>Ga0299915_10001648_pt1 | contig 16477 bp, 16 predicted proteins | sample RVTome_13_FD_200263 | JGI IMG/M metagenome (GOLD analysis project Ga0299915, IMG submission 200263) | Soil microbial communities from uranium-contaminated site in the Upper Colorado River Basin, Wyoming, United States - RVT92D227 (version 2) ... | reverse complement strand
ACAGATTCACAAGATAGCCAACCTACTTAGGCAACGTTGCTTCAAGTTCCGCCAGTTTCTCCGGGGTAACGGTTTCCGCGTGCAAATCGCCATATATGACGCGGTATTCGCTATCTGAGACCTTCCACTGCAGCAGGACCTTATCCGTGTCTTTTGGGGTAACGGTCTTGCCATAGTATGCGGGGTCCTTCTTGTCCCACTGGAGCAGACCGTAGAACCTACCGAGCGCCCGTATGGGCATCAGGAAATCCGCAAGTTTCTTGTTTATCTGTTCGTCCGTAAGCCCTTTTATCTCCTCCGTTAATCGCATGGCTGCGGGGGTTTCACTCTTTTCTGCTAACCGTAGAACGGTGGGAGCGACATCAATGATATTCTCTGGATACTTGCCGAGCAGCTCGACCCATAGCTTTAGACCCTGGATGGCGGTCTCCTCAGTGACGTCCGGCAACTTGACCACTGTACCGGTATAGTCATCCGGTATGACCGGCTCAAAGTCGGCCGCATCAACGGGGACATCCCACTGAAAATCCTGCATCACAAAGTGGGTGCGATTCCTCTTGTCTCCCATGTAATCGTATCGCACAGGCAACCGTGTCTTCGCATCCACCCATACCTTGACATCGATTTGATTGGCATCTCCGATTTGACGGTCGCCAATGTAAAAGTAGAAGAAGTTGGGGTCGGTGGTTTGAAACCCTTCGACCTCAATGCCGTCAATGGTTGCTCTGCCCATGCTCTCGTATTTGCATGCCAGGATTCGTTTGAGAAACGTGAGCGGATCGTTTGAACTCACCTCCCACATACGTTCAGCGGTACCATCGTCAAATTCTATGCGCCGGTACTTCTTCTGCTTGGGCCAGATTACAATCGCGGTCTTATTATCTGGGGAACGATAGCCTTCTTGGAACGTGCTCCATCCGCCATTGGGGTCGAGTTCTTCCATGGTCGTTTTCGTGCCATATTCTTGTGAACTCAAAGCGGTGGCGCGTCTTAAAAAACTGTAAGGCTTGTTAGGATCCTCGCCGGTCCTAAACCATTGATACCTGTAGGCATTGACCTTTTCGATGCGGGCCAGCACGTCCGCCAGGGCAATACCTGAGCCGGTGGTCCTCCAGAGAGACAGACCGATCACACACGCGATCATTACCACCGCCGCAGCGGCTAATTTTGTTATTCTACTTTTCATGATTATTCTCCATATATTCGGCTCCGGGGGAGCCGATGGCGTTTTCTTTTGTCTCAGTTCTCCCAGGTGTTCCAGAGCGTCGCCGAGGATTCTGCTGTCTGTCTCAGGACCGGTCACCACATCCGAGGTGCTAATCAGCCCTTTTATTCTGTCTTCCGGCTTCATTCTTCCACCTCGTGATCCAGGAGCAGCCGCAGTTTATCAAGCCCGTACCGATAGCGGCTCTTGGCTGTATTGACCGAAACGTCGAGCGACTTGGCGATTGTCTTGAACGTCATCCCAGCCTGAAAGTGCAGCATGACAACCTCCCGCTGCTCGTAGGGAAGCTGGGCCATCGCACGGCTAAGCTGCCCTAATTGCTCGTTACAAATAATCGAGCACGGCGGATCGTCCGAACGTGAATCGACAGCCTCGGCTGAATCCAGGCTCACGTCTTGTCGATGCTTCGCCTTGCTTGCGTTGCGTGCACGGTTCGCCACACAGGTCAACAAGAAGCCTTTGAGGCTTCCCGTGAGCCGGAACTTCTCAACGGCCTGAGCAAACGCAAGAAACACATCGTGCACGACGTCTTCGGCGGCGCTTGCATCGTTCAACAGGGCCATGGCCAGAACGAGCAGGTCCTTCTTGTACTTTTCGTAGATCCGCCCCAGGGCGTCTTTGCTCCCGCGCTTACACCTCAAAACAAGCAGCTTGTCTTCCATTCGACCCGCCTGATTGATTCTGCCACAAACGTTCTTCACCAATATAACAATCCGAATGGGTGTTTGGGCCTAAAGAAAAGAGACTTTTTGCCGGACCCCGGTTTGTATATAGAAATCGTCGTTGCCGGGGAAAGACAAAAAAAGCCGAGCTTGTATGGCCCGGCCTTGTTCACAGATTCACAAGATATTCAACCTACTTGGGCAACGCCGCTTCAAGCTCCGCCAGTTTCTCCGGGGTAACGGTTTCTGCGTGCAAATCTCCGAATATCACTCGGTATTCGTTATCTGAGACCTTCCATCGCATCAGGACCTTATCTGCGTCTTTGGGGGTAACGGTCTTTCCGTAGTATTTGAATGGCTTCTCGTTCTCCTCGAACATATTGCAGAACCTACCGAGCCCCCGTATGGGCATCCAGAAATCCACGAGTTTGTTGCTGCCTATTATCTCATCGTCCGTAAGCCCTTTTATCTCTTCCTTCAATCGCATGGCTGCGGGGGTTTCACTCTTTTCTACTAACCGTAGAAATGCACTCTCATCGTAGATATTCTCCGGATACTTGCCGAGCAACTCGACAAATAGCTTTAGACCCTGGATAGCGGTCTCCTCAGTGCTGTGGGCGGGATACTTGATCACCAAATGTGTATAGCCATCTGGTATGACGGGCTCAAAGTCGGCCGCAGCAACGGCGACATCCCACTGAAAATCGTGCATCTCAAAGTGCTGGCTAATCTTCTCTCCCATCTGGTCAAACCAAGTTAATGTGTCGTCGTATCGCACAGGCAACCGTGTCTTCACATCCACCCATATCTTGACATCGATTTGTTTGTTCTTTCTACCTCCAAAATTGGAAAGGAAGAAGTTGGGGTCGGTGGTGTGAAACCCTTCGACCTCAATGCCGTCAATGGTTGCTCTGCCCATGCTCTCGTATTTGCATTCCAGGATTTGTTTGAGAGACGTGCGCAGATCGGGATTGTTCTTCTGCCACGATTCAGCGAAACTATCGTCAAGTGCGAAGCGCCAGTACTGCTTCTGCTTGGGCTTGATTGCAATAAAGGTCTTCTTTGCTGGGAAAATATAGCATTCGCTGAACGTGCTCTCTCCGCCATTGGGGTCGAGTACTTCAATTTTATTTTTCCAACCATATTCTTGTGATATCAACCAGGTGCCGCGTTCTTCTTCGAAATTGTACCGTTTGTTCGGATCCTCGCCGGTTCTCTTCGAACTCCATTGTTCCCTGAAGGCCTTGACCTTTTCAATGCGGGCGAGCACGTCCGCCAGGGCAATCCCTGACCCGGTAGTCCTCCAGAGAGATAGACCGATCACACACGCGATCATTATCACCGCCGCAGCGGCTAATTTTGTTATTCTGCTTTTCATGATTTGCTCCAATAAAATAGGTTGTTTTGGTTGGCTTGATTCGGCTATGGAGCGGCTAAAATTATTGAAGGTTTCCTGAGCGATTTTGTGCACGTCGGCCGGCACGTCTTCAGCGCCGATAGTCTTGAGGATTTCTTCGATATTGTCTGCGTTCATTTTCTTACTCCTGCGGGACTAAAGCCGCCAATTTGTTTTTCAAGGCTGCAATCGCTTTGGATACGTGCGATCGTGCACCAGCCTGCGTGCAGGCAAGCGTCCCGGCGATAGCTTCATAATCCTGCTGCTCCAGGTATCGCATCACGATGGCCCGGCCCTGTTTGCCGGGAAGCTGGCTTATGGCTCTTCTTACTTTTGCGGCCAGCTCGACCCGGCCAATCTTCTCACTCGGGTCTTTGCCGACGTCGATTCGGCTTCGGGCGAATTCTCCGTTCCTGCCGGCTCTGTCCCGCCAGGCCCTGGAGTTGGCCGTCAGGGCGATCCGGTAGATGTAGGCCCCTGCCTTGCGGCTATTGAGCTTCTCGACGTGCTGCCATATCCCCAGCAGCGTATATTGCATCGCCTCGGTGAAAAGCTCCCTGTCGCCGGTCAATTTCCAGAGCACCGAGACCAGGAACACCGAATGTGTGGCTCGAACCTTTTCAAAGAGCTCCACTCGCTCAGAATGCTTCATTTTCGACGCTCCACTTTCCGTGACGCCTGAACATGTTCAGCTTTCACATAATAATAACAGTGCTGGGCGCATTATGTGTAAAGAGATTCCCGCAAAAAGAAAGGAACATAGCCACGAAGGCACAAAGACACAAAGGAATTATAGTTCAAAACCTTGGTGCCTTAGTGACTTAGTGGCAAGACGCCGAATTTCGGGCTTTGAGCACTACGGCCAAGCCGAAGAGGCCTGAGAGCAAATAGCCTATAGGCGAGAATTTCAGGAGAATGTCCGAGCCGAATCGCTCGGCAACGGGCAGCAGAGCCATAAAGACGAGGTAGGCCAACGCCCACGTGCCGCCCACGATCAGGCCCATTCGCTGTCCGAGGCTGAGCCCCTTGGCATACCTTGAGAGGGTGATCATCAAGATGTAGGCGGAAACCGTGCAGAAGCCGGCCCCGAACAGGATCCACATCGCGGGCGCTCTATTCATCAAAGCCAGGTACGCGACCAGGAAAGGAATGGCAAGGAAAAGTGCGACAATCGAACATTTCAATTCGCCCTTCTTACGAGCGATGTACGCCCAGGCAAATGAGCCTGCCGCCCCCCCCAGTCCGAACAGCGTCATGGAGAGCCCGCCGAACGTCAGCCCAAAGCCAAGCTCACTGAGTGCCGTCGGCACCAGGGTTGAAAGCACGGTGGTCGAGACCGCCGCGGGCATCGCCATCACCATGAGGAGCCAAAAAGGCAGTCCGTCAATCCTGCCGGACTGGCTGTTCCTGGCTGTTCGAGTCCGATTTTGGCTGGCTGCGCTGTGCTCGACGGCCAGCCGGACCCTCAGCAGCAACACCATTGCGATGCCGATGAGCGGACAGAGAACCAGGGGGTACAAGCCTTGAAATCCAAAGCGAGCCACGAGATAGGCCGAGAGGACTCCGCCGCTGGCGTACCCGAAAAAACCGCCCGCCATAAAGACGGCGGTACTCGCTGCGGCTTCAATGCGTTTGAGCCTGTGAACAGCCCGAAGCGCTTCCGGGTGCACAATGGCGATTCCTATACCGCTGACGATGGCCAGCAGAAGCATAAGCACAAATGCCCCGTTTCCCCTGGGCAAAATGCCCAGCAGGCATATAGCTGCGCCAAGGAGAAGCCCGAGGTGCAGAAGCAGGGGCTGACGCCTGGTTGCGCGAACGTGTCCGACCAGCGGCTGAAGGGCATTGCAGGTGATATACATGGCGGCCATGACAAGGCCGCCGCGCGACAGGCTCAAAGAAAACTCGGTCAGGATCGCCGGCAGGATGGCAGGCAGCATGCTCGGAAACATATCAATCAAAAAGTGAACCGAAGCGAGCGCTGACAACTGCAGCCAGTGAAATGTGGCGATTTTTTTACTCAACTGTCAACGGATTCACGCCTCAAACTTCTTGCCCGTCAGACGCTCGTAGGCCTCGGTGTATTTGGCGCCGGTCTTTGCCCTGATATCGTCGGGCAGCTCGACGCCCGGGCCCGATTTGTCGAAGTTGATGCTCTCAAGGTAGTTGCGGACAAACTGCTTGTCGAAGCTCTCCTGGTCCCTGCCGGGCCGGTACTTATCGGCGGGCCAGAACCTGGAAGAGTCCGGCGTGAGAACTTCGTCGATGAGAATAATCCTGCCGTCAACACGGCCCCATTCGAACTTGGTATCGGCCAGGATGATCCCCCTGCTCTCGGCATATTCACTGGCTTTTCGGAAAATCTCCGTGCTCTTGTCGCGGACGTATTGCGCGGTCTCGCGGCCGATGACTTCCACGCACCGCTTGAAGCTGATGTTCTCATCGTGCGTTCCCCGCTCGGCCTTAGTGGCGGGGGTGAAGATCAATTTGGGCAGCTTCTGGCATTGCTTGAGCGCGGCCGGCAGTTCTTGCCCGCACACGGTGCCGCCGGCCTGATATTCCTTCCAGCCCGAGCCCGCCAGATACCCTCGCACAACGCACTCGACGGGCAGGACCTCGACCTTCCTGACCAACATGCTGCGCCCGGTCAGCTCTGCGGCGTGGCTGCGAAACGGCTCCGGAAAGCCGGCTACGTTGTCGCTGATCAAATGATGCTCGACGATTGAACTGAGAAAATCGAACCAGAATCGTGAAATCCGCGTCAGCACGATGCCTTTGTAGGGGATCCCGTTTGCCATCACGACGTCGAAGGCGCTTATTCTGTCGGTCGCCACGATGAGCAGCTTGTCGCCCAGGTCGTAAATATCGCGAACCTTCCCCCGGCTCGGGGGCCTGTTGCCGATGTTTGTTTCCAGCACCGTATCGGTCATCATTTCTGTTTCTTCCTTCATGCGGTTGCACCTTTCCTTGTGGCGTTATGGGCAGGGTATCTTAACACATCGCGGGAGGAAGTTGAAGCATTATTTCATCACAAAGAGGTCTGTCTCAGAGTCCGAATTGTACGGCCAGGCCGCACAAGCATATTGTCGCACCGGCTATCGCGTGGGCAAACCGCTCCAGGCTCCCTAATCGGACGAAGCTCACTCCCGCCCGCATGAGAAGGACTGCGCCGACCATCGTGGCAATCGTCACCGTTCCGAACACCGACGTCACGATTGCAACGCCGAACCAGCCGCCCATGGCGGCGGGGTACATCAGCGTCGGAATCAGGACCTCGCACGGCCCGAAAACGAAAATCACAAACAGCGCCCAGGGGGCAATACTCACCCGGCTCCTTCCATTGTGAACGTGAGCGTGTTCCTGGTGGTGAGAGTGCTCGTGTGTATGGCGCAGATCGCTGGGGTGAAAATGCTTGTGCTCGTGCAGGCGGTTTCGGTATGCCCGGCGAAGGCCCCATACGAAATACAGAAGCCCGAATCCAATCATCAACCACGCCGCAATGGTTCCACGAAACGACTCCACAATCGTCAGCTTCTTGAGCACCAGCCCCAGCCACACGCCGGCCAGGCCCAGCACCACCGAGCTTGCGATATGCCCGAACCCGCACAAGATGGTGACCACGGTCGTTTTGGCCCACGACCACCGTCTTACCCACGACATCATCACGAACGGCAAGTAGTGGTCAGGGCCTATGATCGTGTGTATAAAGCCAAGCGAGGCTGCCGTCACGACCAGCGCACCGAGTTTCGCATCCATAATGAAACCTCCGAAAAAGCCCCAAAAACTGCAAGGGCGCATAAATTATGCAAATTCGTGCTATCGCGTCAATGGAATTTTCGACAAAAATCCCCGCTTTCTCAAATTCGCCAAGCGCATAACTTAATCCCGTCGTACAAAGTGTATCGCCTAAAATATCATCTGCGCCCGAAGGGCCAATACAACGACGTCTCGGGCCGTTCTGTCGCCGCCCGGATTGGCTACGTACTGGATGCCCGGGCTGATGTTCACCCATGGCGCGGCCCGGACGTTGTAGTAAAGCTCAAGGACGCTTTCATGGTCCTGTGTGTAAGTTGTGGACGCGGCATTGCTGAAGGCCCCTTGCGCAAAGCCGGCGCCGAATATATCCTCGTCCCGGCTCTCCAGAATCCCCTGGTATTGAAACCCGATGCTCCAGAAATTTGTGATATCGTTCCTGCTGCCGTCTGCGTATCCATACCTGACAAATGTTCCGAGTCCCTGGCTGTCGTCAAGAACGGCATTTTCCTTGATCAGCATCTGGTCGAAGCTCAAGTAAAGGCCAACGTCGTCGCGATAGTTTTTGACGGCATCGGAATGACCCTTTGGCTGCGGGTCGTTCCACAGACCCAGCCGATATGCGCCCTGGAGATCGCCTTTGCTCGAAGGCAGCACGGGCGTTATGCCGGTCTCAAAGATATAGAAGAAATAATCTTCTTTGTGAAACGTGGTTCGCAGGCCCGTTTCCCTGGCGTCGTTTTGAGCATCGACCGCGCCGGCGGCGAGGTACCAGCCTTCGATCGGGTTGTAGTAGCCGGCCGCCCCGAGGGCGTAGTCGGGGAAAGGAATCGTCGGATTGTTGACCAGCGCGCCGTTGAGGAACTGCCTCGTTTCGTCGTTGGAGAAGGCGCTGGTGTCGAACGCCACGGGGCAGCCGCTGCACTCGAATCCGCCCGTCAGGTCCATCTTGCCCACCCTCAGCAAAAACGCACCGTCCAGCATCGACTGCTCATACCACAGCTCGGTGACATCCGCCGAACGCCTTGGGCGAGCATCGGCGTTCACGCCGAACACACTGCCGACCGAGGGTCCGTCAATGCCGCCCGATTTCGACCACCAGCCTTCCGTGTGCACAAAGACGATGGCGCCTTCAATACCGAGCAGCTCTTGCAGGTCGGCGGACAGTTGCATGTCGTAGCTGCCCGAATTTCGACCGGCCCGGCGATGGGTGCTGAGGCCACCTTTGACATTCTGCTGGTAGATACTCGTTAGACTCAGGTCGGCCACGATTCCAAGGTTGGCAAGCGTCTCGTCGAGGCCGGAGAATGGCTTTGCTGTAGTCTGCGACTGCCACAAGTCATCCGGAACGCCGGCACTGCCAGAATCCACGCTCTGGGCGCAGAGCAAATTTGCCTGGCTCAGAAGCAGCGCGATGCCGCATGAGATACTGGCTCTTCTATTCATGCTCACCGTTTCCTAGCCTGCGGCGTGCAGGCGCGAACCTCCGTGAAGGAGGGCAGTAGGCCGGCTAAGCCGCTGCGCATAAAAATATGAAATTCGTGCTACTCTGTCAACGAAGTGATTGACAGAGTGAGGAAAATCTCTTAAACAAGCTCACTCGGCAAAGAAACGGCTGTTTTGGGAGATCTTATGTCATCTTCAGAGAGAGTTCTCGTCATTGACTTGGACAAGACCTGCGACAACCAGAAGCTATTGGACGGCGAACCAGGAACGCGAGGGATGCGCTCGGGCCGGGTCTATTTGGAGCCGGGCCGGGCCTGCGGCCAGCACAGCACCAAGGATCGCGAGGAATTACTTGTTTTCCTTTCGGGCCGAGGAGAGATGCTTATCGGCGAGAAGGACCGCTTCCAGGTGGGGCAAGGCAAGGTCTGCTACATACCTCCCCAGACTCCCCATGACGTCAAAAATACGGGCGCCGAGCCGCTTGTCTATGTCTATTGTGTTACCCCCGTGGGTGGTTGCTCGAGCCGGTAAACCCTGCTGGATTCCGGCGTTTGCGAGGCATTGGGCGGGTCTGGGCAGGCGGCAAGCATAAGAACGCACATTAGAAGCCTGCTGTTGAAGGCTCAGATCAAGGCCGGTCGGGCCAAATTGCCTGAAGTTCACTTTTTGCTGGCGATGACAAGCCGGAGAGCAGGCAGAAAAAAGTCAAAAAAAAGTTGGAAAAGAATACTTGTCAAAATCAGCAGAACGCGTATAATAGAGTGTGTATTCATAGTCCTTTTCTTCTAAAGATGTGTTGGTTTTGGTGAGACGGTAGTTCTTCATAAGTTCGCAGTATATCTTTATAATGAAAAACTGTCTCACAGGGGCTGGCGTTTTAGGCGACGCCAGCTTTTTTTACGCGCTTTGCCCAGACCCACCGCATGGGCGAGGGTGTCCGCCGGAATCGGGATAGGACTCGGCGGATCACTTCGCGTTCAGGTTTGGTGTTCTCCCTGGGACCGATAAAGGCGTGGCTAATCAGAAAAAATGCCCTAAGAGCCTCAAAAATTGCCTTGATAACGGCCCTGATATCTGCTAAAATACATCCGGGTATGGACTTGGCTGAACGGAAATTGGGTATTTCGCTTTCGTTTCCGCCATTGTGGCGGTCATTTCGGTTTCGTTGCCCGGAGAAGCTGAGGGGACACGGTTTTGATAGGAAAGGACGGTATTATGTGCAGGCGAAGGGGTTTTACACTTATTGAGCTTCTGGTGGTGATCGCCATCATTGCGCTGCTGATGGGGATACTGATGCCGGCGCTGTCGCGCGTCAAGAAACAGGCGAGGTCCGTTGCCTGTCAGGCGATGCTGAAACAGTGGGGTACCATCTGGTCCATGTACTGTGATGAGAACGATGGCCGCTTCCCCGAGGCCGGCGACCTCGGTTGGAAGCGCGGAACGTGGGTGATCGCGTTCCGGTCGCAGTACAGAACAAAGCAGGATATCCTTGTGTGTCCGGCGACGGCGAAACGCCGTTCGTCAGGCGGGGCCAACGACTTGGCCTGGGGAGACTCCACGCATACTTACATCATGGGATCAGGGGGAATCTTCGATTCGCGGGAGGTGGCCAGCTACGGCGGAAACAACTGGACGTTTTACGCCGAAGGCAATGGCAAGATACAGGGCCGTCCGATCCCCTGGAACTGGAAGACCAAGGATGTTTCCCAGGCCGGGAACGTTCCCGTCTTTGCCGATACCATGTGGCGCGGAGGCGGGCCCTGCTATCGTACCAGCGACACCGGTGCACTCTCTCGCACCTTCAACCGCATCATTCCCCCCCAATTCGACGGCCAATGGATCGGCTACGACAATGAGATGATGCACTTTGCCATCAACCGGCACCAGACGGGAACCAATACGCTCTTCATGGATTGGAGCGTCAGGAGCATCGGGCTCAAGGAACTGTGGACCTTGAAGTGGCATCGCAAGTACCCAATAAACGGTCCCTGGACGATGGCCGGCGGCGTCAAGCCGAGCGATTGGCCCGAGTGGATGAGGAATTTCAGAGATTATTAGCAAGAAACGTGCAGATGCAATACCGGGCGAACAGAATGCGGACTCGGCGCATCTCAATCGTGGGTGACGTAAGCTGAAGAAGATCGTAAAGGTGACGCATGAAGAAGTGGAAGGGGTTCACGCTCATAGAGCTGCTGGTGGTCATCGCCATCATCGCGCTGTTGATGGGGATTCTGATGCCTGCGCTGCAGCGGGTAAGGCAGCAGGCCCGGACCGTCGCGTGTCTGGCCAATCTCAAGCAGTGGGGCTTGTGGTTCTCCATGTACGCCGAGGACTACAACGGCCGCTTCATGCAGGGATACCGCGTGGACCAGCAGCGCGCCGTCCAGGTCCTCGGACCCTATCACAAGAGCGACGACAAGATACTCACGTGTCCGAACGCGACCAAACCCTGGATTGATGAGAACGGGAACAGCACCGGCATGGAAGGGACGTTTCTCGGCTCCACGTCCGCGTGGGGATACGTGCAGTTGAGCGGGCTGCCCAAGCGAATCAAGGGCAGCTATGGAGTCAACGGCTACATCAACGACCCGCCAACCGGCGCGGAGGGGAACGGCCGACCGGCCAGCCACTTCTGGCGCGGGGCGAATGTCTCAGGGGCCGGCTACATCCCGCTGTGGATGGATTCGCTACGCTACAACGGTTTTCCGCTGCAGACGGACGTGCCGCCACCATTCGACGGCACGCAATGGAACGACAATGCGCAGATAGGCCGGTACTGCATGAATCGGCACCAAGGTTTCGCCGGCTGTCTGTTTCTTGATTTTTCGGCGCGCAAGGTGGGCTTGAAGGAGCTCTGGACCCTCAAGTGGCATAAGTCCTATAATCCAGCTGGCCCCTATACCAAGGCCGGCGGCGTCCAGCCCAGCGACTGGCCCGATTGGCTAAGGCCTTTTAAAGAATACTGAGGCGCGACGAAGCCAAGCTGATTGCCCGCGCGCGAGGCGCAAAACACGATGGTGAGAAGAATATGCAAGATTCTCGAGGGCGAATTGTGATGGATACGCGAAACAGGGGTTTCACGCTTATAGAGCTTCTTGTTGTCATTGCCATCATTGCGCTGCTGATGTCGATCCTGATGCCTGCGCTGCAGCGGGTAAAACAGCAAGCCAGGACGATAGCCTGCAGAGCCAACATGAAACAGTGGAGCCTCTACTTCTCGATGTACACCGAGGATCACGACGGCAAATTCCAGGCGGGCGTCGGCAACGGGCACACCAACCATTGGACGAATGCGCTGAGAACGTATTACAAGAACGATGCCAAAATGCGTTGCTGTCCGACGGCCATGAAACCGCTGATCGACGAGAATCACCAGCCTTCTCCGCAGTTCAATGTATTCTCGGCCTGGGGCCGATTCTGGGGCGAGGGCTATGACCCGGCGGGTGACTACGGCAGTTACGGGATCAATGGCTGGGTGGAGAATCCACCCCCATCGTACGCGACGGTGTATGAGGATTTTGAGACCGTCAACAACTGGCGGACCCCCAATGTGAAAGGCGCCGGCTATGTGCCTCTGTTCATGGATGCGCTGCGGTTCAATGTTTTCCCGAGGCACACGGACGTCCCGCCGGAATTCCAGGATATGGCCTGGCAGGGCATGCAGCACATGAGGCGGATCTGCATTGATCGGCATGACGGGTACATCAACATGGCCCTTCTGGATTGGTCCGTCAAGAAGGCGGGGCTCAAGGAGCTATGGACGCTGAAGTGGCATCGTGCCTATCCCACGGTGGGACCCTGGACCACGGCTGGCGGAGTGCAGCCCGGCGACTGGCCCGCCTGGATGAGGCATCTTAAAGATTACTGAGACAGCGTGAACTCAATAGGGCGGACGATTGGAGACTTGCACAACTTACAAGATGCAAGTTCGGAAGAAAGATGCACAAAAGACTTTAAGGAGAGCTCCGATGGATGCGCGAAACAAAGGTTTCACGCTTATAGAGCTTCTGGTTGTAATCGCAATCATAGCGCTGCTGATGGGCATTCTGATGCCGGCGCTGCAGAGGGTCAGGAAACAGGCGAGGACCACCGCTTGCCTGGCGAACCTCAACCAGTGGGGCCTTATGTTTGCGATGTATTGCGACGAGAACGACGGCAATTTCTTCACGGGCGAGATGAACGGCACGCGCAGCGGCATGGGTTCTGGCGAGTTCTGGCGGGAGGTTATGAGACCCTACACCAAGAGTTTCAGCAAGAAGATGTGGCTTTGCCCACAGGCGGTGAAAACGCTGCCGGCGGGGGGCATCCCGCGAGGCGACTGGTCCTATACCGCCTGGGAAACGGGCAACGATGTGGGCAGCTACGGCCTGAACGGCTGGATACTGAATATTGCGGCCTCGAAGCAATCCGGCAATAGAAACAACGGCTGGGGCCGCACCCCCGCCGAGTGGCATTGGCTCACGCCGCACGTCAAAGGCGCAAACAATGTCCCGGTCTTTACCGGGAGCTGGTGGGTCGATTCCTGGCCAAAGGAAAACGACCAGCCTCCGCCAACCGGGGCGGGTCCCGCGGACACCCCCAATACCAATGAGATGAACCGCGTTTGTGTCAACCGGCACGATGGGTTCGTCAACGCCCTTTTCTGCGACTGGTCCGTCAGGAAGGTCGGGATCAAGGAGCTATGGACTCTCAAGTGGAGCCGAGGCTACAAGGTGAACGGACCCTGGACGACAGCCGGCGGAGCCACGCAGGACAAATGGCCCGTCTGGATGAGGCACTTTAAAGACTACTGACGTTTTTGCTTGAAACGCCGTGTATGAAGGGTTATAGTGTTTCTTGAATTCTTGTATCGGGTCCAGGAAAAGCCAAGTGAGGAGGCAAGAGAAGGGGTGTGGTTATGTGCAAAAGAAAGGCATTTACTCTTATAGAGCTTCTTGTGGTGATCGCCATTATTGCGATCCTGCTGGCGATCCTTATGCCGGCTCTGAGCCGGGTCAAGGAGCAGGGCAAGCGTGCGGCGTGCCTTAGCAATCTGAAGCAATTGCAGCTTGCCTGGAGCATGTATGCCGACGAAAACGACGACAAGATAGTCAATGGCGAGGCATACGGCGGCGGAGATGGCACCGCGCCTGTACCCGGAAGCGGTATCCATGCAGGTGAGCAGTGGTGGACAGGCGACGATGTCGGAGATTTTTGGGCCGGCATCAATTTGTCCGAAGAAATGCAAAAAAGGGCTATTCGAGCCGGTGCCTTATGGCCATATTGCAAGAACGAAAAGCTGTACCGCTGCCCGACCGGCGTTCGCGGAGAGATGCGGACTTACACGATTACCGATGCAATGAACGGCCTTCGAAGAGACGGCACGTACAGCGGCAGTGTGGGCGCCAGAAATGGCCGAACGGTGTTGTGGATTAAGAAGAGAACGGAGATCAGCGTCCCCGGCCCGGCGCAAAGAATAGTCTTCCTTGACGAAGGCCGCATAACGCCCGACAGTTATGCCACCCATTATTTGAATGAACGCTGGTGGGACCCGCCCTTTGTCCGGCACGGGGACGGCACAAATGTCTCGTTTGCAGACGGGCACGCGGACTATTGGAAGTTCGAAGGCAAGAAGACGTTGGAGACCGGCAAGCTCGCTGCTGTTTCCGGCCTGGATGCTCACCCGTTGCACCAGATGCAACCTGTGACCGAGGACGAATTCCAGGATTTGTACAGGATGCAAAAGGCCGTCTGGGGCAAATTAGGTTATACGCCAAGGTATCCGCCGAAGAATTGATAGGCATTGTCTTTCTGGCTTTTCGAGCTCAAGAGAGAATGGTTATGCAGCCCACTTATTAGATTGAGAATGGAGGAGTTAGTATGCCGGTCAAACGAAAGGGGTTTACGCTGATCGAGCTTCTGGTAGTCATTGCCATCATTGCGATCCTGATGGCGATCTTGATGCCGGCTTTGAGCCGGGTCAAGGAGCAGGGCAAACGCGCCGCCTGTCTGGCCAACTTGAGGCAACTGACACTTACCTGGATTATGTACGCCGACGACAACGACGACAGGCTCGTCAACGGGGAAGCGTACAATGGCGGTGACGGCTTGGCCCCTGTTCCAACGGGCGGTATCCACGCCGGTGAGCAATGGTGGACAGGCGACGATTGCGCCCCCGGCTACCAGAGCGGTGAACAATTGCCGGAGCAGTTGCAATTGAAGGCCATAGGGGCTGGAGCGCTCTATCCATATTGTAAGAACGCCAAGCTCTATCGCTGCCCGACCGGCATTCGAGGCGAGATGAGGACATACACGATTACCGATGCGATGAATGGCCTTCGCAGGGAGGGCACGTACTCAGGTAACGTCGGGGCGAGAGTAGGCCGGACCGTCTTATGGGTCAAGAAGAGGAGCGAGATTACCTCGCCGGGGCCGTCATTCAGACTGGTCTTTCTCGATGAAGGCCGGGTCACTCCGGACAGCTACGCTTGCCATTACGTGAATCCCCGATGGTGGGACCCCCCGTTTGTCCGGCATGGCGACGGCTCGAACGTCTCCTTTGCGGACGGGCACGCGGATTACTGGAAGTGGAAAGGCAAGAAGACCCTGGAGACCGGCAAGATGGTCAACCCATTGCACCAGATGGTCCCCGTGACTCCTGAAGAAAAGGAAGACCTGGAGACGATGCAGAAGGGTGTTTGGGGCAGACTCGGGTATTAGCCTGCTCGGCCGACATGTAAAGAAACAAGCGGGCACCCGCCGTTTGTGCGTTCAGATGTGGAAATCGGCGACGCAGCACGGCGGACGAGAAACGTGGAAAGGGCGGTATTATGGCCAAGTCGTGCAAAAGCGGCAGACCGTTGGGAGAAAAAATCCGTGATCCTGAGAGTGGCAGATGTCGGCGGGGATTTACGCTGATCGAGCTGCTGGTGGTGATCGCGATCATTGCCATCCTGCTGGCTATCCTGATGCCGGCGTTAAGCCGGGTCAAGGAGCAGGCCAGAGACATGAGTTGCCGGGCTAATCTGCGTCAGTACGGCGTCGTGCAAACCATGTACCTGGACGACAACGACGACCGGTATCCATCCGCGTGGAGGTCTTTGGTCAGGACGGAGGCTCCCGTCTCCGGGTACCAGCGTTACTGCCGATGGCACGACCCGAGGTACCCGCCTGACGGTCCCTTATGGTCCTACATGCCCGAAGCGGGCGTCAATTTGTGCCCATCGTTTAAGGTTTTGGCAAAATCTGAGGGCACGAGGCATCCCAACCACGTCGCGGCCAATCCCGTGATTCCTCAATACAGCTACAGCATGAACTCCTGGTTGGGCGCCAAGGCAGGCGACCCGGGAGGCTCGTCCGCAACGGACTCCAAGGGGCGCGGCGGCATCTATAAACGCGCCGAGATAACACGAAGCAAGGCCGAGGTCTTCTTCTTCGCCGAGGAGAACATGTGGAGCCGGCCCGGCAATTCCAACGTGCTCAACGACAACGCTTTGTGTCCCGATGGGCGTGACTGGTTCGGAACGTTCCACAGCCCCATGACTGGAAACCTCGACAGCGGGACGGTCAATGCCGTCTTCGTGGATGCCCATGTTCAGGAGGTACGATCGGCGCTGCTGCGTGACGGCACCAAGCCGGATGCGGAGTTTGGCCGATTCGAGAAGTACGGCTGGCCCCGCAGAGAGCCGTTTCAGTAGTAGCACCCGATTCTCGATGCCGGTGCTCGTTCGTCTCGCGTCGAGTATCGAGCGGTGAGCCTGAAGGTGTCCTACGCGTGGGGCCTGGCGGTGATTAGTGCAGCCAGCAGGATGTGCCGCAGTCTGTCAATGCTGAGCTTATTGAGATAGTCCTCGGTAAAATCCAGCTTGAATCGCCCTTTGAAGTTTCTGATGCGTCTCTCAAGCTCGCTCCGCCCCAGGGCGGCAATTGACGTTGCCTCTCTCTCAAAACACTCTCGCTCGATCATCCCCGCGACCCTCGAAAAGGACAATTTATGAAAGTTGGATTCACCCTGTC
>Ga0299915_10001647_pt1 | contig 16477 bp, 14 predicted proteins | sample RVTome_13_FD_200263 | JGI IMG/M metagenome (GOLD analysis project Ga0299915, IMG submission 200263) | Soil microbial communities from uranium-contaminated site in the Upper Colorado River Basin, Wyoming, United States - RVT92D227 (version 2) ... | reverse complement strand
CGTTCTTTTTAGGCAGGATCACAGTCTTCACGCCAGCCCGCCGGGCAGCCAGAATCTTTTCCTTCATCCCCCCAACCGGAAGCACCCTTCCGCTCAAGGTCAGCTCGCCGGTCATCGCTATCTCTCGGGGAACGGGCTTTTCTCTTAAAAGAGAGAGAACGGCCGTGGCAATGGTGATCCCGGCAGAGGGTCCGTCTTTGGGAGTTGCCCCGGCCGGGATATGGATATGAATATCGCACCCCTGATAAAAATTCTCAGGAACGTGAAGAGAGTGGGCATTCGTTCGAATATAAGAGAGGGCTGCCTGGGCAGATTCTTTCATCACCTCTCCCAGGGATCCCGTCAAGATGAGGCCTTTCTCCCCTTTCATCTTGGACGTCTCGATGAAGATGATGTCCCCTCCGTTTTCTGTCCAGGCCAGTCCTGTGGCCACACCGATGCGGTCTTTCTCCTGGGCGACCTCGCGGAAGAACTCTCGCGGCCCCAGAAGCTCCTCAACGGCTGCCTCATCGATGATCTCTTTCGGAGGATTTCCCATGGCCACTTCCTTGGCCACTTTTCGACAGAGGGTGGCAATTTCTCTTTCTAAATTTCGAACCCCTGCTTCCCGGGTATACTCTCGAATGACCTTGGAAACCGCTTCAGGAGTGAAAGAGAGCGGGGTGTCTTTCAACCCGTTCTCTTCCTTCTGGTGGGGAATCAGAAACTGAAACGCAATCTTTTCCTTTTCCTCCTCGGTATATCCTGCCAGATGGATGACTTCCATTCGATCCAACAAAGCAGGAGGAATCGGTGATAGGGTATTGGCCGTCGTGATAAACAAGACGTGGGAGAGATCAAAAGGGACATCCAAGTAATGATCGGTAAATGAAAAATTCTGCTCCGGGTCGAGTGTTTCAAGAAGGGCTGCGGCCGGGTCTCCCCGGACGTCCTGACCGATCTTATCCACCTCATCGAGCATAAAAACCGGATTGTAAGTTTCCGCCCTCCGGATCTCTTGAATGATCCGGCCTGGAAGAGCTCCCACATAGGTCCGACGGTGTCCCCGGACCTCTGCTTCATCCCTGACCCCTCCTAAGGAGATCCGAATAAATTTCCTTTCCAAAGCACGGGCGATGGAGCGTCCCAGGGATGTCTTACCCACACCGGGGGGACCGACAAAACAGAGGATGGGCCCCTTCATGGGTTCCTTCAATTTTTTAACGGCTAAAAACTCCAAGATCCGTTCCTTCACTTTTTCAAGGTCATAATGGTCTTCGTTAAGGATGGCCTGAGCCCGGCTGAGATCCAGGTTATCCACGGTCTTCTTATTCCATGGTATCGTGATGAGGTAGTCGAGATAAGTTCTGGAAACGGTATATTCTGCAGAAATGGGATTCATCCGTTCCAGTCGGTTGATCTCTTTATAAGCGATCTCTTCAACTTTTTGCGGCATCGCGGCGTTTTGGACTTTCTCCCTGAGTTCGTGGATCTCAGCCAGATAGGGATCCTCTTCAGGCGCTTCCCTCTGCCCTCTAACCGGAGGACGAGGGGAATGATCTTTCTGAAATTTCCCTCCCTCTTTCCCAGGGTGGAGCAGGGAATGGGGTCGGCCCGGGGAGGATTGAATCTCTCGACTGAAGTGCTGAAAGACTTTTTTCAATCGTTCCAGGGGATCGATGGTCTCAAAAATTTCTTGCTGTTCCTTTAACCCCAAATGGAGGGTAATGGCGATCAGGTCGGCGAGTCTGCCTGGTTGGTCAATTTTATCGAGGGTCTTCAATATCTCCTCGGGAAGGGGTTTGCCCATGGAGAGCGAAATTTTGAAAAGGGTTCCGATGCTCTGAACAAGGGTTTCAGAAAGAACAGTCCTTTCTTGATGCTCGTTGATCTCACAGACATCTGCCTTAAAATAAGGAGGCTCCCGGGTAATGTCTTGGAGAAAGACTCTCGAAAGCCCTTCGACAAGAATCTTCATCCCTTTATTGGGCAACTTGACCAATTGGAGAATTTTACAAACCGTTCCGACGGACAGGAGATCCTTGGGCTGGGGATCCTTCAGATAGGGATCACGCAGACCGACACATCCGATGAGACTATTGTCCAGCAGAACCTTGTTGAAGATGGCTAAGGATTCATCAGATTGAAGAAAAAGGGGGGCGACGACGTAAGGAAAGATGATCGTCTCTTTCAGAGGGATGAAGAGAAGTCTTTGCGGGATGGAAATGCTTTCTGACTTATAGAGATATCTCACAAAAAAACTCCGGCTCCGAATTCAAGAAACAGGAATGATTATACGAAAATTATGGAATTTGTCAACGAAGTTTAAAGAGCTCTTTCAGGCAAGACCAGGCTTCCGGTGAGCACCAATCCCTTTCTCCCACAGTCTTCCCCACCAACATCCCTTCTCGGTCGATGAGGAATGTCTGGGGAATCCAGCCCCTGACTCCGTACTGGTCCATTACCTTTTCTTTCAAGAGCAAAAGGACAGGAACGGTAATCTTATTTTGGTCCACGATCTTTTGAACAGCTTTCTTTCTTTCGCCATCGATGGCGATTAAGAGGACGGCTAACTGATCTTCTTTCCCGGCACAGAGTTTTTCCAACAAGGGAATCTCCTCTTTGCAGGAATCACACCAGGTAGCCCAAAAAGTGATGAGGACAGGCTTTCCTTTGAAGTCGCTGAGGCTGATCTTTTTCCCATCCAGACTGTTGAGGGAAAAAGCAGGGGCTTCTTTTCTTGCCTGAAATCTTTGAACACCAAAAGAATTACACGAAGGGGATTCGGGTTGGGATGGAGAAGCAGCCCTTCCGACCTGAGGGAAAGGAGTGACCAAGATGGCCATTCCTGTCATGCCCAACAACACAAAAACGATTTTTCTTCTCATCCCCATCTCCAAATAGAAACTTTAACAAAAGACTAAAATATATTCTTCCCCTCGTCAACCCTTCGACTCCTTCCCGACCAAAAAGGTCGGGGAGCTTGCTCAGCCTGCCTGCCCTGTACCATGCTAGGTTCAGAGCCTGCCGGTAGGCAGGGGCTGACCCTATGTGAGCTTTTTGCCATATTTGAAGAAATATACTATGCAGGCAATCGAAGGGTCAATATCTTCTTGAAAAGAGTTCTTAGAAATGATAAGGTAACACATCAAATGAAAATATAGGTCTCCGGTTTATGGGCGAGGGCGTCCCTCCCTGGGCCCGTCGCAGGCAGGCCCAGGGAGGGATGCCAGCATGGTCAATGGAGAAGAATGTCGACAGGCTTCCCAAACCTCGCCTGAAGACTATTTTCTCCGTTCGGTGCTATGTGCCGTTAGGCACGGCCCTGTACCATATTAGGTACGGGGCACGGGATGAACCCTATTCGGTTCATACCAGTTAGGAGGATTTATGGCGGGAGTAAACAAGGTTATCCTCATCGGTAATCTGGGTGCAGATCCTGAGGTGAAGTATCTCAGCAGTGGCACCACAGTGGCAAACTTCCGGATGGCGACAAGTGAAAATCGGGTCAATCGATCTTCTGGAGAAAAAACGACGACTACGGAATGGCACCGGATTGTGGCTTTCGGACGATTGGCTGAGATTTGTGGAGAATACCTGAATAAAGGCAAACAGGTCTATATTGAAGGCCGAATTCGAACCCGTTCTTGGGAAGGCAAGGACGGAAACCGTAGGTATACCACCGAAATTGTCGCCACGCAGATGCAGATGTTAGGAACAGTGGGGGCATCCGTGGAATTACCCGATTCTGAGAAAGAGTTGGGAGTTGACCAAGAGGGGATCCCCGGACCGGACGATGACGTACCCTTTTGATGGCTAATGGCTTATAGCTTATAGCTAATGGCTAATCGCTTATAGTATCTTTCTGTTGGCTATTGGCTATCCGCTATTTGCTATATGCTATTAGAACAGATACCTTCTCATGCTGACGTTCAGGAGAAGACCGACACCGATCAGTGTGGAGACGATAAAGGACCCGCCGTAACTGAGCAGGGGAAGAGGAATGCCGACCACCGGCATCATCCCCAGCACCATTCCAACGTTGATAAAGACATGCCAGAAAAGCATCGCCACCACGCCAAAAGCCAGGATAGCGCTAAAGCGGTCTTTGGCCTGGACGGCGATGCGAAGCCCCCACAGGATGAATGCCAGATAGAGCCCAATGACAAGGAGAGATCCGATCAGGCCCCACTCCTCTCCCAGGGCTGAGAAGATGAAGTCCGTCTGCTGTTCCGGGAGAAAGCCCAACTTGGATTGTGTTCCTTTCAAGAAACCTTTTCCAATGATTCCCCCTGATCCTACCGCAATCTTCGATTGAATGAGATGATATCCCGCACCCAGCGGATCCAAATCCGGGTTAAAAAAGGTGATAATTCGTCTCTTCTGGTATTCCTTTAAAAGACTCCAAAGAAGCGGCACGGCAGCGGCTCCCGTCAATCCAACGGTCAGCAAGGAGGACCATCGAATCTTAACAAAGATCAGGATCGAGAAGAAAACTAAGAGAAGGATGATGGCTGTCCCCAGGTCGGGTTGTTTCAGGATCAAAGCCATCGGCACCAGAAGAAGGAGAAACGGTAAAGGAAGTTGCTTTAACGAATACCCCTTTCGATCCGGAGGTCGATGGAAGAATTTTGCCAGCGCCAAGATGAATGAAATTTTGACAAACTCCGAGGGCTGAAAAGACAGGGGCCCAATTCTGACCCACCGCTGGGCGCCTGAGGTAATAATGCCATAAACCAATACGACAATCAAAAGGAATAAGGCAACGGAATAAACGATATAAGCGAAATCCGAATAAAAACGATATTCGACGAAAGCGATCGTCACCATCATGGCCAATCCGATCAGCAGCCAAAAAAACTGTTTGAGATAATAAGGGATTCCGGCCATCTCTATCTTTGCCGTGGCGCTATAGAGATTGAGAATACCGATCGAGGCGATGACGAGGACAATCCCCAACAGTACCCAATCGAAATGAATGAAGAGGCGTCGGTCAATCTGCATAATCCACATCGCTTTCCTTTCCAGGCATCTTTGAGGAAGGCAAAGGCTTGAGATCGAGATATTTTTCGATGACCTTCCTGGCAATGGGGGCGGCAGCGGTCGCCCCAAATCCCCCATGCTCAACGAGAACAACCACCGATATCTTGGGGTCTTCAAACGGAGCATAAGCCACAAACCAGGCGTGATCCCGAAGTCTAAGAGGAATTCGTTTCACCTCTCCCCTTTTAAAATCCTCGGGTAGGGAGACAACCTGGGCCGTACCCGTTTTCCCTGCCACCTTGACCTCTTTCAACGAACAAGCCGAACCTGTCCCATGAGGATCGTTCACTGCCCCCTTAAGAGCTTCCTGGATAATTTGAAGGGTCTTCTGTGATACGTTTGCCCTTCCCGATTCCATAGGGGGATACTCTCCTATGGTGTTCCCATAGATATCTTCTATCTTTTCCACCACCTGAGGGAGGTAGAACTTCCCTCCGTTAGCGACGCCTGAAATAAGCATCAAGAGTTGAAGCGGGGTCGTCAACAGATATCCCTGACCTACGGCAAAAGAAAGGGTCTCGCCGCTGTACCATGCTCCGAAACGTTTCTTCTTCCAGGAACTGGAGGGAACGATTCCAGGCTTCTCATGAGGAAGTGAGATACCTGTCACCCTTCCTAAACCAAACTCATGGGCATAACGCGCGATGAGATCAGGTCCCAATTTCAAACCGAGTTGATAGAAATAGATATCACAGGATTCAGCGATGGCCCGATGGAGGCCGATCCTTCCATGCCCCCCTTCCTTCCAACATCGAAAATCCCGGTTTCCATAATGGAAGGTTCCCTCGCAGGGAAACGATGTGTTCGGAGTGATCGCTCCCGATTCCAAACCCGCAATGGCAGTGATGATCTTGAAGACCGACCCAGCAGGGTATTGGCCCTGAATTCCTTTGTTCGTGAGAGGGTAATAAGGATTCTCCACAAGAGCTTTCCATTCTTCCGGCGATATGTTTCTTGCGAAGGGTTCAAAAGAAGGCTTGCTCACCATGGCTAAGATTCGCCCCGTTTTTGGGTCCATGGCAATCAGAGCTCCATTCTTATCCTTATAGGCTTCCTCAGCCGTTTTTTGGAGGTCTGCATCGATGGTGAGAAAGAGATTATTTCCAGGAAAAGGTTCCACCACACCCAGGGGTCTGATCTCCCTTCCCAAGGCATCGACTTCAATCTGCCGACCTCCATCCACTCCCCTGAGATCATTTTCCCACTGATACTCGACTCCATATTTTCCGATCAGGGCACCCATTCGATAAGGAGCCTCCCTAACCTGTCTCAATTCATTCTCGTCAACCTCTCCAAGATAGCCGATGAGATGAGAAGCCAGGTCCCCATAATCATAGGCTCTCCTGGGTCTGACATCCACGATGAGTCCTGGGAGATAAACCCGATTCGATTCGAGGAGGGCCAGTTCATTCCAATGGATATCCGATTTAATCTTCACCGGTCTGAAAGGCGCCCGTCGTTTTTGGGCTTTGATCTTCTCCTCAATCTCTTCCCGAGTGATGTTTAACATCTCTCCAACTTTGATCAAAACCTCCGGATTGGCTTTTGCGTCTTCCGGGACAAGATAGACTTCGAAGGAGGGACGATTATGAGCCAAAACACGCCCATTCCGATCAAACAACATTCCCCGATCAGCAGAATTCTCAATGAGTCGAATGCAGTTATTTTCAGACAAACGCCGAAGTTCACTCCCTTTGATCACTTGAAGGGACCATAGGCGGATGAAGATCAACAAAAAAGCCAACCCTACAAAGATCACAAGGTATTTATACCTTCCTTCGAAGTCTTCCATCTTCTGGGTATTTAATTCCATCATGATCGATACCCCTTCTCCTTGATTCCCTGCTCGGGCTGACGAAATAATAATGATGAGCCCTTTTGAAAAAGGAAAAAGAGGGGTGGGGTGGCAAGACCCGTAAAGAATGATTGGGGGAGGAGGAACGTGAACAATAAAGGATAAAGGTTTCCAAAGGGGATGGGTTGGAGGGTGTTCATCAGCATGAAGATGAGAAACCCTTCGAGTACGCCAAAGATGAAGGCAAAAAGGAATTGGAAGGTAAATCCTTCCAGATAGAATCGTTCTTTGAAGAATTGGGCAGCTAAAAAGACCAAAGGCCGGGAAAAGGTGTAAAAGCCGAAGGTGTTTCCAGAAAACAGATCCAGGAGATATCCCATGAAGAATGCTAAGATCCCACCGAAAACCGGCGGAAATAGAAAGGCCAGGTAGAGGGTAAAGATGAGGAGGAGGTCCGGCCTGATCCTATGAACAGGAAAGGAGGATAACCACGTCGTCTGGAGGATAAGAAAGAGAATCCCCGCTAAAAGAGGCAGAATCACCCGTTTCATTTTTTGCTCTTCTTGACCTTCTTTGCCTTTTCTTCTTGGAGCGGCGAAGAGGGAAGAGGTTCCATGATGACGAAGACTTCCTCCAATTGTGTAAAATCCACACTGGGAGCCAATTCGGCATATTGAAAAACCCCGTGCCCCTTCTTGTCGACCTTCTTGATCTCACCCACCATTAATCCTTTTGGAAAATTTCCGCCCAATCCTGAGGTGACGACAGCATCCCCGACCGCTACCTCTTCCGTTCGGAGAAGGTATTTCAGCTGGCATCGGTGTTCCCCTTTTCCTTCAACAATGGCCTTCGCGCGAGTTCTCTGGACGATGGAATCAATGGCGCTGTTGTAATCGGTGATGAGAAGAACGGTGGCATAGTGGGGTGCGGTTTTCAGGATCTGACCGATGATCCCAGTGGGAGAGACCACCGCCATTCCCTGTTTCACTCCATCTCTCTCCCCTTTATCAATGGTCACGCTCTTGAACCAAGAAGAGGGATCTTGACCAATCACCTCAGCCCCGACCATGGAGGCCGAGTTTTTCTCACGAAATTGAAGAAGGTGCCTCAGGCGTTCATTGGCTAACCTCATCTCCTTCATGTGATGGTTTTCTGCTTCAAGTTCAGCGACCTTTTGTTTGAGCTTCCTGTTTTCTTTTTCAAGGTCGATTAAGAAAACATATTGTTGGAAGGTTCCTTGAATGGTCTTGATGACAACCGTGGAAGCTTTCTGGAAAGGAGAACAGACCTCCATCAGAAGGGCATCAAAAAATTCTATCCCCTTCCTCTGTTTCGCCCTCAGCGACATCAGAACAAGGGCAAACAACAAAAGGAGAATGATGAAAATAAAAAGATGATATCTTCGGAAGAGAAAAAGACCACGTAGCCTCATTAATCTCAATATTGAACCGTCACGGTACGGAGCAATTGTTCGTTGTCTAAAACCATTCCTGCACCTAACACAATGGCCGAGAGGGGATCGTCGACGATCGTAATGGGAAGACTGGTCACCTCCCGGAGCAAGACATCGAGGTTCTTCAGCAGGGCACCTCCGCCCACCAGGACAATCCCCTTGTCTACAATATCCGCTGCCAATTCTGGCGGGGTCCCCTCCAGAGTAATCCGAACCGTATCGATGATGGTATTGATCGACTCAGCCAATGCCTCCCGGGCTTCCTCACTGTTGATTTCAAGGGTTTTAGGGATGCCTGTCACCAAGTCCCTCCCTTTTACCTCTATGGTTTGAGGATTCTCTTCGGGATAGGCGGTCCCGATATTGATCTTGATCAATTCAGCCGTTCGTTCGCCGATGAGAAGGTTGTATTTCCTTTTGATGTACTGGACAATGGCCTCGTCCATCTTATCACCCGCCACCCGGATGGACTGGCTCGTCACAATCCCCGATAGGGAAATGACCGCCACTTCCGTGGTCCCCCCACCGATGTCAACAATCATATTCCCAGAGGCCTCAGTGATCGGAAGTCCTGCCCCGATGGCCGCGGCCATTGGCTCATCGATCAGATAAATCTCCCTGGCGCCGGCAGATTGGGCCGATTCCCGAACCGCACGTTTTTCTACGGGTGTGATGCCAGAAGGGACGGAAATGACCACCCGGGGTCGAAGCAGGGTTTTGCGATTGTGAACTTTGGCGATGAAATAACGGAGCATCTCGCCGGTAATCTCGAAATCGGCGATCACTCCGTCCTTCATCGGTCGGATGGCGAAAATGTTGCCTGGTGTACGACCCAACATTTCCTTGGCTTCACGGCCCACAGCCAGGACTCGCTTCTCTCCTCTCGAATCCCTCTGAATGGCCACCACGGACGGCTCGGAAGAGACGATTCCCTTCCCTTTCACATAGACGACGGTATTCGCCGTTCCCAAATCAATGGCCAAATCCGATGAAAACAGACCCCATAATGAATCAAATACCATCCTTTCTTTCCTCCCTTTCTTAAAACCAAACTATATTAACAAATACTGTAACTTGATTCAAGGAAATTCATCATAGAAAATTGCCACCCTATTTTCTTAAAACAATGTATAAGCAATATTCGTGCCAAAGGTAGGCCTGCTGTAAGAGGGTTTGCATGCCGTAGGCGGGCCTGTCCGCCGCAGGGGAGTTTGACTTCCGTATGCAGCTTATTCACCCCAGTTTTTTAGAAGTCCTAAGCCTTTTTAAGGACAAGTCACCTGGCCAAGCCCCTCAGAGAGGTTTCAAGGCGGCTCCGCTTTGCGCTTAGGCAAATGGATCCAAAGGTCAGAAGCCCTTTGTGTTCCTTGGTCAGGTTGTAGAGAATTTCTAAGAGATCGGCCTTATGAACCCTTGAAGAGGGGGTTGCCCGGAGGGTTCAATACATCTATTTTCCCCGGGTCAGAAGAAAGAAGAACTGGAATGGGCAAAGGGCGGACGTTGACCCCTTCCCACAGAATGGGTTAAATAGGAAGCATGAAGATACTCTTGATCTCCCCTGAGCGGGAGCGAAAAAAGGAAGAGGCCTTTCTATTCAGACTGAGTTTTTTGAACCTTCCCTATGTCGCAGCCGTCACCCCTCCTGGTGTGGAGTTAAAGATCGTGGATGAAGCCTTTGAAAAAATCGATTTTGAAGAAAAGGTGGATCTGGTGGGAATAACTGCCCAGACGCCCGTTGCCCCTAGGGCCTACCAGATTGCAGGAGAGTTCAAGAAGAGAGGGATTCCTGTGGTCATGGGAGGGGTCCATGCGAGCATGCTACCTCAGGAGGCGCTTCGACATGTGGATGCCGTCGTGGTGGGAGAAGCAGAAGAAGTTTGGCCGGACCTGATCGAGGATCTGAGAAGAGGGCAAATGAGGCGGATTTATGTGGGGAGTGAATTTGTGAACCCCTCCCACCTTCTCCTTCCCAGAAGGGATCTTCTCAATAAAAAATTCTACTTTCCATTGAAGTTACTCGAAACCACACGAGGATGTCCTCACCGCTGCGACTTCTGCGGCGTCTCAAAATTTTTCGGATTTCGGTACCGCAATCGCCCGATCAGTGAAATTGAGCGAGAACTCAAGACCCTTTTCCAAAAGGGGCCGGTGATGAACCTTGTTTTAAAAAGAATCCTTTCCCTACTGAGCAAAGACCTTCCTTATTTTCTCAAAAGAAGGCTTCTTTACATTATCGATTCCAACATCGCTGGAGATAAACGGTTTTGTCTCGACCTCCTCTCCCTCCTTAAAGAATTCGACCTCCTTTGGTACGGCCATGCCCCCGTCTCTATCGCCTTTGATCAGAAACTCCTGGAAGGATTTGTACAAAGTGGCTGTATCGCGATCAATATCGGTTTTGAGTCCTTCTCAACAAGGAACTTAAATAAGATGGGAAAGGGGTTCAACCAGCCCTCGCGGTATGCCGAGGCGGTGAAGAGAATTCATGACCAAGGGATCGGTATCATGGGAACCTTCATCGTAGGTTTGGATGACGATGACCCTGGAGTCTTCCAAAGGATCATCGACTTCTGCATCGATTCGAAACTCGACTGGGCCCTTGCCTTCATCATGGCCCCTTATCCTGGAACCGATTCATTCCTTCGATTGGAGAAAGAAGGGAGGATCCTTTGCAGGGATTGGGAGAAATACGATTCTCTCAATGCCGTCTACCAGCCCTTATTGATGTCTGTGGAAGAATTGGAAAAAGGGATGAGGAGAGTCTGGAAAGAGGTTTTTTCAACCTCTTCGATCTATCAAAGGATTATTAAAAGACCCTGGACTCATCCTCTCTTCTACTTGGCAATGAATTGGCAGTTTCACCAATTGACAAAAACATGGTAAAATAGGTAATGATGAACATCTATTTTTTTAAATTCGCGACGTTTCTTTACTTGTTCGGGACGTTGGCCTATTTAGCCTATATCCTTTTCCTGAAAGAGACCCTCTCTAAAATAGCCGCCACCATCGTCTCCATTGGATTCGCCTCTCATACCCTGGCCATCCTTACGAGGTATGTGGAAGCCGGGTATACCCCTGTAACCAATCTTTATGAATCCCTCTCCTTCTTTGCATGGATGATCATCGGTATCCTGTTGATCGCTAATCTTAAATACAAGGTCAAGGTTTTGGGTTCCTTTCTTACTCCCATTGCCCTCATCCTTATGCTTTTTGCTTTTGCCCTCCCCAAAGAGATCTTCCCCTTGGCTCCCGTCTTGCAAAGTTTCTGGCATCCTTTCCATGTGATCTTCGCTTTTCTGGGTAATGCCATCTTTACCTTAACCTTCTGCTGCGGCGTCATGTATTTAATTCAGGAGCATCAACTCAAATCGAAAAAGATGGGGGCCATTACAAGAAGACTTCCTCCTTTGAATCTTCTGGACGATCTAAGCTACCGGTCTCTCAAGTTTGGGTTCCCCCTATTGACTCTGGGGATCATCACGGGTGCTGTTTGGGCTGAATATGCCTGGGGGAGATACTGGAATTGGGATCCCAAAGAAACGTGGTCCCTGATCACCTGGTTTCTCTATGCGGCGCTGCTTCACCAGCGTCTGACGGTTGGATGGAGGGGGCGGAAGGCAGCCTTGATGGCTATCGTAGGATTTCTGGCTGTCCTCTTCACATTTTTGGGCGTGAACCTCCTTCTCCCCGGACTCCATACCTATGCGAACTGGTAGGGGATATAAATAATTATAGTGAACGATATAAATATGTTGACATCCTCGATATGTCATTGCGAACGAAGTGAAGCAATCTCACGGGATTGCCACGTCGCTTCACTCCTCGCAATGACCACTTTTCTGTGTCGTTCACTATAGGTAGAGATTTAATCTTAATCTTATCCTATTGTTTCTAATGCCATGGAACTCCTCGTCGTTGGATTAAATCATAAGACTGCGCCAATCGAGATACGGGAATGCCTCGCCTTTCCCGGAGATAAATTGGAAGATGCCCTCTCCAAGGTTCATGATCTTTCCTCTGTGAAAGAAAACATGATCGTCTCCACCTGTAATCGGGTGGAGGTCTATGCAGCCACACGAGAAACAGAAAAAGCCATTCTCGATCTGAAGGAATTTTTCTCTCGATACCATGGCCTTCCCTTGAAGGAATTCGAAAAACGTCTCTATGCCCACGTCGGAGAAGAAGCGGTGAGGCATATTTTTCGGGTCGCCTCCAGCCTCGACTCCATGGTCTTAGGAGAACCCCAAATCTTAGGCCAGATCAAGGATGCCTACGATCTCTCCCAACAGATTAAAACTTCGGGTCTCATCCTCCATCGACTTCTTCATCGGGCCTTTCATGTCGCAAAAAGGGTGAGAACCGAAACCAAGATCGTCATCGGTGCGATATCCATCAGTTCTGTGGCGGTCGAGTTGGCTGAAAAAATCTTCGGGTCTCTCCAAAAGAAAACTGTCTTGCTCATTGGAGCAGGCGAGATGTGCGAACTGGCCGCCCGGCACCTCGTCTCTGCAGGGGCAGAGAAAATTCTGGTGAGCAACCGCACCTATGAGCGGGCTGTGTCACTGGCTCAGGAATTTAGGGGCGAAGCCATCCCCTTCGAAGACATGTCACAGGGTTTGAAAAGAGTGGACATTGTGATCAGTGCTACGGATTCACCTCAATATCTTATCCGACACCACCAGATCACGAAGGTGATCAAGGATCGGAGACAGAAACCGATCTTCTTCATCGATATCGCTGACCCCCGGAATATCGAACCCAAAGTCGGTGATATTGAAAATGTCTACCTCTACAATATCGACGATCTTCAAAAGGTAGCCAATGAAAACATGAAAGACCGCGAGATAGAGGCCCATAAAGCGGAAACGATTGTTCAAAACGAGGTGCTGAAATTCGTCAACTGGTATCGATCTCTCGATGTCACCCCCACCATCGTGGCCTTGAGGAAAAAGTTTGAGGAGATCAGGAAGAAGGAGTTGGAAAAAACCCTCTCCCTCTACCCCGATCTATCTGACAAGGAGAAGAAATCCTTGGAGGCCCTCACTTCTGCCATCATTAATAAGATTCTCCACACTCCGATCACCCTTCTCAAGCAAACCGATGAGGAAGCGATGGCTGACCTTTATCTCGACGCCCTCCATGCCCTCTTTGGACTGCCGGAGAAATCGTTAGAAACATTCTTGGAAAAATTCGAAGAAGAGAAAGAAAAGGAGGAACCCCATCCCGAAGATGCCCTCTGAACTCAACATCGGGACCCGCGGAAGTCAACTCGCTCTTTTTCAGGCGAATTGGGTGAAGGATCAATTGGCCCGCGTCCATCCCGATCTCCACGTCACGCTCATCAAAATCAAAACCACAGGAGATAAGATTCAGGATGCCCCGTTAGCGAAGATCGGAGGGAAAGGTCTTTTCGTCAAGGAAATTGAGGAAGCGCTCTTGCAAAAAAGGATCGACCTTGCCGTTCATAGCATCAAGGATGTCCCGACCGAATTTCCAAAAGGTCTGCATCTCTCCGCCATCACAAAAAGGGAGGATCCTCGAGATGTCCTCATCTCAAAGGATGGAAAAACACTAAAAGATCTTCCTCAAGGGGCAAAGATTGGCACAAGCAGCCTGAGGCGGCAGGCCCAGTTGCTTCATTTCAGGAGCGACGTTGAACTCATTCCTCTGAGAGGAAATTTGGATACGCGACTCAAGAAGTTGAAAACGATGAACTTAGATGCAATCATCCTGGCTCTCGCAGGTGTAAAAAGACTGGGCTTTGAAGAAAGAATCACAGAAATCATCCCTCCGGAGATCTCTCTCCCCGCCATCGGTCAGGGGGCATTGGGAATTGAGACAAGAACGGATGATCACGCAGTGGAGGGTCAAATCCGATTCCTCAACGATCGAGACTCTTCCATCGCCATTACTGCGGAGAGGGCCTTCCTTAAAAAATTGGAAGGAGGTTGTCAGGTCCCTATCGCCGCTTATGCCCGAGTAGTGGGAACCACCCTTCAAATCGATGGGTTAGTTGGAACGATAGACGGGAAGAGGCTCATCAGACATCATGTCGAGGGGCCCATTGAGAAAGCGGAGTCGCTCGGGGTCGAATTGGCGGCGATCCTCTTGGGCAAAGGAGCCGAAGAGATTCTCGATGAGGTCTATCAGAGATCAGGCCCACCCATTCGAATATGAAAAAAAATAGAAAGATTCTCTTCCCCTCTCCCCACAGGGGAGAGGGTGGGGTGAGGGGAAAGAAAATTCTGATCACCCGAGCCCGGGAGCAGTTGGGTGATTTTGCGACCCAGCTCAAAAAATTGGGAGCAGAAGTTGTCGAATTCCCCACCATCGAGATCGTTCCTCCGCTTCGCTGGAAGGAACTTGACCGGGCCATCGATCAGTTGAAGTCTTATGACTGGATACTCTTTACCAGTGCCAACGGAGTCAACATCTTCTGGCAAAGGCTGAGAGAGAGAGGAAAGTCTCCTCGCCTTCCCTCTTCCCTAAAAGTGTGTGCCATCGGACCTGCTACGGCCAATCAATTAAAGGAGAAGGGAGTTTCCGTCCACTATATCCCGAAAGAGTTTATCGCCGAATCCATTCTTGAAGGGTTTGAAAAAAAGTTTGTCAATGGGAAACGCTTCCTTCTGGCTCGTGCTAAAAAGGCGAGGGATATTCTGCCGAAGGGCTTAAGAAAAATGGGCGCAGAAGTGGATGTGGTGGAGGCTTATCGGACGGTCAGGCCAAAGGGCGGATCGAAGAAATTGAAGAAAATCCTGAAAGACGGAAAGATGGATGTCATCACCTTCACCTCCTCTTCTACGGTCAATCATTTTGCCGAACTCCTTAAAAAAGAAGATCTTAAAAAACTGTTAAAGGGCATCGCCATTGCTTGTATCGGACCGGTGACAGCCAGGACAGCAAAGGAATGGGGTTTGAACGTTCGCATTCAGCCAAAGCAGTATACCATTCCTGCGTTAACCCGAGCCATCGCCGAATATTTCAATCTTCCCAAACCCATTTCATAAATGTGTAGCGTTCCGATGTTTAACGGAACGGTTTTTATTCGCCCCCAGTAAATGAGGGCGCTACAGTTTTTGGTTAAATCCGTGGGGAAACATGAACCAGCCTCCGATCGAAGTCATCCTTTACGATTTGGGCAATGTCATTCTTCCTTTCAACCATTTCCAGATTGCAGAAAAACTCTCTCGATTCTCCCAACGAATAGAATTCCAGGACCCTGCCAAAATTTTTTCTTATCTCTTCGATTTTGAAAAGGGAGCGATCAACGGTTATGAAGTGGGAAAGGTATCTTCTCTGGAATTCTTCCAATCCCTTAAAGAATTTCTTCAGCTCTCCCTTTCCCTTGAGGAGTTCATTCCCATCTGGAACGATATCTTTCTTGAAAATCAGGAAGTCTCCCAGATCATACTCTCGCAAAAAGGAAAATGGAAGCTCGGCCTTCTTTCCAACACCAATCCCCTCCACTTCGATTACATCCTTTCAAAGTTTCCTATCATCAGGGTGTTTGATCAATGGATTCTCTCCCACGAGGTGGGTTTTAAAAAACCTGCTGTCGAGATATTTCAAAAAGCAATCGAATGGGCCAAGGTCAAACCCCGAAAGATTCTTTTTATCGATGATATGAAAAAGCATGTCGAAGTGGCCGTTTCTTTAGGAATGCAGGGCATTCATTTTGTTTCTGCCGAACAATTGAAAGAACAATTATCGTCAAAACTGGAGTCCATGAAAACACTTGGGAACCTTTGAAAATAGGGGTCCATGTGTATTATATTTAAAATCAGGAGTGCGAAGATGGAAAAAGTCAGGCTGGGCAGAACAAATCTAATCGTGGCAAAACTGGGATGGGGTGGAATTCCTATTCAACGGGTAGGTGAACGTGAAGCGGTTTCCGTCATACAGGCTGTGATTGAGATGGGAGTAGACCTTCTGGATACAGCCCGCGCTTATACGAATAGCGAGCACCGGATTGGATTGGTACTCCAAAGAACAGATAGACCTGTCATCCTCTCTTCAAAATCACTTATAAAAACGGCAAAGATTTATAATGATGTACGTGAAAGCCTCAAACAGATGAAGGTGAAAAAAGTCAATATCTACCATCTCCACAGCGTCTCCACCTTCGAAGATTATGAGAGGGTCCTGGCCCCTGGAGGAGCCTACGAAGGGCTAAAACGTGCGAGAGAGGAAGGATTAATCGATCA
>Ga0299915_10001646_pt1 | contig 16483 bp, 19 predicted proteins | sample RVTome_13_FD_200263 | JGI IMG/M metagenome (GOLD analysis project Ga0299915, IMG submission 200263) | Soil microbial communities from uranium-contaminated site in the Upper Colorado River Basin, Wyoming, United States - RVT92D227 (version 2) ... | reverse complement strand
AGGGCTCCTGACCCGTCAGCAGCTCGAGGTAGGACAGCCCGGCGTAGCCGCCGGTCCCCTTGTACCAGATCGCGATGATGTCCCCACGTCCAGCCTGTCTGCCGCACGCCGTCTACGGTGCCGGGTAGACCCACTGGTTCAGGACCTTGCCGTCCTTCAGCTCGTAGACCGCGAGGGCACGGCCCGAGAGGTCGCCCCCGGTGCCGTACTTGGTGAAGACGGCGACGAAGTTGTCCTGCCGGATCGGGGCCGAGGTCACGACGGCCTCGAACTTCTGATCGTTGAAGTAGCGGATCCTCGCCCCGATCTCGTCGAGACCCCTCTGTGTCTGGCTAGCCGTGGTCTCGTGGATCACCGCGTTGGGCGCATAGAGCGCCGCGACCTTGGCCGCGTCGTAGGGACTGCTCATCAGGGCCGCCAGGTCGGCCACGAGAGCCTCGTCGGTGACGGCCGCGGGCGATTGGGTCGCAGCCGATGAGGCAGCGTCGTACACCCACTGGTTCAGGACCTTGCCGTCCTTCAGCTCGTAGACCACGAGGCCCCGGCCCGAAAGCTCGCTCGTGTTGCCGAACTTGGCGAAGTGGGCGACGAAGTGGTCCTGCCGGATCCAAGCCGAGGTGATCTTGACCTCGAAGCCCACAGCGGCCATCGCCTTGTCCTTCGCCTGGATCGCCTCGAGACCCGTCGATGTCTCGTTGGCAACCTTGTCGTATAGCACCGCGTTGGGCGCATAGAGCGCCGCGACCTTGGCCGCGTCGTAGGGATTGCTCGCCATGGCCGCCAGGTCGGCCACGAGAGCCTCATCGGTGACACCGACGACGGGGCTGGGCGATGGAACGGCGGGCTGGCTGGGGCTGGCGCTCGCACCAGATGGCGCGCCCGAGCCGCCGACGCCGGGCTGGCCCCGTTGGACCAGGACGAGCGTGCCGGCGACCGCGAGCACGCCGATGACGGCGGCCGCGCCAAGGCGAGAGTACGTGTTCATCGTCGGGAACCTCCGCGGCATGCGCAGTGCGCGCCGCTGCTGGGTGTGGTCGATCTCGTCGAGGGCGGCGTCGATCACCCGGTCGGCCAGCTCGTCCGCGCCCTCGCCGAGGAAGGCGCCAAGCATCCGGTCGAGCTCACGCTGGTCGGTCATCGAAGTCGCCCTCCGGCCACCGCGACGGGGCGCTCATCGGCCTCGATGGCCGCGCGCATCGCCCGGTGGGCGTAGTGGAGCCGGGAACGGGCCGTTCCCACGGGGATCCCGAGTCGCTCGGCGATCTCGGCCGGGGCCAGGCCCAGGTAGTGGGTGAAGACGAGGATCGCCCGCTGGTCGGGCGGGAGCCGTCGGAAGCCACGTTCGAGCCGATCGCGGTCATCGACCGACAGCGCCTCGTCCGATCCGGCCGGCCCGTCGACCGGGAGGACGCGGACGTTGGCGTTCCATGTCCGCCAGCGGCGCGCCTCCGTGAAGCTGGCGTTGACGAGCAGGCGGTGCAGCCAGGCGTCGAAGCGGTCCGGATCGCGGAGGCCGGGCAGCTCGCGCCAGGCGATCACCAGCGTCTGCTGCACGGCGTCCTCGGCCCGCCCGACATCCCGGGAGGATCCGGTGGGCGATCGCCATGAGCCGGTCACCGTGCGTCCGGGCCAGGATGGCGAACGCCTCCCGGTCACCGTGCTGGGCCTGCTCGACGAGGTCGCGATCCAACCGATCGCCCTCCGTGGCGTCCATCGGGGACGCCCTCCGACTCTACTGAGTCGCGGACGGCCGTGCGCGTTCGATCTTCATTCCACGGGCCCCGCCATCTTCGAGACCCTGCCGTCAGGCGCCTGGCGACAGGGTCCGCAGGCCGGCAAGTCGGGCGGCAGCCGCCTGGCGCTCGTCGTAGGTTACGAACCCGTCGAGCGGCGAGAGGTCGGTGGCCGAGGCGATGTGGATGGCGTCCAGCGCCCGCAGCGCCGGTTCGGCGAGGGCTCCAGCGGCCAGGAGCAGGGCGCGGTCGAGCGGCAGCAGGGCGACTGCATCGACGAGGTCGCCGGCACGGGCCGTCAGCAGGTCAAGGGCCAGTCGCGGGTCCCGTGCGGCGGCGCGCCGGATGGCACGGGGCACCTCGGTCAGCACGAGCTCGCTCGAGACGAGGTCGGCATCTGCCAGGAACGCCCGAAGCACGTCGCTTTCAGGTTCGTCTCGCACCAGCTTGACGAGCGCCGACGCGTCCGCGTAGAACAGCGCCACCGCTCAGTGCTCGCCGCGGATCTCGTCGAGCGCGCGACTGAGGGCGTGGGGGTCACCCTCCATCCGCAGCGGCGGCGGCAGCCCGCGGCGCGCCGGGCGCGTGACGCGCCCCTCCGCGATGAGTCGGTCCAGCGCTTCACCCGTGCTGGGAGGGGGGCCGAGCTCGGCGACCGGTCGGTTGCGGTCCGTGACGAGCAGTCGCTCGCCGGCCTCGACGCGACGCAGGTAGCGGCTCAGGTTCTGGCGCAGCTCGGCGATCCCAACGGTTCTGTCCATGTACATGAAGGTAGCACATCGATGGGGGACGGGAGGTGCGACCTGGACAGCGCAAGGTGCGTTCACGGCCACTGCCGGTATGCATTGACGATGGGCCGCGTCCGCGTATGATCTGGGCATGCGTCGACATACCACCATCGACATCGACATGGACCTGGTGCGCGAGGCGGGGGTCGCGCTCGGGACCACCAGGATGACCGAGACCGTGCACGCGGCCCTCGAGGAGGTCGTCCGCCGCCGTCGGCTGCTCGCGCTGCTGGAGTTCCGGCCCGCGCTTGATCTCGACGAACTCCGCGCCATGCGGGCCCACCGCTTCGCCGAGCGCCTCGAGCCCTACGGGGAGGACGAAGGGCCGCCGACGACGTGATCGAGCTCTTCGACACGAGTGCGCTCATCCTCGCGGCGCGGCACGACGGCGCGGCCGAGGCGCTCCGCGAGGCGATCGGCCGCGGCCGCCTTGCCGTCACCGACATCGTGGTCGTCGAATACCTGAACGGTGCTCGCAACCTGGCGGAGTACGACCGCTTCGCCTGGGGTCTCGGCGCGGCGGAGCGACTGCGGACCGACCCCGGGGACTGGGATCGCGTCCTGGACGTCCACCGCCTGCTTGCGGCCTCCGGCCCGGGTTACCAGCGATCCGTGTCCGTGCCGGATCTGATCGTGGCCGCGGTCGCGGAGCGGCATGGGGCGACGCTCGTCCACTACGACGAGGACTACGAGCGGATCGCGGCGCTCACCGGTCAGCCCATCCGCTCGGTCGTGCCGCGCGAGTCGGCCTGACCGCCTCGCCGCGAGCGCCGCCGCCTGGCGGCGATGCACGCCCCCACGCCCCCCAGCCTCCGTAGGTCGTTCTGACGGTGGCGGCAAGGCTCGAAGGGCACAGGTGATCCACGAGAATCCCGCATCGGACCCCGCCGGGCGGGTCGCCTCTCGTGCGCCGCCACGACCTTCTGGTCCACGATCCGGGCGGACCTGCCGCCGCGGCCGTGCTGAGTCCTGGTGCCGGCACCTGGCCAAGAGGGCATCTGGCGTATACGCTGCTTCTAGATGTATACTCCACGGATGAAGCGCCTGCAGATCTACATCGACGAGGAGCTGGACGACGCGCTGGCCGTCCGGGCGCGCAGGGCGCACACGTCCAAGGCCGCCCTCATCCGCGAAGCCGTCCGCCGGTCGATCGGCGAGCCGGAGCCCACGGTGGATCCATTCCGCGACTGGATCGGCGGTTCCGACGCGGACCCGGCGCCCGTCGACGAGGTCGTCTACGGGTCGTGAGGTTCGTCGACACCTCCTACTGGGTGGCGCTCCGGCTCCGGCGCGATGTCAACCACGACGTCGCCGTCCGGCTGTGGACGCCTGGCCTGCCGATCCTGACGACGAATCACGTCGTCGGCGAGACATGGACGTTCCTGCGCCGTCGCGACGGGCATCCGTCGGCTGTCGCGTTCCTCGAGGCGGTGGAGTCGGCCGCCTGGCTCACCGTCGTCCATGTCGAGGACGCGACCGAGCGCGAGGCCCGGGCCTGGCTCAGGCGCCACGACGAGCGGGTCTACTCGTTCGTCGACGCCACGAGCTTCGCCGTCATGCGACGAGAGCGCCTCCGGGAGGCGCTGGCATTCGACGGCGACTTCAGCGCGGCAGGCTTCGTCGAAGTTCGATCCGTGACCTGATGGGGCGCACCTGACCTTCTGCCCAACTCCGCGAGCATCACGACGTTGAGGTCCCTGTGGTCGGCGAGGTACGTCCACGGCGTCGTGACGTCCAGGACCCGGGGCCTGGACCGCGTCGAGGGCGAGGTCGGTCTCGCCGCAGATGCCGTAGGCGACGCGGACCAGGTCCGCGTGGTACGTGGCCACGATCCGGGCGAACGCGGCCTCGTCCCCGGCGACCGCCTGCTGGAGCGCCGCGGTCATCGACCCTGCCGTCGTGAGGCTCGTCATACCAAAGAGAGGCCTGCTCGATAGCCAGCTGTTGCGTCGGCCGCCAGCGACGGTTCGATCGCACGATTGCCTGCTGTCCCGTCCCCGTCCAGAGGCGTTCGTCGCGAAGATCGTCGCCGCCGACAGGGCTGCGGGCGCAGCTCGAGCGCCTCCGCAAGCAGCCGGCGTGGGGCGGCTTCGCGACCAGCTGGAGGGACGGTCGTCCGTCGAGGCCGCCGAATTCGGCCACCGGTCTGCTGGTCCGGGGTGCAGACCCCTTTCAGCCGAGGCAGGTCAGGCTGCCGCAGTCAGCAGGCTCGGCTACCCAGGCATCGAGGAGCCCCATGACACCGACGTAGGAGTCTTCGATCGGAGCCCCCGCATAGTGCTGGCAGTCCACGTGGTTGAGCGGGCGCTCGCAGTGTTCGTGGACGACGACGAGGAACTCCCGCTCGAACCACTCGGGGTCGTGGAGGTGGAAGGCGCGCCGGTAATCGCGAGCGCGGTCGATCAGCTCGTACTCGTACCTGCTCGTCCGATATCGCCCATCGCCGATGGGGCCTAGCTCCTCGCGGACCTCGACCGTCGCCCCGCCTGGCCAATCGCCCTCGGGAAGCTCGCCGATGAGCTCGAAGCTCAGGAAGCCGGCGTCGTTCTCGCAGAGCTCGAGATCCTCGTCTGGGGCAGGCTTGGTGAACACAACGCCGCACCGTTCCATGAGTTGGGCGACGCCAGCAAGGTAACCCTCACACTCCTCGTAGGTGGCGCGCATGCGGCAGCGTCATGCCATCTCGAGGTGGGCGGCCTCGCCGTCCCGCGTCCCGAACCCGACCCCCTCGGAAGCTCGACGCCGGACGACCCGACGCCGGACGACCTGCTCACCGCTCTCGAAACGCTCGAGGGCGGGCCGCGGGATGCGATACAGACGCTCGGAGACACGGACAGCCGGCAGCGTCCCCGCGTGGACCAGCCGCAGGACGGTATCGTGGCTGACTTCCAACCGGTCAGCCGCTTGTGAGATGGTGAAATAGCGGCCGGCCATCCCGGACCCCTTCTCAAGCGACGAGAGCGACAGCCAACACGATATCGCGCTTGTCGCACCATGTCAATCCAGCGACGAACGGAGGGGTATGCATCGCACGAGCCCGGGCGCCCGGTGCGCGTCCCATCGCGGCCGAGCTGGCGGCCGCGGGAGCCGGGGTCGACGTGGTCGATCGCGCCCGCCGGCTCCTCCGCCGGGGATGGATCGGCCGCCACCTTGAGCTCCACGATCCCGTGCCGGTGCTCGCGCCGGACGAGCTTGCGGGTGTCGTTGGCGGCGACGGCCACGAGCCAGGGCTTGAGCCGGTCGGGGTCACGGAGCGAGGGGAGCTTGCGCCAGGCGCCCGCCCCTTGGCCCCCACGCCGGAGGTGTCGGTCGCTATGTCACTTGGGCGCTCGTCCAAAGCGACGCGCTGCCCTGGCTAGACCGTCGACCCCGTCGGCTTGGGCCACCTCCAGGCATGCCAGACGATCAGGAGCCCAGCGATGATCAACGTGACCGTGATCAGGAGCCCGATCTCCAGCTCTTTGCCCGAGTGTTCAGCCAGATCCCAGGCCCACATTGCGCTGGCGACAACGCCCAGGATGGCATTCGCATAGCGGTTGATCGGATCCCTCAGGACCAGCGTGAGGAAGGCCATCGCCAGGGGAAGAAGACAGAAGAGCATGACCATCAAGGTCAGAAGCGTGGCGTCGAGCTTCTCGCCCTCGAACTCCCCTGTAGCAATGTATTGACCCAGGACGTCCGCTGGCATGATCACCGCGAATAGGAGTGCCAACATGCCGACGCCGAGGAAGATCCAAAGCGTCGATACCCTGAGCTTCCAGGCCAGGAGCTCCACGTAACCCTCCCTGGGACGCCCTCGCGCGGGTCGGTCTCGCCAGTGGCTCGGCGCGGTCCCGGCGGCCGGGGTGTGGGCCGCGCGTCAGAGCCTCCCGCTCGGCCCATCAGGGTAGGCCGGCGTCACGCCCATGGCGAGAGGCGAACGGCCCCCGGACGCCCGGTGTGAGGTGTCGGAGCGGTGGGCGAGAGTGCGCGAATGTCATCATCAGACGCGACCCTCGCGCACCCCGTCATGACCTAAGGGCGAACGGGCTCCGGGTCCTCGGAAAGTCCACCCTTCGTGGTCAGCGCCCTCTCGGAAGCCGCGGGATGATGAAGGGCGTCTCTCGCTTGTACGCCAGGTAGGCCTCGCCGAACCTCTCGGCCAGCTCCCCCTCCTCGAGGCGCTTGAGGTAGGCCAGCAGGGAGGCGGCCAAGGAGAGGACGAGGACCGTGCCAGCAGTCGTCCCCACGGCGACCGCCATGCCCAGGTAGGCCAGGATGGTTCCCAGCGTCATCGGATTGCGGCAGTAGCGGAAGGGACCCTCGGTCAACAGCTCCTGGGTGGGCATCACCGGCAACGGCGTACCCCGGCCTCGAGTCAGCTGGACGTTGACCGACCAGAAGCCGAGAGAGAATCCCAGGACCGTCAGAAGCCCGCCGAGGATGCGGTTCACTCTTCCGATCCTGAGGGGCGGCAGACCGAGCCGGCGGTCGAGGCGTGGGCCGACCCCGGCTACAAGGAATGGGAGCAGACCCAGGAAGACGGGGCCTGCGAGGAGCGTGAGCGTCGCGATCCTCGTGGCCTCGCTGTGCTCTCTTTGAGCCCACTTGGAGTAACGGGACATCGCCCGCGAACCGTAGGCGATGGTCGGAGATCTGGCGAGAGGCGAACGGCCCTCGCACGCCCGGGTGACGGATCTCCGGTGTGGCCGAGGGTGCAGCAATGTCACCCGAGCTTCAGCCAACACTCGACGAGGGACCGTCCCTGGGACGACCGGGCCGCTCTGCGTCGGGTCAGGTGCTCGAGCCTCCTGTTGCGGGCAGCGCCGCCGGGTCGCGTGCTGCCGGAACGTGTCCCTGCGAGAAGACCATGACGAACAGGCCGATCGCGCCCATGAACAGGCCGAGCCCGACTGCCGTGAGGTAGAGCGCCTGCTCCTGGTCCGGGAAGAGACCGAGCACCACGAGGGCGAGTGCCAGGACGACGGCAGCCCCGGGCAGCCAGATCGTGGACCCGGCCACCATCACCAGCGCCACCCGTGGCGCGGCAGCCCGTGGCGCGGCAGCAAGGATGGCAGCAGCGTCTGCCTGGTGCTCGGGCGCCCGCCCGTTCACGGTGTACATGACCGCGAAGAGGACGACAGCCACGAGACTGCACGCCATCCAGAGTTCGTGACCGGTGATGTCATAGCGGCTGATGATCACGGGCGCGAGGGCGGCGATGACCACCCAGATCGCGATCGACACCACCCAGCGGATGTACGTGACCTCGTGCGCCTCGCTCGGGCCGCCGCTCCGGACGCTGATGAGCGCCCCGAACCCGACGAAGACGCCGGCGATCTCGGCCAGCGAAAGGAACAGATCGACGTCCTGCATGCCCCGCGACCTCCCTCGCAGGCCGCCAGTGGCTCGGCGCGGTCCCGGCGGCCGTTGTCTGGGCCGCGCGTCGGAGCCTCCCGCTGCCCGTCACCGTAGGAGCGCGACGGGCGTCCGGCGAGAGGCGAACGGCCCCCGATGGACCGAGGTGACAGGCCGCAGGGGTGGCTCAGAGTGCCGGAATGTCACCCGAGCCGGGGCCGTTCTGCCTACTGCATCGTCATGACCGACACTGCATCGGCCCACACAGATCGACCCCGGCCAGCCGACAGACGGGCGGCCGGGGGTCTCTGTATCCCTGCCTCGCAGCGAAGGTGCCGGTTGCCGAGGGGCGAGAGACGGTCCCCCCAGCGAGCCGCTGCGGCGACGATCGCCTTAGGCGGGCGCCGGGACGGTCGCCTCGGCGAGCGCCTTGAGGTTCTCCATCTGATGGCGCATCTGCCGCTCGACGAAGCTCTTGTTCATGAGGTTCTTGAGGAACCCGGGGATGCGCCCCGGCATCTCGTAGTCGGTCGCGACGGTCAGGTGCGTCGCGTTCCCATCGGGCTCCATCCGGAAGAACAGGTCCCCCGGGTCCGGGTCGCTCCGGAGGTGGAGGAGCCGGGTCGGCTCCACCTCGACGACCGTCCACGTCGTCTTCCCCTCGAAGCCCATCATCCGGCTCGTCTGGACGAGCGTCGTCCCGACCCGATCCGACGGCCCGCTGAAGTCCCACTTGCCAAGGGACCAGTCGTCCATGTGCGACGGGTCGCACAGGTAGGCCCACACGTGCTCGACGGGTGCCTCGATCCGGGTCTCCATGTGGATGTGGTTCATGACCCACTCCCGCTACCGGCGGGTCGGTCTCGCCAGTGGCTCGGCGCGGTCCCGGCGGCACGTTTCTGGGCCGCGTGTCAGAGCCTCCCGCCAACCCGGCACCGTAGGCGCTGATCATGCACCTAGCAAGAGGCGAACGGCCCGTGGGCACCCGAGGTGACAGGTCGGAGGACTGGGCGAGGGTCCGCCTGTGTCACTTGAGCCGCCGCGAGCGTCAGGACGTTGGTGGGACCTCTGCGAGCCGGCTGTCCTGGTCGTCAGACGAAGCCGGTTGAGCAGACGCGGCCGCGTCGCTCCAACCTTGGCGGCGGTCGGTGACCGCCAGTCGGCCTAGGCCGGAGGGCCCGTCGGCACAACGCCGAGCTGCTGCATCATCGCCAGGGCATCGAGGACACCCCAGTGCTCGAGCACGAGGCCATCGTCGCCGAAACGAAACATGTCGATGAGCTGGACGTCGACGCCTTTTCCGGTTGCCGGCATGCCCATAAACGCACCCCGGTTGGTCCCGGTGTATCGCACGCGGGCGACGACCTTGTCACCGCTCGCGACGACGTCTTCCACATGCATGTGCATGTCCGGGAACCCTGCGAGCTGCATCCGGAAGAACGCCTCGACCCCTGCTTTCGTCGGCGCAAGGCCTGGCGTCTCCTCGTGCTCGACGAAGTCGTCGCCCAGATGCCTGGCGAACCCCTCGATATCTCGGGCGTTGATCAAGTCGTACAGGCGTCGCGCCGTAGCCGCGTGATCCATCGTGCTCCCCCTTCGTTGGTCTGCGGGAGTGTACGCCTACCATGTCGGAGCCGGCTCCTGGGTCAAAGCCGTCTGGCTCCCAGGCGAGATCCAGCCGAGCTGACTCGTTGTCCTCTCATCAGGAGCCCCGAGATTGTTGGCTCAGTCGGTGCGGGCATCGGGAGCGGCGTGCGACGGACGGTGTAGTGCGGCCGACGCGGTCCCCTACCCCGACCGCGTCGTCGCTCCCCGGAGACGGACGACCAGCCGCCCCAGCGAATCGACGTCCCGGCCGTCCGGCCCAAGGGCATCGACGAGGGCCGAGGCGACGATGACCCCGTCGGCGCCGGCACGGACGAGGGCGCGGACATGGGCCGGGCGGCTGACCCCGAAGCCGACCGCGACGGGGACCGGGCTCACGGCCTTCACTTCGCGGACGTAGCGGCCGACCTCCGGCGGGAGGCTGGTCCGGGCGCCGGTGATCCCGACGAGGGAGACGCAGTAGAGGAAGCCGCCGCTCCGGCCGGCGACGAGCGCACGCCGGGCGGGCGACGTGGTGGGCGCGACGAGGTAGACGACGGCGAGCCCGGCGTCGGCGGCTGCCGCCTCGAAGGGCGCGCCCTCGTCGGGCGTCAGGTCGGCGACGATCGTGCCGGCCGCCCCGGCCGCTACCAGCGCCAGGGCCCGCTCCCGGCCGTCGCCGCCTCCGATCAGCTGGTTCGCGTAGCCCATCGTGACCAGGGGGACGCCGGGGCGCTCGCGGGCGATCCGGCGCACGAGGTCGAGCGAGCGCTGGAGCGTGGCGCCGGCGGCCAGGGCGGCCGTCGACGCGCGCTGGAGCGTCGTCCCGTCGGCGAGCGGGTCGGAGTACGGCAGCCCGATCTCGAGAAGGTCGGCCCCGCCGTCGGTCGCCGCCAGGGCGACGGCGAGCGAGGTCTGCGCGTCGGGGTAACCCGCCACGATGTACGGGATGAGCGCGATCCGGCTGGCCGCCCGCGCCCGGGCGAAGGCATCGCCGATGCGGTGGGCGCCGGGGGTGTCGTTCGTCGACGCGGTCGGGGCGCCGGCCGCCGGTCGTTCGAGCGCCGTCATCGGACGCCCTCCCACGGCTCGACGTCGGCGAAGCGCTCGAGGGCCGCGAGGTCCTTGTCGCCGCGTCCCGAGAACCCGACGAGCACCAGCGTCTCGGACGGCCAGGCGGGCATCGAGCCGTCGCGACCCGCTCGGCCGCCTGCACCCGCCAGCAGCTTCGGCAGCGCGGCGATCGCGTGGGCCGTCTCGAGCGCCGGGAGGATCCCCTCGGTGAGCGTCACCGCCTTCATCGCCGCGACGGCTTCGCGGTCGGTCGCGCTCGCCACCGAGATCCGGCCGGCTTCCGCCAGGGCTGCGAGCTGCGGCCCGACGCCCGGGTAGTCGAGCCCGGCCGAGGCGCTGACTGCCTCGACGACCTGCCCGTCGCGGTCCTGCAGCATGAGCGAGCGCGAGCCGTGGAGGATCCCAGGCGTTCCGCCGAGGATCGCCGCCGCGTGGCGCCCGGTCTCGATCCCGTCGCCGGCCGCCTCGGCCACGGCCAGGCGCACGTCCGGCTCGCCGATGAAGCGGGAAAGGAGCCCGATCGCGTTCGAGCCCCCGCCGACGCAGGCGAGAGCCAGGTCCGGCAGGCGCCCCTCGACCGCCCCCAGCTGGGCCGCCGCCTCGTCGCCGATCCGGCGCTGGAGGTCGCGGACGATCGTGGGGTAGGGATGGGGGCCCATCGCGCTGCCCAGGACGTAGTGGGTGGTCGCGACGTTGGTGACCCAGTCGCGCATCGCCTCGTTGACGGCGTCCTTGAGGGTCGCCGTACCGGAGGTGACGGAGCGGACCTCGGCGCCGAGGGCGCGCATCCGCAGCACGTTGGGGGCCTGGCGCCGGATGTCCTCCTCGCCCATGAAGACGACGCAGGGGAGGCCGAGGAGAGCGCAGGCGGTCGCCGTTGCGACGCCGTGCTGGCCCGCGCCGGTCTCCGCGATGACCCGCGTCTTGCCAAGGCGCCGGGTCAGGAGGGCCTGGCCGAGGGAGTTGTTGATCTTGTGGGCCCCGGTGTGGGCGAGGTCCTCGCGCTTGAGGTAGACGCGCAGGGCCGACGGGAGGGGCGGGCCGGCGCGGCGACCGGCGGAGGCGGGGGCGGGCGCGGGAGTGGCCCGCAGCCGGGCGGCCTCCTCCAGCACGGCCGCGGCCAGCCGATCGGCGCGGTAGAGGGCCGTGGGGCGGCCGGCGTACCGGGCGAGGAGCTCGCGCAGCTCGGCCCAGAAGACGGGGTCGTGGCGGAGGGCGGCGTAGGCCGCCTCCAGCTGCTCCAGGGCCCCGACGAGCGTCTCCGGGACGAAGCGCCCGCCGAAGTCGCGCTCCGCTCCCCAGTGACCGCGGACGTCGGCCTCGAGGAGGCCGGGATGGACGGGGGTCGGGCCGGCGGGGACGTTGGGGCGATCGAGGCGGGCGACACGGGCGCGCTTGGCGAAGAGGGCGACGGCGAGCGGGTCCTTGCGCGGCCGCTCGCCCGCGAGGCGCGGCGCCTCCACGCCGGACGCGACGTCGACCCCAACCGCGGGGACGGCGAGAAGGGCACCGGCAACCGCCGAGGGGTTGAGCCCCCCGGCGAGGATGACCGGCACTTCCCGCGCCACCGCGGCCGCGAGCGGGGTGTCGGCCCGGGTGCCGGTGCCGCCCGGGTGAGGGCCGCCGGCGGTGTCGAGGACGATGCGCCGGGCGCCGGCGTCGAGGAGCGCCCGGGCCCGCGCGACCGCCGCGGCGACGAGCCGTTCGCCCGCGCCCGCATCGTCCGGGGCCTGCACCGGGAGATGGACGACCGCCCAGGCGGCCCGCGGCGAGGCGGCGACCCGCGCCGGCGGCTCCCCGCCGGCGAACTGGATCGCATCGACGTTCACCTCTGCCGCCAGCGCCGCGAGGAGCGCGTCGTCGGCGCCGGCGGTGATCGCGACGAGCGTCGGGGCGTGGGCGCCACCGGCGGCGCGGGCCCGGCGCGCCAGCGCGGCGCCCTCGGCAACCGTCAGCGCCCGCGGTGTCCCGGCCACGAAGTTGAGGCCGATCGCCTCGGCGTTCGCGGCCAGCGCCGCGTCGAGCCCGGCGTCGTCGACGACGCCGCAGATCTTCACGAGCGGGATCCGGTGGGCGGCGCCGACGTCGTCGGGCACGGCGCCGGCCGCGACGAACGCGGCGGCGGCCGCGCGCGGATCCGCCGCCCGCACGAGCGCCTCCCCGACGAGCGCGGCGTCGTAGCCGGCGGCCCGCCAGCGGGCGACGATGGCGGGATCGCGGGCCCCGGACTCGGCGACCGCGATCCGGTCGTCGGGGATCCGGACGCGGAGCCGGATCGGGCCGTCGGGATCCACCGCGAGGGTCCGCAGGTTCCGCGAGTTGACACCGACCAGGCACGCGCCCGACGCGAGCGCGGCGTCCAGCTCCCGCTCGGCGTGGACCTCGACGAGCGGCTCCAGGCCCAGGTCGCGGGCGCGGGCGGCGAGGTCGGCGAGTCGACGGGCTGGGTGGAGGACGGCGAGCAGGAGGACGAGGTCCGCCCCGGCCGCCCGCAGGACCGGCAGCTGACGCGCGTCGACGACGAACTCCTTGGCGAGGACGGGCGCCGCGACCGCCGCCCGGACCGCGCGCAGATCGTCCACCGACCCGCCGAACCAGTGCGGCTCGCAGAGAACGGAGATCACAGCCGCGCCCCCTGCCTCGTAGGCGCGGGCGCGGGCGACCGGGTCGGCGATGGGATCGATCGCGCCGGCCGACGGGGACGAGCGCTTCACCTCCGCGATCAGGTGGAGCCCCGGGCGGGCCAGGCGGAGGGTTGCGTCGCGGGGCGTCGGGGCGGCGGCCGCGGCCCGGGCCAGGTCCCGGAAGGTGGCGTCTCCGAGCTCGGCCGCCACGTCGGCGGCGCGGCGCGCGGCGATCTCCTGCAGGACGCCGGCGCGGCTCATGCGGACACCTCGGAGCCGGCGGCGCGCGCCCGGTCGGCGGCGCCCTTCTCCGCCCTGAGCCGGGCCAGCAGCGCCGTCGCGAAGCCGCCGTCGATCGTGGCCGCAGCGAGGGCGAGGCCCGCACGCAGGTCGGGAGCCCGGTCCGCCGCGACGAACGCGGCGGCGGCGTTGAGGAGGACGACGTCCCGCCGGGGGCCGCGATCGGAGCCGGCGAGGATCGCCTCGAGGATCCTGGCGTTCTCCGCGGCCGTGCCTCCGGCGAGCGCGCCGAGCGGCGCGATCGCGAGGCCGAGCGCGGCAGGGTCCACCTCGCTCCGGGTCACACCCGCCGGGGAGACGTCGTGGATCACCCCGCTCCCGTCGAGCGGCAGCTCGTCGACCCCGGCGCCGTGCACGACGAGGGTTCGCTCGGTGCCGAGCGCCGCCACGACCGCGGCGTAGGCCGGGGCAACGGCGGCCACGCCGATTCCCAGCACCGCTCGCGTCGCGCCGGCCGGGTTCGTCAATGGCCCGAGGAGGTTGAAGGCGGTCCGGATGCCGAGCTCGCGGCGGGTCGGACCCGCGTGGCGCATCGCCGGGTGGAACGCCGGGGCGAAGAGGAAGGCGAAGCCGAGCTCCCGGAGCGCGGCCGCCGCGGAATCCGCGCCATGGTCGGTCCTGACGCCCAGCGCCTCGAGGACATCCGCCGACCCGGCCTGCGACGTGATCGCGCGGTTGCCGTGCTTCGCCACGGGGACGCCGGCGGCCGCGGCCACGAGCGCGGCCCCCGTGGAGACGTTGATCGTCCCGCTCCGGTCGCCGCCCGTGCCGACCACGTCGATCGTCCCGGCGGGCGCCTCCACCCGCACCACTCGCTGCCGCATCGCCTCGGCGAACCCGGTCAGCTCGTCCACCGTCTCGCCGCGCATCCGGAGGGCCACGAGGAACGCCGCCAGCTGGGCGGGGGTCGCCTCGCCGTCCATTACCGCGCCCATCGCGGCCCGCGCCTCGGCGCGCTCGAGCGATCGCCCGTCGACGACGGCCGCCAGGGCGGCGCGGACCGCCTCGCTCATCGGCCGGCCCCCGCGGGAGGCGCCGCTCCGGGCTCCCCGACGGCCACCCCGGCCGACTCGGGGGCCGGCTCTTCGGTCTCGTCGAGGCCGCGCCTGGCGAAGGACCCGACGACGGCGTCGAGCCGCGTTGCCTCGCCCTCTCCGGCCAGGCGGAGAAAGTTGGCCAGGAGGTGCGGCCCCTCCGGCGTCAGGACGGATTCCGGGTGGAACTGCACGCCCTCCATCGGCAGGGACACGTGGCGCACCCCCATGAGGACCCCGTCTCCGGCAGAGTGCGCGGTCGGGAGCAGCTCCGCCGGCAGCGTCGCCGGGTCGACGCAGAGCGAGTGGTAGCGGGCCGCCGGGAAGCCCGGGCTCATCCCGGCCAGCAGCCCCGCTCCGTCGTGCTCAACGGGCGACGCCTCGCCGTGGACCAGCGTCGGCGCCCGGACGATCGCGGCCCCGAAGGCGGCGCCCATGGCCTGCATCCCCAGGCAGACGCCGAGGAGGGGGATGCGCCGCGCGGCGGCGAAGCGGACGGTCTCGATCGAGATGCCGGCGTGCTCCGGGTCGGACGGCCCCGGCGAGATGACGAGCCCGCGCAGATCCGCGGCCGGGTCGTCGGCGAGCGCGTCGAGACCGGCCCGGTCGATCGCGTCGTTGCGGACGACCCGGACCACGGCCCCGGCGGCCTGGAGCGCCTGCACGAGGTTGAAGGTGAAGCTGTCGTAGTTGTCGACCACGAGGATCATCGATCGCCCTCGCGACGCGCGGCGGGGGCAATCATGAAACGGGTGCGCCCGCGGAGGTCGCCGCACCCGCCGGCGCCCGTGCGCCGGCCGAGACGGGCATACCCGGGCCCCCGGCGGCCAGCTCGATCGCTCGCCGCATCGCCGCGGCCTTGTGCTCGGTTTCCTCGAACTCGCGCTCCGGCACGCTGCCGGCCACGATCCCGGCCCCGGCATGGACGTGGGCGACGCCATCCTTGAGAACCGCGCTGCGGATCGCGATCGCCGTGTCGAGGTTGCCGTCGTAGCCGAGGTAGCCGACGGCTCCGCCGTAGAGCCCGCGCCGTTCCCCCTCGGCCGCCGCGATCAGCTGCATCGCGCGCACCTTCGGCGCGCCCGAGAGCGTGCCGGCCGGGAAGACGCTGCGCAGCGCGTCGAGGGCATCGAGCCCCGGCGCCATCTTCGCCTCCACGTGGCTCACGAGGTGGAGGACGTGGCTGTACCGCTCCACCTCCATGTACCTCGAGACCCGGACGGTGCCCGGCCGGGCCACCCGCCCGAGGTCGTTGCGGCCCAGGTCGACGAGCATCACGTGCTCCGCCCGCTCCTTCGGGTCGGCCTGGAGCTGCTCCGCGAGCAGCTCGTCCTCCTTCGGGGTCGCCCCGCGTGGCCGCGTCCCGGCAATCGGGTGGGTCGTCATCCGCTCGCCCTCGACCTGAAGGAGGAGCTCGGGGCTCGCCCCCACGACCTCGAACGACGGCGTCCGGACGAAGAAGAGGTAGGGGCTGGGGTTGACCTTGCGGAGCGAGCGGTAGAGGCCGATCCCGTCGACCGCGGTCCCGTCCGGGCGACGCGGGAGGGCCATCGTCTGGCGGCGGGCCAGGACCACCTGGATCGCCTCCCCCGCCGCGATCGCGTCCTTGGCGTTGCGGACCGCGGTCTCGTAGGCGTCGCGCCCGAGCGAGGTCTCCGGCGCCGCGGATTCCGCGGCGGATCCCGCCCCGGGCGTGGCCGCCGGACCGGCCATCTCGGCTGCGCTCGGGCGGGCAGTCTTCTCCAACGCTTCGAAGAGCGCCCGCTCGGCGACCCGGTAGCGCTCCTCGAGCCGCGGCGCGTCGGTGTGCAGCGAGGCGATCGCGGCCAGGGTGTGGGTGAGGTGGTCAAAGACGAGGACGAGGTCGGTCTCAATGAAGCTCGCCAGCGGCACGCCGACCGGGTCGGCGGCGGGGAGCGGGACCGTCGGCTCGAAGACCGAGACCGCGTCGTAGGCGAGCGCCCCGACGGCGCCGCCGGTGAAGCGGGGCATCCCCTCGGTCGGCTCGA
>Ga0299915_10001645_pt1 | contig 16485 bp, 12 predicted proteins | sample RVTome_13_FD_200263 | JGI IMG/M metagenome (GOLD analysis project Ga0299915, IMG submission 200263) | Soil microbial communities from uranium-contaminated site in the Upper Colorado River Basin, Wyoming, United States - RVT92D227 (version 2) ... | reverse complement strand
CCACGAAGACGAAGAGCACCATGATGGCTCCGGCGTAGACGATGACCTCGAGCGCGGCCACCAGCGGTGCTCCCAGACTGAAGAATACGATCGCCACAGAGAGTAGCGACAGGATCGCGTAGAGAAGGGCGTGGACTGCGTTCGACTGAAGGATCACCAAGAAGGTGGATAGGATGGCCACACCGGAGGCAATGTAGAAAACAACGATCATTTCCGTCTACTCCATCCGCCCGGACCGTTAGGGCAGCAAGCTTCGGACATCAACGGGAGGCTGCTCGCGTTCCGCCTCGCCCTTCCCCTTTCCGGCTATCGCCAGTCCGGCGACGCGATAGAAATTGTAGTCGGGGTATTTCCCCGGGCCGTTGATGAGGAGCTGTTCCTTTTCGTACACGAGGTTGTTCCGGTTGTACTCGCCCATTTCGAAATCGGGCGTGAGTTGAATGGCGTACGTCGGGCAGGCCTCCTCACACAGGCCGCAGAAAATGCAGCGCGAGAAGTTGATCCGGAAAAACTCAGGGTATCGCCGGCCACTGTCGTCTTCCGTCGCCTGGAGCGAGATGCAGTCGACCGGGCAGGCGACGGCGCACAGGTAGCACGCCACGCAACGCTCTTCCCCATCCGGATCGCGCGTGAGGATGATCCTCCCCCGGTACCGCGGCGGAAGGTAAGGCTTCACCTCCGGATAGAGCACGGTCTCTCGCCTGCGGAAGGCGTGAAGGAACACACCCCAAATCGACCGAAGGACACTCAGCATCCCGCTTCCTCCAACCTAACCCAACGCAAGCACGATACCGCCCGTAACAACCAGGTTGAGCAACGATAGCGGCAACAGAAGTTTCCACCCGTACGACATGAGTTGATCGTAGCGCGGCCGCGGCAGAGAGGCCCGGATGAGAATAATCAACAGGATGAAGAAGGAGGTCTTGAGCACGAACCACACGAGCGGAGGCAGAACCGGGCCGATCCATCCGCCGAAGAACAGCGCCACGATCAAGACCGAGATCAGCGTGACCCCGATGTACTCGCCGACCATGAACATCCCGAACTTCATGGCCGAATACTCGGAGTGATACCCGGCGATCAGCTCGCTATCAGCTTCCGGCAGATCGAAGGGGATGCGATGGGTTTCCGCCAAGCCCGCGATCATGAACACCACGAAACCGACAAACTGCGGCACGACAAACCACACGCTCTTCTGGGCTTCCACGATCTCCCGCAGATTGAACGAGCCGGCGAGAATGACCACGCCCATCAGAGACAGCCCCATGAAGACCTCGTAACTCAACATCTGGGCTGCGGCGCGCAGCCCGCCCAGAAGCGAGTACTTGCTGTTGGACGCCCATCCGGCCAAGACAACGCTGTACACGCCCATGGATGACATCGCCAGGAAGAACAGCAGGCCGATGTTCAGGCTGATGACCTCGACCCCCGGCGCGAAGGGGACGACCGTGAATGAAAGCAGCACGGTGATCATGATCACGGCCGGGGCGAGGACGAACACAAAGCGGTCGGCGAACGGCGGGATCCAGTCCTCCTTGGTGAACAGCTTGATCACATCGGCAATGATCTGTAGCAAGCCAAACGGCCCGGCGCGATTGGGGCCATAGCGATCCTGCACTAAGGCGAGCAGCCGGCGTTCGCCGTAGACAAGGACCGCGGCCACAGTCAGTACCGCGAACAACACGCCGAAGACGTTGATCAGATTCGTGGCGAGGCTGGACATTCCGATCGCTTACTCCTCAGCGGCCGCAGCCGGCGCGACCTTACCCCACCCCGAGATCGCATATCCCGGCAATCCGTCGAGCCCGACCGGTAAACCGGCGATACCTACCGGAATGGACGGATCCAAGCGCACCATCAGGCGGTACTTCCGCTCCTCAAAAACAAGGTCCGCCTCGGCCTCCGACTGAAGGCCGACCCTTGCGGCGTCGCCCGGATTGAGAGCGAGATACGGTCCGGGTGCGAGCTCGGCCACGCCCGCAGCCTGAGCGCTCAACTCTTCCGATCCGAAGATGTGATACAGCGGGATCACAAGCGCCTCATCCGGCCGTGCATTGAACGGCGCTGGGACGTGCGCGACGTAATCCGGCGCGGCGTCTGACGCCGGCTCAATCAGGCGTCGCCCGACAACACCTCCATGCAGCTGGCCACCGACTTCGGCCTGGAACTTGTTGAGCGACTGGACGGAATTCCAGCCGGGTGACCAATAGTTGGCCAACAATGACGGCGGAGGCTCGATCGTCGCTCCTTCCATCGAGAAGGACAATGCCGTGTCCGGGTCATCTGGCGGCTTGGGTTCGTGGACGGAAAGGTTGGCCAGCATGGCCGTCCTCCCGCTGTAGCGGTGAGGCTGGCGGGGGATCTTTTGGCCCACCAGACGAAAGCTCGCTGGAGGGGCCGCCTTGGCGACCCCGGCGAAGGCCGGCATGGACACGTCCAGCGCCGATGTGATCGAGTCCAGATCTGGCCAATCGACTCTTAGCGGGTCATCGAAGGCCATGAGCGCCGTGACCCAGCGCCAGCTCTCCTGCACATCTCCCTCCGGAACGAACACCTGGAAGAAGCGCTGGGCCCGCCCCTCGTTATTGACCAGGGTGCCATCCCCTTCAGCAAATGTCGCAGCAGGAAGAACGACCTCGGCCGAGGCCGTCATCGGATTCTCGAGGTGGTCGATGACCACGACGTGACCAGCCGACTCGAGCAAAGTTCGGACGGCCTTGTCTCCGGCCCGCCGTGCAAGGTCGTTCTCAAGCACGATCAGAGTCCCAGCACCACTCTCGGAAAGAGTGTGGGCGGCGGCCTCCAGCCCCGGGACTTCCATCATGGCCAGACCGAGGCTGTTCGGCTCAGGAAGGGTCAGGCACAGACCGGCCGGCTTATCCAGCCCGCACAATGCCCAGGCGACGTGGGCCGCGGCCTCCATCACCGTCTCGTCGGCACAGCTCGTGCCGGAGACAATCAAGGGATGCTCGGCCCGGCGCAGCGCATCAGCGATACGCCCTGCCAACCCGGCGTCGCTTGTGGAAAGATCTGCGGCCTCGGGTGATCGTTCGTCCAGCAAATGGGCGATAGCGAACCCGAGCCGGGCGATATCCTGGGGTGCCGCCCTGAATGTCTCGCGCGAAACATCGTCGAGCTTGGTACGAGAGGGCGTCGCTACGAAGAGCGGACCTTTCTCATCCTGGGTCAACTCACGCACGGCAGCATCGTCCCAGGCGGGTATCCTGAGCGCCGCCGCCCTGCGCGCCGGCTCACGCCGGACAGCCTGACGCAGCGACAGCGCCAGCATCGGGGCCGTGTTCGTAAGATCCTCGCCCAGGACGAGAATCGCGTCGGCCTCCTCTGCCTCTCGCAGGGAAGTCGAGCGGGCCGGCCCGCCTCGAAGCAATGCCCGAGCCCGAGCAGCGAGACCTCCCTCGAGCTCCGACCAGCCTCCGAAGAACCTGTCGGCCCCGACCAGGGTTCGAAGCGCGAAATTCGCCTCGAGCGAGGCCCTCGGCGAACCGATCCCGATCGCCCCCTTGCCATCCTTCAACAGGCCGGCGACGTGCTTGACGGCGGCCTCCGGCGTGACCACTTCGCCGCCCCCGTTCGCCGTAAGGTTCAAGCGCGGCTGGCGGATGCGGAGTTCGCTGTTGACGAATTCATAACCATAGCGGCCGCGATCGCAAAGGAAGTAGCCGTTGACCTCAGCGTTGTAGCGATTCCGTATTCGGCGAAGCTCGCCGTAGCGTTCTCCGGGCGTCGTGTTGCAGCCCAGTGCGCAGTGGACGCAAACCGAAGGCGCCGTCTGTAAATCCCACTTGCGGGTGAAATGCTCCTTGAACGTCTTGTCGGTGAAGACGCCCGTCGGGCACACTTCGACCAGGTTGCCGCTGAACTCGTTTTCCAGCACGCCGTCCTGGTGACGGCCGAAATAGACGTGATCGTGGGCCGAGAATACGTCGAAATCGCGCCCGCCGGCGAAGTCCCGGTAGAACCGAACGCAACGATAGCACTGGATGCACCGGTTCATCTCGTGGTTGATCAGCGGACCGAGATACTGGTTGTCATATGTGCGTTTGTCGAAGCGGAAGCGCCGGTAGGTGTGCCCCGTCATCACCGTCATGTCTTGCAGGTGGCATTCGCCCCCCTCATCACAAATCGGGCAGTCATGCGGATGGTTTTCCATCAACAGCTCGATGATCATTTCTCTGAATGCCACCGCCTCGGGGTCGGAGATCGAGATGCGCGTCCCGTCCGCTGCCGGCGTCATGCAAGCCATGACGATCCGGCCGCGCGTGTCGTTCTCATCCTTGAATTGTTTGACGGCGCATTGCCGGCAAGCGCCGACAGAGCCGAGAGCAGGATGCCAACAGAAGTAGGGCAGGTTCATCCCAAGCGATAGACAAACCTCGAGGAGGTTCTTCTGCGCATCGACCTCGTATTCTTTACCATCGACATGGATCGTCGCCACTCGCTACCTCCAGGGGCATCGCTTCTCGGTGATGTGCCGCTCGAAGTCCTCTCGGAAATACCGCATGGCGCTTTGCAGAGGTTCCACCGCTCCCGGGGCCAAAGCACAGAAGGTGTGACCCGGACCGAGGAGCTTGGAGTGTCTTTCGAGCAACTCCAGATCGCCCTCCTCCCCTTGTCCGTCCTCGATCGCTTTGAGAAGTTTCTCTGTCCAGGGTAGTCCTTCGCGGCAGGGCGTGCACCAACCGCAAGACTCCTGGGCGAAAAAGTGTTCGAGGTTATGGACCATCGCCACCGGACAGGTCTGGTCGTCAAGCACGATCATCGTGCCTGTCCCCAATCGGCTCCCCGCCTTTTGGATCGAAGCGAAGTCCATCGGAACATCCAGATGCTCTTCCACCAGGAAATCCGTCGAGGCTCCGCCGGGGATCACGCCGCGGAACTTCAATCCCGGCCGCATCCCACCGGCGTGCTCCTCGAGGATCTCCCGGACGGTGGTGCCCATCGGCAGTTCCCACACCCCCGGGCGATTGACTTTCCCGCTCACACCATAGAGCTTCGTCCCCGCGTCCTGCGAACGACTCAAGCCTCGGAACCACTCCGCCCCGTTGTTCACGATGTGCGGTACATTGGCCAACGTCTCGACGTTGTTGACGATGGTCGGCTTGCCCCACAGGCCGCTCACTTGCGGATAAGGCGGTTTCGAACGAGGGGTCGCCCTCTTGCCCTCCAGGCTGTTGAGCAGTCCGGTCTCTTCACCGCACATGTAGCGTCCGGCGCTGACGTGAAGATAGAGTTCAAAGGACCACCCCGAGCCGAGGATGTCCTTGCCGAGATAACCGGCCTGGTAGGCCTCGACGATCGCCTGCCGCAGTCGTTCTTCGGCAACCCTGTACTCCCAGCGCAAGAACACGTAGCCGACATCGGCCTGTATGGCGTAGGCGCTGACGATCATGCCTTCGATGATCGAATGCGGGTCGCCCTCCAGCAGCACTCGATCCTTGAAGGTTCCCGGTTCCATCTCATCGGCGTTGCACACCAGGTACTTCGGATGCGGCGCCTGTTCTCCCATCGGTACGAAGCTCCACTTCAACCCGGTGGGAAAGCCTGCCCCTCCCCGACCCTGCAGAGTGGACTGCTTGACCGTCTCGGTAACGTCCTCCGGCTTCATCGAGCCGAGGGCCTTGCGCACCGCCTGATAACCGCCGGCGGCCTCGAAGTCTTTGATCGGCAGGGGTATTCCCCCCGGCTGGAGGTTCTTGGTCAGCGGAATTTCCATCACTCCGTCCCCTGCTTGATCTGTTCCAGGATCTCGTCGACTCTCTCGGCCGTCAGATCGCGGTAGAGCTCATCGTTAATCATCATCGCCGGCGCATGGTCGCAGGTACCCAGACAGACGTTGGGCAGGAGGGTAAACATACCATCGGCGGTCGTCTCCCCAAGGCCGATACCCAGTCGCTCGCGGATACGTTCACGCACCGCGTCGTAACCCAGCAGCCAGCAACTTACGCTATCGCACAGCAGGATGACGTTCTTCCCAACCGGTCGGCGGAAGATCAGGTTGTAGAAGGTGGCGACATTGTCAAGCTCATCGGGAGTCATCTCGAGGAAGGCGGCGATGTCCTGGATCGCCTCATCCGACACCCAGCCGCGATATCGCTGGACGATCTTCAGCGCCTCGATGCAGGCGGGACGCTTGACGTCGTAGTGCTTGAGCTGCTCCTCGATCTCACGCTTCTCGTCTTCACTCAGCATCTGCGTTCCTCAAAGGGGCGCTCGTTTGCGTGAAGCGAGGGCCGCCGTAGAGTTCGGATCGACGCCCCCGCCGCCTTCCCTGCCTGCCCTATCGCGAACCGTACCGCCAGGGTTCTGCCTGCCCCCCAATGGAGAGTCCAGTTCGAATGTAGGGATGGGGCGGCAGAGCCGCCCCATCCCTACATTCGACCATCTCTCCCCCTCCCCCAGCGAAAGCCGTTCGGTGAAATGACGCGGAACGGCGCTGGGGGAGGGGGACAAAGGGGGTGGGAGCCAAATCGAGACTCAATGCCCTCGGATTCGAATCTGGCGTCCGGCCCCGTCGTATTGGGCCTCTATGCATGTTCACAGGAGGAAGCCCTCACCGATCCACATCGGCCAGCACAAAATCGATGCTTCCCAGGATGGCGAGCAGATCCGGGATCATCAGACCGCGGCTGATGTACGGCAGCATCTGCATGTGCGGGAACGAGGGCGTGCGGATGCGCGCCCGGTACGCCGAGGTGCTTCCGTCGCTGATCAGGTAATACCCGTTGTTACCTTTCGTCGCCTCGATCCCAACGAAGACCTCCCCCGGTGGGATCACCGGCCCCCAGCTGACGTTCAAGAAGTGCGTGATCAGCGTCTCAATGTCGTGCATCGTCCGCTCTTTGAGTGGCGGCGTCGTCAAAGGATGAAGCGCCTTGTAGGGACCGGACGGCATGTTGTCCACGCACTGCTCGATGATCCGCAGGCTCTGGCGCATTTCCTCGACCCGCACCACCGCTCGATCGTAACAATCGCCGCGAGTGGCGGTCGGTATTTCGAAATCGAATTGCTCGTAGCCGGAGTAGGGACGCTTCTTGCGGAAGTCCCATTCGAGCCCGCAGGCGCGCAGCCCGGGTCCCGTCACGCCCCACTCGATGGCCTCGTCCAGCGTGTAGCTCCCGATGCCCTGGGTGCGGAGCTTGAAAATGCGATTCTGCATCACGACCGTGTCGTACTCTTTCAGGCGCGGCGGGAAATAGGCGATGAACTTGCGCATCAACTCTTCCCACCCATTAGGGAGATCATGCGCCACGCCGCCGATCCGGAACCAGCTCGGATGCATGCGCGCCCCGCAGATCGCCTGCACGATATCGAAGATGCGCTCGCGATCGTTGAACATGTAGAAAACCGGCGACATCTGGCCGAGGTCCTGGGCGAACGTGCCGTACCACACCAGGTGGCTGGCGATCCGGAACAATTCGGCCATCATGACCCGGATGACTTTGACCCTATCCGGAACTTCGATCCCGGCCAGTTTTTCAACGGCCATCACATAAGGCAGGTTGTTCATTACACCACTCAGGTAATCTACCCGGTCGGTGTACGGGATGTAGGTGTGCCACGTCTGGCGCTCGGCCATCTTCTCGGCGCCGCGGTGGTGATAGCCGATGTCGGGGATGGCATCCAGGATGACCTCACCGTCGAGCTGAAGCACTACCCTCAAGACGCCGTGCGTGCCTGGGTGTTGAGGACCAAGGTTGAGGAACATGAACTCGGAGTCTTCCGATTGGCGCCTCAGTCCCCATGCCTCGGGATGGAACTGCAAGGCCTGTTGTTCCAGGATCTGCTTGTCGTCGGGCAGACTGAACGGCCCCATCTCGGTCGCCCGAGCCGGATGATCCTTCCGCAGAGGATGTCCTTTCCAGGTGCGCGGCATCAAGATGCGCTCCAGATGCGGATGCCCGGCGAACTGGATTCCGAACATGTCCCAAACCTCACGCTCGTACCAATTCGCCATGGGCCATAGATCGGTGATCGTCGGCAGGGTAGGCTGCTCGCCTTGCAGGCCGACCTTGAGGCGGATGTCCTGGTTCCGATCGAACGAGAGCAAGTGGTACACGACGGTGAAATCGCTCGGCGGTTGGCCGTCGCGCTGGGTTCGCTCACGCTCGTCGATCGCGGTCAGGTCGTACAGCAGCCGGTACGGACGCTCGGCGGCCGTCTTCAGGTAACCCAGCACCTTGCCGACGTTGGAGGCAGGGATCCAGGCGGTCGGGATGCTATCCGCGGTCGCCTGAGGGGTGACCTCACCCTCACCAAACTTCTCCTGCAACTCTCGAAGTACGTCGAGGCTGTCTTGCATCAGGAGTGAACTCCGAGTTCGACCCTCAAAGGGGTCGATGATCCTGGATCGAGACCGGATCGATGATGACTGACCAAGAGGGCCGGCGCACTAGACCTCGTCCATCGGCCTGAGCACGGTCGCCTGCTCGCGCTCCCGCTGTTTCAGGTCCCGCATGGAGGGCTTCTCCCCCTTGATCACACCCTGTGGCCCAATGACCCAACTCAGGGGACGCTTCTCCTTGCCGACCGAGTCAGCCAGGAGTGTCAACCCTTCCATGAACGCGCTCGGGCTGGGCGGGCAGCCGGGGACGTACACGTCGACAGGCATGAACTTGTCCACACCCTGGACCACGCTGTAGATGTCGTACATCCCGCCGGAATTGGCACACGAGCCCATCGAAATCACCCAGCGCGGCTCCATCATCTGTTGATAGAGGCGGCGGATGATCGGCGCCATCTTGATGAAGACCGTCCCGGCGACAACCATGACGTCAGCCTCGCGCGGGGTGCCGCGAATGACTTCCGACCCGAAACGGGCGATATCGTAGCGGCTGGTGAGGCTCGTCGCCATTTCGACGAAGCAGCACGACAGGCCAAAGTTGAAAGGCCAAATCGAATAGCTCCGGCCCCAGGCCAGAAGATCTTGCACCCGAGTCAGAACCAAAGCGCGCTGCAGGATCGACTCGAGCGATCCGCTCGCCCCGCCAATGGGGGTTTCATCATTCGGGGTACTCATCCACCACTTCATCAGTTTGCTCCCAATGCTCACGGTGAACGTGGCACGCTACCCATCCTACTTACCAGGGATCCGGTCCAACCGGATCCTCACTCTTTCAACCCACGCGATTTCCTGGGACTCCAGTCCAGCGCCCCGACCTTCCAGAGGTAGGCCAACCCTGCCAGCAGCACGACAATGAAAACCACGACCTCGATGTAGCCCGACCAGCCGAGTTGGCGCGCCCCGACCGCCCAGGCCAGGATGAACGCCGCCTCCAGATCGAAGACAACGAAGAACATGGCGGTCATGTAATACTTGATGGAGAGGCGGATCCGCGCGGATCCGGTGGGGAGTATTCCCGATTCGAAGGGCTCACCCGTCTCACGCTCGCGATGCCGCTCGCCGAGCAAGTAGCCCAGGCCGACCATCGACCCAACAATGAAGACCACGGCCGCGGTGTATACCGCTAGAGGCCAGAGCACGCCGGTTGGGTCAGGAGAGGTCATCGAGCGCTCCTCCGCTTCCGTCGGGATTAACTGAGTATCTTACAGCCCATCGGCCGCCCCTGGCGCGCAACCAGCGCCAAGCTATTCCGGCGCGCCATGTTCGAGCGGGAGACATCCCGCTGGAGAGTGTATGGCGGCTGGCGTGAGACCTTGGGGCAAATCGGCGGCGAATCCCGCCCGCGGCCCAAGGCCATTGGCCAGCGCCTTGGCACTGGTCATACTCCCTCGCACCGCTCAGATCCTTGTGGCCCTGGAAGGGCGATTGCTGGAAGCTCGGCCTGCAGGCCAGACTGCCATACTTAACTGCCCGGGTGGGCGGCGGCAATCTTTATGATTGTACACCATGACACAATACCTGATCGCCATGCCTTCCCGCGGCCGAGGTCTGACCCGACGACCGTTTTCCCCCGCACCCTCCCACATGAATCCTCCGTCGGAGCACCGCCGCGGTCGACTCTCAGCCTGTGAGCCCGGCCAAAACGGTCTATACATCGGTTCTCCTCTTCCCGCTCCCAGATGACACGCGAAAACCCTGAGTTGGGGGCCGATAGTCGATGATGCATCTCAACCTACCTTCCCCCGGTGATGCAGCGCTATAATTGCGGGTGAGGCAGGCCTAGTCGTTTCACTCCAAGAACGACGCGTGAGCACGGTCGACTGAGCGTTCTCTCTCTCGCAAGGGGCATGAGATGGAGCGTGATGACGCGGGGCCTCCTCCACGCTGCGTTTCACTCCGGGGGGATCGAGGCAACGAGATTTCGAGGGGCCGGCGCCGTATCCCGCAAGCCGTGCCTAGAAAGGCCGGCCCGGATCAGCGCCGTTGATCGGCGGATTCATCAATCGGTGTCTGATTCTGCCGGTTCATCGCCCTTTGCGGGTCTTCACGGGACGCTTCTTCAGACACCGAATCCCACCTATCGCTGACGCAGCTACGCCAGCCAGAGTGTCGGATCTGATCGTTAGGCCGGCGGCACGGTCTAAAGGAGATCCCTGAATGACTACCGAAGCTAGAAGCGCTCGGACCGTGCTGCGGGCGATCCCCGGCCTGCTTCTGTCCCTGGCAGCCGTCGTCGTGACCGCGTGCGCCACGGGATCTTCATCCGCCACAAACCAGGCGGGGCCAGAGAAAGTCGTCTTGCGGATCGGGATCCAACCGATCGCTCAGACCGATCCGGCTTTGATCTCTTCGGACAGCGAAGTCCTCATTGCCAATCAGGTCTACGACTACCTGATTGACATCGACGAGAATAACCAGGTCGTGCCACGGCTGGCGACCGGGTGGAGCGTCAGCCCGGACGGGCTCGAGTACACTTTCGATCTGGTCCAAGAGGTGACGTTCCACGATGGCTCGGTCTTCACCGCCGAGGACGTTGTCTGGACTTTCGACCGGCTGCGTGATCCGGCATCGGGGTACCCGACAGCAGATCTGTACTCCGGCATCACCGACATCCGTGCCGACGGCGATCACCAGGTGACGTTCTCACTCTCGAAGACGAACCCCTTCTTTCTGTTTGATCTCGCCGACAACCATGCTCTCGTTCTCAGTGCCGGCACAGCATTCCCCGACCGGGGATTCAACGGAACAGGGCCATTCAAAGTCGCCGAGTATGTCCCGCCAGACCGTATCGTGATGGAAGCCAATGAAGACTACTTCGGCGGCGCGCCGAATGTGGACGGACTCAAGATTATCTTCTACGCCAACACCGATTCCGCCGTCGAGGCCTTGCTGGGAGGTCAGCTCGACTTCGTCATGGGGCTGTCGACGCCGCAGTATGACAGCCTGCGGCAGGCGGAGGGCGTCCAGACCCAGATCGTGGAAACCAACGGCTTCGACGCCGTCCGCCTGCGGATGGACCGCAGCCCGGGCAACGATCCACGCGTCATCAAGGCACTCAATCTGGCCACCGACCGTCAGAGCTTGTTCGAGGTCGTTCAGCGGGGTTACGGCAGTGTCGGAGGGAGCAGCCCGATCGGACCGGTGTATGCCGACTACTACGATCCGACCGTCGAGCTCCCGGCGCGCGATCCACAGGCGGCGCGGAAGTTGCTCGAGGAGGCCGGATTCAAGGATGCTCTTAAGCTCGACATGTACATGTTGAACACCGGCAACTACCCTGATCTCGGCGCGGCATTGAAGGCCCAGTGGGCAGAGGCAGGGATCGACGTCGCTCTGCAGCTTGTGCCGGAGGGTGTGTATTACGGTGAAGGGAAGTGGCTCGATGTCGACCTGGGAATCACTGGCTGGGCACACCGACCGTACCCGCAGTTCTACCTGGATGTAATGCTCGTGTGCGGAGCGAAGTGGAACGAGTCGCACTTCTGTGACCCCGAATTCGATCGGCTGGCCAGTTTGGCCGGCAGCACCCTCGATCTTCAGGCAAGGGTCGAGGCATACAAGGAGATCCAACGCATCCTTGCCGAACGCGGCCCGCTGATCGTTCCGTATTTCTTCGCCCGATTCGGAGCCACCAGTGATCGCGTGCAGGGCCTGAAGTTGAAGCCATTCCCCGGTCGAACGGATTTCCGAAACGTGAGTCTCTCCCCTTGATCGATCGCTGGATCGTCCCCTGACGGAGGCGTTCGGGGTGCGCGTCTCTCCGGGCGGCCGGCGTCGCGTGCGCCAGGCGCTGGTCATCCTGTTCCATCAGCGGGCCTCGGCGATCGGGACGTCGATCACGCTGGTCTTCGTCATGGCCGCGTTGTTCGGTCCGCTCCTGGCTCCCTACGGCCTCAACCAGCAATTCGCTTCGGCGACATTCCAACCCCCGTCTCCGGCGCATTGGTTCGGCACGGACGAACTCGGCCGGGATGTATTCAGCCGGGTGCTGCTCGGCGCCAGGGACATCCTGGCCTTCGCCGGATTGGGCACACTGCTCGCGGTCATTCTGGGTGCGACGGTCGGTCTTTTCAGCGGCTACACGGGCGGCTTGGTGGACGAGATCATCATGCGCGCGTTTGATGGTCTGCTTTCGCTCCCGGCGATGCTCCTGGCGCTCTTGCTGCTGGCTTCGCTGGCCACTTCCGATCTAAGCGTCATCATCGTCCTGGTGGTGGTCTATACACCGATCGTTGCACGCGTTGTCCGGAGCGTCGTCCTTTCGGTGAAGGACCTTGCCTATGTCCGGGCGGCCCAGCTTCAGGGGGAAGGACTGGGCTGGATCCTCTATCGGGCGATCCTCCCAGCGACCTATCCAGCACTGGCCGTCGAGGGGGCGCTGCGTTTCTCCTACGCCATCTTTCTGATCGCCTCGCTGGGCTTCCTTGGGATCGGCTTCCAGCCCCCCAGTGCCAACTGGGGGATGATGGTCAGCGATGCCCGGCAACTGGCAACGGCCGCGCCCTGGGCCTTGTACTTCCCCGCCGCGGCGATCGCCGTCGTCGTCGTCGGGGTCAATCTGCTGGCTGACGGTCTGAAGCGGATCGCTCAGACACTGCCGGAGTCCCAGCGATGACCCCCGGCCCCTCCCACATTCCGCTATTGGAGGTCGAGAGCCTGACCGTCGCCTACGCAGGCGCCGGTCGGCTCTTGGACGCCGTTCGCGAGGTCTCGCTGATCATTCACGAGGGCGAGACCTACGGGTTAGTGGGAGAGAGCGGTTCGGGAAAAACTACGCTGGCTCTGTCCGTGATGCGCTACCTGCCGCGTTCGGCCGTGATCCGGCAAGGCCGGATCCTGCTCGGAGGATCGGATCTGCTCGCGCTGGATGCAAAGGCGATGCGAACAATCTGGGGGCAACAGATCGCCTTTGTTCCCCAGGACCCGTACAGCTCGCTCAACCCTTCCATGCGGATCGGTGAACAATTGAGCGAAGCAATCCGCGCAGACGGCATCGACCGGAGGGCAGCCCGAGAGCGGGCGCTTGATCTGCTTGCCGATGTGCATCTGCCTGATCCGCCATTGATCGCCGAGAGCTACCCACATCAGATCAGTGGGGGGATGCGGCAGCGTGTTCTGATCGCCATGGCGGTCAGCCGTGAACCAAAATTGCTCGTTATGGACGAGCCGACGACCGGTCTCGACACCACGACGCAAGCGACCATCCTCGACCTGATTCGAGACCTCATCCGCAAACGGAGGACTTCGGTCTTGTACGTCAGCCACAACCTCGGGGTGGTGGCCCAGGTCTGCGACCGGGTAGCAGTGCTATACGCCGGCGAGCTGCTCGAGGATGCTCCGGCGGTTCGTCTGTACGCTCGACCGCTCCATCCTTACACCCAAGGGCTCCTCGACAGCGTACCGCGTCTTGGGCAGAACAAGCGTCGCATCAGCTTGCGCGCCGTCGCCGGCCGGCCACCGTCCCCTGGCGATACTCGATCTGGCTGCGTGTTCATGGCGCGCTGCCCTCTGGCGATCGAGCTATGCAAAGAGGCGCCGGCGCTGATCCAAGCCGATAAAGGGCACGACACGCGCTGCCACCGCTGGAAGGAAATCGAATCCGGGTCTGCCGACCCCCGACAGCCTGCACGCGCGAAAGCCGGGCGGGTGCAATCGCCGGTCACCGGGCCCGAGGTCCTGGCGCTTCTGGACGTCGAAGTCCACTACCCGATCCGTCGATCGCTGGCAGACATGGTTTCCCGTCGGGCGCGCCAGGTCAGAGCCGTCAATGGGGTCAGCCTGTCGATCCGGCGCGGACTCGCCTTGGGCTTGGTCGGTGAGAGCGGCAGCGGGAAGACGACGTTGGCCACAGCCATCATGGGATTGGTCGAGCGGACTGGTGGTGAGATGCGTCTACTTGGAAAGCTTCTCCCGTCAAGAATTGCGCGGCGTGACGCGGCGACACTCGCCCGCATGCAGATGATCTTCCAGGATGTCGACGAATCGTTTGTTCCAACCATGAGCATCGCAGAGATCGTGCGCCGGCCTCTCATCCGTCTGGGCGGATCTCGGGCGGACGAAGCCTCGCCGAAAGTGATCGGACTGCTCGAGGCCGTTCATCTGCCCCCGGAGTACGCCGATCGGCTTCCGGTGCAACTGAGCGGAGGCGAGAGGCAACGGGTAGCCATTGCCCGGGCTCTCGCTTCGAAACCCGATCTGCTCGTTGCCGACGAGCCCGTCTCCTCGCTCGACGTCTCCGTCCAGGCGTCCGTCCTCAACCTGCTGAATGACATCCAGGCCGAACGTGACAGCGGGCTCATCTTCATCTCACACGATCTGGCAGTCATTGGCTACATCTCAGACGTAGTGGCCGTGATCTACCTCGGGAGACTCATGCAAGTGGCCCCGGCGGACGAGGTTTTCGATCCTCCCTACCATCCGTACACCGAGGCCTTGCTTTCGGCCATTCCGCTTATCGATCCCAAGGGACTGCAGGAGAGGATCCGATTGGAGGGTGATACCCCAAGCCCGGTCGAGATCCCCTCAGGCTGTCCGTTCCACACACGTTGCCCACGCTTCTTGGGCGAGGTGTGCGTGACTGTAGATCCGCCTGAACAAAGGACAGCAAGTGGAGGATTGATTCGCTGTCACATCCCGTTAGATGCGCTCCAAGAGGCACAGCGACGCGTCTTCCACTTCAGCTTTCCAGTAGAAGGGTCGGATTAAACGGCATGTCGCGCTACGTCGCTCGCAGGTTGGGTTTCTTGATCCTGACTGTGATACTGACCTCGATTGTGATCTTCGGTGTGGTTCAGGTTCTTCCGGGGGATGTGGCGCGGGTGATCCTCGGGCGCGAAGCCGGACAGGCAGCAATCGAGCATTTGAGGGATGAGCTTGGATTGAATCTCCCGGTGCCTGTCCGCTATCTCAATTGGATCACCGCCTTCCTGCGTGGCGCGTGGGGAGATTCCTTCAGCCTCAGGATCCCCGTCCTGCCACTCGTCGCCCGCCGGTTGCAGAACTCCTTGATCCTGGCTGCAGTCGCGCTGGGGATCTCGGTCCCCCTCTCTGTTGGCCTAGGCGTGCTGGCAGGTCTGCGCCAGGACTCGCTCCTGGATAACGCGGTGAGCATCGGCTCATTGGCACTCGTCGGGCTTCCCGAGTTCGTGACAGGGCTCGTGCTGATCCAGGTTTTCGCCCTCGGGTTAGGGCTGCTCCCGGCATCTTCGAGTCTGGCCGGCGGCAGCGGACTCAGCGAGATAGTGCCCCAGCTCATTCTGCCGGCCCTCACCGCAACACTCGTGCTGCTCGGATACCTGGCGCGGCTGACACGCGCCCAGGTGATCGAGGAATCCGGCAAGCCGTATGTCCGGACTGCGGCATTGAAGGGGCTCCCCCGGCGCGCGGTCGTCCTACGCCACATCCTGCGCAACGCACTCCTGCCGACGGTAACCATCGTCGCGATCAGCTTCGGATGGCTGCTGAGCGGATTGATCGTGGTTGAAGCAGTATTCAATTATCCGGGTCTGGGGAGCCTGTTGGTATTCGCAGTCAGCCGGCGCGATCTCCCGGTGATCCAGGCCATCGGCATGCTGGCGGTGGTCGGATACGCACTGGCGAACCTCTCCGCCGATCTCCTTTATGCGGCCTTGAATCCGCGCATACGGCTCGAGTGAGTAGGTCGCAAGCTGCCGATCAGGCTGGGCATGTCATCGGCCACTAACCCTTCCCCCCCCGAACGCGTCCTGGCACGTGCGCGGGAGACATTGCCTAGAGATCCATCCACACCGTCGGGAGCTTCCTCAACAGGTTCAACCCAGGCGTCGTCACGGTCCGCGCTCTGCATACCGTTGAACGGAATTGCGGGGGCTTTCTCGATGACGCAACTGTCGAGGACATTCAAGACACACAACGGGCGATTTACCGAGTGCGTGTCCCTCGTGCTGAGGCCGATCGAGGACTCTTGACGATTGAAAGTGATGTTCGCCGACATCTTCCAGGCGGTAGAGCCGGGTGTATTCCAGCTTGGGGGCATGTCCTCTTTAGTGGGGGGGGGGGGGGGGGGGGGGGGGGGGGGGGGGGGGGGGGGGGGGGGGGGCGCGGGGGCCGCCGGCCCCCCCCCGGGGCCCCGCCAGCGGGGCGCC
>Ga0299915_10001644_pt1 | contig 16489 bp, 15 predicted proteins | sample RVTome_13_FD_200263 | JGI IMG/M metagenome (GOLD analysis project Ga0299915, IMG submission 200263) | Soil microbial communities from uranium-contaminated site in the Upper Colorado River Basin, Wyoming, United States - RVT92D227 (version 2) ... | reverse complement strand
GCCCCGGGCTTCCGCCGGCCAGAGGGGCGAGGATACTGATTTCTTCCGCGGAAAGACGATCAATCAATACCTTTTTTGCTTCCTCTTGGCTCAAAGGGTTGAACCTGATCCTCTGGCAGCGAGAAAGTACCGTGGAAGGCAGGCCCTCGACGGCAATGGCCACCAGGATAAGCGTCGTCCCGGGAGGAGGTTCCTCCAGGGTCTTCAAGAGGGCATTGGCCGCCTCCCTCGTCATCCGTTCTGCCCCATCCATGAGGATCACCCGCCAGCGGGCCTCATAAGGTTTAAAGGCGATGGATCGCTGAAGCTCCCTGATCTGTTCTATCTTGATGGTCTCACCTGTGGGTTCCATCAGGATGAGATCGGGGTGCATCCCCTTTTCCATCAGCTGGCAGGACCGGCAGTGATCGCAGGCCTCGCCTGTTTGATCGACGCAGTTGAGGGCCTTGGCCATGTTCAAGGCCACCAGCCTCTTTCCGATACCCTCCATCCCCGTGAAGAGATAGGCGTGGTGTATCCTTCCCGTATCGATCACCCTGCGGAGGATCTGGAGCGGCCTTTGATGTCCTACCACGTCGCCAAAGGCCATCGTCATCTCCGATCCAAAAGGGGGCGGATGATCCTTCGGATTTCCCCCTGGATCGCCGACTGCTCGCCTTGCCCGGAGACCACCTTCACACGCCGGGGTTCCTGTCGGGCGATCCGCAGGTAGCCTTCCCGCACCTGTTGGTGAAATGTTCGGTCTTCCCGCTCAAACCTATCCTCCCCCTTAGCCCGCGCCATGCCAACCTCTACCGGACAATCCAGCACGATGGTACAATGAGGCGTAAGCTCCCCTGTGGCCCATTGGTTCATCTGTTCGATAACGGTGATGTCCAATCCCCTTCCATATCCCTGATAGGCAATGGTGGCATCGGTATAGCGATCACAGAGGATCATCCGACCTTTTTCCAGGGCAGGCCTGATGACCTCTGCCACGTGCTGTGTCCTGCCGGCCTCGATGAGGAAGAGCTCGGCCAGCGGATCTATCCTCAAATCTCCCCTGTCCAGAAGAAAGCTTCTGATCTCTTCCCCGAGCGGGCATCCGCCAGGCTCTTTAGTCACCAGACAGGAGTATCCTTGCTCCTCCACAAATGCCCTCGTCAACTCTATCTGTGTGCTCTTCCCGCTTCCCTCTATGCCCTCAAAGGTCACCAAGAGTCCTGTCGGCACCTGCATAATGCTCCACCATAGTTGTTAACAACCCCTGCGTTATCAAACAAATGAGGGGATGAAGAAACGGAGATGTCCTGAGGGGCTATCCGTGGCAGGAGGGTTAGGGCACGTGCCCTTTTCCTCCATTCATCTCCTCGATTTTTTTGCGCAGGGCCCGCTCCTGTTCCTTTTCGGGCTTCAGCTCCAGGGCCCGTTGGTACATCCGGAAGGCCTCTTCCTTCTTCTCCGACTTGAGATAACCGTCACCCAGGTGTTCAGTGATGATGGGATCATCGGGGACCAGACGATGGGCCTTCTCCAGCCACTCGATTGCTCGGGGATATTCCCTTTTTTGATAGTATACCCAACCGAGACTATCCGTGATATACCCGTTCTCGGGCTTGAGCTCCAGTGCCTTCTTTACGAGGGCCTCGGCCTCGTCCAACTGGATCCCCTTTTCAGCATAGGTATATCCCAGGTGGTTGAGGGCATCGGCGTTTTTGGGATCGAGCGCTACTACCTTCTGCATGCAGCGGATGGATTCCTCGGTCTTTCCCATCTTGTAGTACACAATTCCCAAGCGGAAGAGGGCTTCGGTATTGTTGGGCTCTTTGGTCAGTACATCCTCTAGGTTTTTCACCGCCTCCGGGTATCGGTTCAAATCCTCATAGATGAGGGCGATGGTGTAGAGCAACTCCTGATCACCCGCCTTGGCCTCGAGGGCCTTTGCCGCCACCGTCAAGGCCTCCTCTGTTCGCCCCTCCTTTTGCAGGATGAAGGCTATATACCTCGTCGCCTCGGAGAAGAATTCCCCGTCCGGGGGGATCTGTTTAAGTTCTGCCAAGGCCCCCTTGGAGTTACCCATTTGATAGAGGGTTATCCCCAGGTAATATCGGACATTACTCTGCGTAGGGCGGGCAGCCAAGACAAAGCGGAACTCCCTCTCCGCCTCCTCATACCGCTCCTGTTGAAAGAGGATCAACCCCATCTTCACCCGCACGCTCATGTTCTCAGAATCAAGGTCCTTGAAGCTCTTATACTGATCAAGGGCTTCCTGAAGCCGATCCTCCTTGAGGAGGAGTTGGCCAAGCCGTTCCCTCGCCTGGAAGTTGAGGGGATTCAGTTCCAGTACTTCCTTGTACGTTTTTATGGCCTGCGCTTCATCCCCTTTGAGTTCGTAGACGACACCCATATCCATGAGGGCCGCCTCGAATTGCGGGTTGGTATCGAGGGCCTCGTGGTAATATTTCAGGGCTTGATCGTAGAGTTTTATCTCCGCATAGATCCTGCCCAGGTAATAGAGGCCCATGAGGTATTTGGGCTGCTTCTCCAGGAGCTGGTGCAAGGTGTCCACCGCCCGCTCAAAATCCCGCAGCTCGGCGTAGAGGGAGCTGATCATCAGGTAGGCCTGAAGGTGGTCGGGATCGATCACCAGGACCCTCTCATATTCGTTCACGGCCTCTCGATACTTGCCCGCAGCGGAATAGACCCCTCCGAGCAGGTAGCGGGCGGGGAGATAGTCGGGGTCGAGGGTCAAGGCATCCCGACAGGCAGCCATCGCTTCATCTGTCCGGTTCTTGTTGAGGTAGAGGGCGGCGATATCCACGTATAGTAACGGGGATTGGTTGTCCAAGGAGATGACCTTCTGATACTCTGCGATGGCCCCATCCACGTCACCCTCTCTCATCTTGATCCTGGCTGCCAAAAAGTGATGGAGTGCCTCCGAAGGCGGGGTTGTTTCTTCTGCCAGTTCGGCTGTAGACGGCACTGTTGCAGGATACTCTTTGATGTAAGCGCATCCCGTGGCCAGAGCAATGAGCGCTAGAGAGAGGATATAAATAATCCCTTTCTTCATTTCCCGAATGCCATTCTCCTTCACGATTATTACCATTTATCTTACTATAAATAATAGATGGTGGCAAGAAAATGGGGATGAGATCGCACGCTATTTCCTTGGCCACGCTCCCCCGGGGGAATATGTTCGAGGAACAGGTAGCTTTGGTAGATGAAGATCTGCCCTCACCTCCCGTTCTGACACGCCCCCGCACTCAAGCTCTTTTGAGCCCCCTTTTGAAGGAATGGAAGATGACCCTCCTCCGTCTTCTCAAAAAGCCCCTTCATGGATGTGCTGCTCGTCTCAATACCTTGAGAAAAAAAGGGCTGGATCAGCAAAAACGACTACCGCAGTAACAGTATAGCCGGAGATCAAGCCTTCCGACAAGGGCCTTTCCATTAAAAAAAAGAGATATTTTGATATTTATGGCAAAAAATAAAGGTCCGGCACTTAATTTCTTATTTATTTCAAATTAAAAGCTATTTTTTACCATTAACAACAGATTTATGCCTTTGCTATTTTATTAGCACTCGACTACAATGAGTGCTAATAAAGGTTTGGAGTAGGTGACTATGAAAGAGAATTTGCCGGTAGTAAGCGATAACCTGAGCCATTATCTGGCCCAGATAAAGCAGTATACCCTCTTGAGCCTAGAGGAGGAGTTTGTTCTGGCGGCACGGTATCGCGAGACGGAGGATATGGAGGTCGCCCACCAGCTTATCACCTCCAACCTCAGGTTTGTGGTCAAGGTGTCCTTGGAGTACAGGGGCTACGGCATAAAGCTCCTCGATGTGATCCAGGAGGGGAACATAGGCCTGATGGTGGCCCTGAAAAAGTTCGACCCCCATAAGGGGTATCGATTCATCTCCTATGCCATCTGGTGGATCAGGGCCTATATCCAAAACTTCATCATCAGGTCCTGGAGCCTGGTCAAGATAGGGACCACCCAGATTCAAAAGAAGCTCTTCTACAAGATGGGGAAGATCAAGGGCATCGCTCATGAGGAGCACCAAGAAGAAAAGATCGAGGAGTTGGCCCAAGAGCTCAATGTGCGCGGTTCAGATATCGAGGAGATGCAGAAAAGGTTTGCCGGGCGGGATCTCTCTTTAGACGCCAAGCTGGACTTTGATCAAGGCATCAGCTTTTTGGATCTCTTGCCCGATCTTGCTCCTGACCAGGAAGAGCTTCTGGGCGAATCGGAGGAGGATGATTTTCTCAAGGATGAGGTGGAAGAGGCCTTGGGAAACCTGAATGAGCGGGAGAGATTCATCATCAGCCAGCGCATTATGGCCGACGAGCCCATGACGCTGCAGGAGTTGGGGGATACATTTCAGATCTCCCGGGAACGCGTCAGACAGATTGAGGGTGAGGCCCTGAGAAAATTGAAAAACCAGTTGGCAAGCGCCGAGCTGGCGTGCGGGACGGCCTAATCAGATTCACCAGTTGCGGGGCCAAGGGAGGTCCTTCTCCTTTTTTTTCACCAATTTTACGACCTGATCCAAGATAATATCGGCGACCTCGTCCTTGCTCAGGAGGGGGACTTTTTTAACCTTCCCGGCGGCGTCTAAGATCTTGACGATATTGGTATCCACTCCAAACCCTGCCCCCGGCTGGGTGACATCGTTGGCCACGATGAGGTCGAGATTTTTCTCCTTTAATTTTACCTCGGCATTCCCCATGAGTTCACTGGTCTCAGCAGCAAAACCCACGAGGATGTGGTTGCGCCTCTTTTCTCCCAATTCTTTGAGGATGTCCGGATTTCTCTCCATCTCTAAGAGATAGACCCCGTTTTTTCTCTTGGTGATCTTTTCCGTGAGGATATCTCGAGGGCGGAAATCGGCCACCGCCGCAGCCATGATGACTATGTGGCTATCTTCAAAATAGTCCATGACCGCCTCGTGCATCTCTCGTGCATCGCTGACCACGATTTGCGGAATATCCCTCCGGGGGAGCGTGAGGTAATGGGGGCCGGTAATCAAGGTCACCTCCGCCCCCCTCCTGCGGGCCATCCTTGCCAGGGCGAACCCCATCTTCCCGCTGGAGCGGTTGGTGATATACCTGACCGGATCAATCGGCTCCAACGTGGGGCCGGCTGTAATCAAGATGCGCTGATTGGAAAGGTCCTTTTTGGTAAAGATATCCTCGATCTTTTCGATGATCTCTTCGATATCGGCCAGCTTTCCCTTGCCGATGCTCCCGCAGGCTAGATCCCCCTCTATTGGCTCTACGAACTGATACCCATGGGCCTTGAGTCGCTCAACGTTATTTTGCACAAAGCTGCTCTGCCACATATTCACGTTCATAGAGGGTGCGAAGAGCACGGGTACCTTGGTGGCCATGACCATGGTGGTGAGGAAATCATCGGCAATGCCGTTGGCTATCTTGCCCAGGATATTCGCCGTGGCGGGTGTAATCACCATAAGATCAGCGATATCGGCCAAGGTCACGTGGCCGATCTTAGATCCCTCAAGGAGCTGGAACATATCACAGAGCACGGGGTTGCCCGAGAGTGTCTGAAAGGTGAGGGGGGTGATGAACTGTTGGGCATTTTTGGTCATCACCACATGGACGTTCGCCCCTTTCTTGGTCAACTCACGGAGGAGCTCCACCGACTTGTAGGCGGCGATCCCCCCGCTCACTCCCATTATGATCTCCCTGTTTTTCAGCATACCGTGGCCTTTCCGGGTGATTATTATAGAATAAGGAGAAAATGTCAAGATTTAAGGGCAGTTTCTCGTTGACATTCTCGCCGAGTGGCTTATACTGTAACTATAACAACTGAATAGCGGTCGCTAGGGGAGCTCGCAAGGGCTGAGAAATCCCGTTTAGGGGATGACCCTGTGAACCTGTATGGGTAATTCCAGCGAAGGGAAGCGGCATAGGTTACCGTTCAAGGCCGTATCTTCTCTGTATATATCCCATAGGGAAGATACGGCCTTTTATATGTCATAGGTCTTTTATGTAAAAGATAAAGATAAGGAGGGTTGATGGTATGGCTCTAGACGAAGTCATCATTTCCCGGGCAATTATCGAGAGGTTTCTGCGGAAGTTCGATGCATCCCTCGAGGTAGACGTCGCCGTTGTCGGGGGAGGACCTGCGGGGCTGGTAGCGGCGTACTATCTGGTCAAATCAGGCTATAAGGTCTCCCTCTTCGAGCGGAAGCTGAGCGTCGGCGGCGGGATGTGGGGCGGCGGGATGATGTTCAATGAGATCGTGGTGCAGGAGGAGAGCAAGAGGATCCTCGATGAGTTCGGCATCAGGTGTGAGCTCTACCGTGACGGGTATTATACCGCCGATGCAGTAGAGTCCATCTCGACCCTCTGCTCCAAGACCGCACAGGCAGGCGTTAAGATATTCAACTTGATGAGCGTGGAGGATGTGGTGGTGCGTCAGGAAAGAGTTGTAGGGCTCGTTTTGAATTGGACGGCGGTCGAGATAGCTGCGCTGCACGTCGATCCCTTGACCATGCGGAGTAAGTACGTCATCGATGCTACTGGGCACGCGACGGAGGTGGTCAAGGTCATCGAACGCAAGGTGGACGCCGCTTTGCTCACCGCCACGGGAAGGATCATGGGGGAGAAATCCCTCTGGGCGGAGAAGGCGGAGTCGAGCACCCTGGAGAATACCAAAGAGGTCTTCCCCGGCGTCTTTGTGGCGGGCATGTCCGCCAACGCATCCTTCGGGGCCTATAGGATGGGGCCTATCTTCGGCGGGATGCTGCTCTCAGGGGAGAAGGCAGCGGCCTTGATCGCCGAAAGACTCAAGCAGGGGCGATGAAGCGGATTGTGACCATTGCCGGCTCCGATACCGGGGGCGGGGCGGGGATCCAGGCGGACCTCAAGACCATCGCCTCCTTGGGCGGCCACGGGATGACCATCATCACCGCCCTCACCGCCCAGAACAGCCTGGGGGTTCAAGCAATGTATCCGATCCCGCTTCCCTTCATCGAGGCACAGATGGATGCCGTCTTCTCCGACATGGGGGCCGACGCCGCCAAGACCGGGATGCTCTGGGATGCGGCGGTGGTGAAACTCGTCGCAAAAAAATTGGTGCACTATAAGGTTAAAAGGGTGGTAGTAGATCCCGTTATCGCCGCTACAGACGGCACCCGCCTCTTGGATGAGGAGGGGCAAGATGCCCTGCAGCGGGAATTGCTCCCTCTGGCCGTCCTGGTGACCCCGAATCTCCCCGAAGCCGCAGCGCTGGCAGGCATGGAGGTAGGGACCATTGAGGAGATGCGGCAGGCTGCCCACCGGATCCGCGCGTATGGCGCCGAGGCCGTTTTAATAAAGGGAGGGCACCTGGAGGGGGATCCAGTGGATCTCCTGCTCGATGGATCGGGATTCACGGAGTTTCGCTCAGAACGGATGGCTGCGCCTGATGTCCACGGCACTGGATGCGTGCTCTCCGCCGCCATCGCCACAGAGCTGGCCAAGGGGGCTTCTCTTCGGGAGGCTGTGCAGCAAGGCCGGGCAATGACCATGGCAAGTATCAGGGCGGTCGTGCACATCGGGGAAAAGGGGAGGTTCGCTAATCCCCATGCCTACGTGGCTGCGGAGGGGGAACGCAATGCGGTGATCGAGGCCTTGCATGCAGCTATTGCTGCATTGCAAGGTGAGGCGCGGATAGGAGGCATCATCCCCGAGGTCTCATCCAATCTCGGCTATGCCATCCCCTGTGCCCAGACAAAAGGGGATGTAGCTGCCTTTCCTGGTCGGATCATGAGGGTGCGGGATACCATTGCGACGATCCATGCCCCTGCCTTTGGCGCTTCACAGCATATCGCCTCGGTAATCCTGGCAGTCATGCGATATGATCCCTCTTTCCGCTCGGCCATGAACATCGCATATTCCCCCGCGATCCTGAAGGCCTGCGAGGAGGAGGGGTTCAACATCATCGGCTTCGACCGGGAAAAAGAACCGCCGGAGGTCAGAACGGAGGAGGGGTATTCGCTCGCCTGGGGGGTCGAGGATGCCTTGGGAAAGGTGGGCAAAGTGCCTGATGTGATCTATGACGAGGGTGGGTGGGGCAAGGAGCCCATGATCCGCATCCTCGGCAGGGATCCAGGGGAGGTAGTGCGGAAGGTCATCGAGATCAACAGGAGCATTCAATGATAGAGACGCAGCTCGCTAAGGCACGCCGGGGGGAAAGCACCCCGGAGATGGAGGCCGTTGCTTGCGCGGAAGGGGTTGATCTTCAAACCCTCATGCAAGGGGTGGCTCAGGGGAGGGTCGTTATCCCCGCCAACAAGGGCCACCGGGGCATCAGGCCGATAGGGATTGGGCAGGGGTTGACGGTCAAGGTCAATGCCAATATCGGGACATCCTCCGACCACGCCGATCCTGCCGAGGAGCTCCAGAAGCTGGAGGCGGCGCAAGAGGCCGGCGCCGACACCGTTATGGACCTGAGCACCGGCGGGGATATCGATGCCATCAGAAGGCTCATTCTTGAGCGCTCCCCCCTGCCGATAGGGACGGTCCCCATCTACCAGGCAGCCATCGAGGTGGCCGAGCGCAAGGGCGGGATCGTCCAGATGACCCCCGACGACATCTTCGAGGTCATCGAGCGCCACGCCAAGGACGGGGTGGATTTCGTCACGGTCCATTGCGGGGTGACCCTGAGCACCTTGGAGCGGCTCAAGGCCCAGGGGAGGATCACGGATATCGTGAGCAGGGGAGGGGCCTTCCTGACCACGTGGATGATCTACAATGAGCAGGAGAATCCCTTGTACGAGCACTTCGACCGGCTCGTGGAGATCGCCCAGCAATACGATGTCACGCTGAGCCTCGGGGATGGGCTTCGCCCGGGCTGCTTGGCCGATGCCACCGACCGACCCCAGATCCAGGAGCTCCTCCTCTTGGGGGAGTTGACCGAGCGGGCTTGGGCAGAGGAGGTGCAGGTGATGATCGAGGGGCCGGGCCATGTCCCCCTGGATCAAATTGCGACCAATATTCAATTGGAGAAGAAACTCTGCAAAGGTGCCCCCTTTTATGTCCTGGGGCCGCTGGTGACGGATGTGGCGCCTGGGTATGATCACATCGTCTGCGCCATCGGCGGGGCCTTGGCCGGATACCACGGGGCGGACTTCCTTTGTTACGTGACGCCGGCCGAGCACCTCAAGCTCCCCAGCCCCCAGGATGTGCGGGAGGGGGTCATTGCTACGCGCATCGCCGGGCATGCAGCGGATGTGGCCCGCGGTCTTGCCAAGGCCAGGGAGTGGGATGATGAGATCGCCCGGGCGAGAAAGGCCCTCGATTGGGAGCGACAGATTGAACTGTCGATCGATCCCCACAAGGCCAGGAAATACCGGCAGGAGAGCAGGCCCCAGCTGGATGAGGTCTGTACCATGTGCGGCAAGTTCTGCGCCATCAAGATGGTGCGGGAATTCTTCGGTCGCACCGAAGGTAAGACCGAAGGTCGCACCGAAGGTAAGACCGAAGGTCGCACCTTCGGTATGACAGAAAACAAGCCGGATTGAAAGGACCGCTGTTTATGTCTGAAGGGATTTTCATTACCGGGACCGACACCGAGGTGGGAAAGACCCTCATCGCCGCCGGCCTGGTGGCTGCGCTCAGCGGCCAGGGGATCGATGTGGGGGTGATGAAGCCCCTGGAGAGCGGCGCCCCCTCTTTTGGATCCGCTCCCATCCCGCGGGATGCCCTGTATCTCAAGGAGATTGCCGGTGTCCACGACGACCTCGACCTGATCAACCCCTACTGTTTTCAGGCCCAGCTCGCCCCGGGGGTGGCTGCCGAAAAAGAGGGGGTGGAGGTAGATCTGCAGAGGATCAAGGGGATGTACGATGAACTCAGGGGACGCCACCAATTCATGGTGGTAGAGGGGGCCGGAGGCTTGTTGGTGCCCATTGCTCAGGGTATTCTATTACCGGAGCTCATCAAGCTCCTGGGGCTCCCGCTTATCGTAGTCGCCAGGTCCACCCTGGGGACCATCAACCATACCCTGCTCACCCTCTTTTACTGTCAACGAGAGGGCCTCGAGGTGGCGGGCCTGATCATGAGCAAGTCAACCCCTGATGCAGATCCTTCCGAAGCGAGTAACGCCCGGGTCGTCGCCCAATACAGTGGGGTACCCGTTCTGGGTTCCTTTCCTTATCTGAGGGACTATGCAGGGGTAAAGGGGAACAGGGCATTCTTGGCCCAGCTATTCACCGAGCACATTGTTATGGAAAAGCTGCTGAAGGGGCTGGGACTGGGCTGAACTCCTTATCGCAATTTGTATTTCTTTGCTGCCTTGTCAAATCCCGGCAGGGAGCGCTCGATGACCTCCGTATCCACGCAGTAGGCGATGCGGAAATAGCCCTCCTTGCCGAAACCCCTTCCCGGGACAGTCAGGATGTGAAAATTCTCTTGCAGGTCCGAGACAAAGGCCAAATCATCCTTAATAGGGGTGCGAGGGAACATGTAGAAGGCCCCCTGAGGCTTTCCTACGGAATAGCCGTATTCGGTGAGGGCCCTGTAGAGCAGGTCTCTTTTCCGCTGGTATTCGATAGGTGCCACGTGGTCGGTGCCTGCCAGGGGCAATAACCGCTGCATGAGGGCAGGGGCATTGACATATCCCAAGGTCCTGTTGGTGAAGATCATGGCCCCAATGACCTCCTCCGCCCCTGCGTACAGGGGGTTGATTGCTGCATATCCAATCCTCTCCCCCGGGATACTGAGGGACTTGGAGTATGAGACCACCGAGATGGAGGGTTCGTAGATCTCAAACACATGAGGGAGGCGGATATCGTCAAAGACGATGGTCTTATAGGCCTCGTCGGCGAAGAGATAGATGGGGGTACTCCTCCCCTTGCTCTTGGCCCGCAGCAGATCGGCCAATCCGCGCAGTGAATCAGCGGAATAGACGACCCCTGTGGGGTTATTGGGGGAGTTGATGAGGACTATCTTGGTCCTCTCGGTGATGGCCTTTTCGATGGCCGTAAGATCAAGGGTGAAATCCTCTGCGGTATCCACCAGACGCATGATCCCGCCGTGGTTATCGATGTAAAATTCGTATTCAACAAAATACGGCGAGGGAATGATCACTTCATCCCCCTGATCCAGGATGGCCTTGAGGGCGACATTCATCCCTCCGGCGGCCCCGATTGTCATCACGATATGGTTTTCCGTAAAGGTGATGCCCGTCTCTTCGGAGAGCTGCCGGGCCACAAACCTCCTGGTCTCCGGGTAGCCGCTGTTGGGCATATACCGGTGCATCCCCGGAATGGGTTTGAGGGCGAACTCCTTCAGGGCCTCCCTCAACCTCTGAGGGGGCTCTTCCACCGGGTTCCCCAGGGTGAAATCGAAGATATTATCCTCGCCGTACTGCACCTTGAGTTGCGCTGCCGATTCAAACATCTTCCTCACCCAGGAAGATCCTCCCATGAGCTGCTTTACCTTTTTGGAAATGGCCATATCGTGCTCCTTATACTTTACCACGGACATTAAAAAGGCCATGGGATCTGCTGCCATGGCCTTCTTCGTGCAGATACAAAAAAGCCATGGGTCCATCCGGCTCACCCATGGCACCCCTTACTATGCAGCTCGGCTCAGGGGCATGAGTGAGCCCGGGTAAAATAAAAATAGCAGGAAAAAGAATTACCGAAGTGCATTCCGTACCTGTATCACCTTTATCATATACCCCTGAAATGTCAAGGAGTAATTGCGGCCTTGCGACAGTAGTCTCATCCTAGACTATCGAATTTCCACCCGGGTGGCCTTCAGGTATCCCCGGTCATTGACGTAGTGGACCCTGATTGTCTCGCCGATATAGGGATAGCGATAGGGGTAATAGTCGGTCCTGCTCCCCACGTAGAACGTATAGATCCTGCCTGTGTGATTACTCTTGACCTCGATGGTCCCCCGGCGCCATGCATTGGTCTGGATGGAGAGGACCTTGCCCACTACCACATTGGGACCTAGCTCCTTGGCGTTGGCCATCGAGATTGGAGCAAACATGCCACTCATGCCCACGAACAGCAGGGTGAGGATTACTATGAGGGCCGGCACTGCTTTTTTATACGTCTTCCATTCCATGATCGAACCTCCATTCTTTGATATATTGCACATAATAAGGGTCTCATGTAGCAACTAACCGAGAATATAATGCGTTCGCAAGAGGGATTCAAGGATGCAGCGCAGAAAAGGGCGCTGCCTGCCGAGCATGATACCCTACAACCTCAAGTCAAAGACGATGTCCTCGCCTATCCGTTTTATCTCGCAAGAGGACGGCTTGATGGCCTTGTCCAGATCGGTGATCCCGAGATCACCGATCCCCTCTATCCCTTTTCCCAGGATCAGGGGGGCCGTGATGACCACCATCCTGTTGACCAGACCTTCTTGCAACAGGGAGGTGATGATCTCCGTGCCTCCTTCCACCAGGATCGAGGCGATACCTTTCTCGGCCAGCACCTTCATCAGGGACCTCAACTCCACACGCCCATTCGCGCCCCTCTGCACCACGAGGACCTCTTTCCCCTGTTTCTGTATCGCTGCGACTTTCTCCTTTCCGTGCTCCTCCGCGGTTGCGATAAGGGTTTTCCCATCATCCTGGAGCACCTGGGCGTTGAGGGGGATGCGCAGGCGGCTGTCGAGGCAGATGCGCAGGGGATTTCTCCCCTTCACCAATCTCACAGTGAGCAGGGGGTCGTCAACCAGCACAGTCCCTATGCCGACCATGATTGCATCGTGCTGGGCACGCAAGCGGTGGGTAAACCTCCGAGACCTTTCTGAGCTGATCCAGCGGGAATTGCCCTGCACAGTAGCGATCCTGCCATCGAGGGACTGGGCATATTTGACCGTGATAAAGGGAAGACCCGTGCGGATATAGTGAAAATAGACCTCGTTGAGCTTGCGGGCAGCCTGCTCCAAAACCCCCACTGTTACCTCTATGCCGTGATCCTTCAGGGTCTGAGCACCCTTCCCATCTACGAGGGGGTTGGGATCGAGGGTCCCGATCACGGCACGCTTGATCCCCTGTTCAATCATAGTGTCGACGCAGGGAGGGGTCTTGCCCCAGTGGCAGCAAGGCTCCAGCGTGACGTACATGGTGGCACCCCGTACACTGCCCGAGGCCCGTTTGAGGGCATCTATCTCGGCATGATCGGCGCCGAATTTGCGATGGTACCCTTCGGCGATGATCCTGCCTGCACGCACGATCACCGCTCCCACCATGGGGTTGGGGCTTACTGCCCCCATCCCCCGGCAAGCCAGTTGCAGGGCCCTCCCCATATATTGTTTATCTTTCTGCACAGGGGTCATCGTATAATTTCTGCGGTGTAAGGCGAAGACGCATCATTCTAAGATAGATCAGTCGTGATGTCAAAGGTTGAGCACCTTGGGTTGGTATGGTACTATTAAATGGAAGAGTTCTATCCCGCTCCCTAATTCAGATTTTATGGACTGCGGGATCCCGCAAAGCGGGAGGATTCTAGGGGTCGATCCCGCCCCGCCGGAGGTGGCCCTTTGGCCACAATATAGATTTATGGAAGCGGGATGTGTCACCAAGCGACACAGGGTTCGAGTGAAAATTATTTCCAGGAATCGAGTTTTAAATGATCGTTCTTGCCATTGAGAGTTCGTGCGATGATACCGGGGCTGCCCTGACAGAGGACGGGAACAGGATCCTTTCCAATTGCCTCTCGTCTCAGGATGAGGTGCACAAGCACTATGGAGGGGTGGTACCGGAGCTGGCATCCCGACGCCACCTGGAGAGCATCGTGCCGGTTATACGAGGGGCGCTCGAGCAGGCCGATGTCTCACTGGATCAGGTACAGGGGGTAGCGGTGACCCGGGGGCCGGGCCTGGTGGGTTCCCTCTTAGTGGGAATCATGGCAGCAAAGGCCATCGCCCATGCCAAGGATCTTCCCCTGGTGGGTGTGAACCACCTGATGGGGCACCTGCTCGCCATCTTCTTGGAGCAAGAGGTCCCCTTCCCCTTTATCGGCATGGTGGCCTCGGGGGGGCACACTGCCCTCTATCTGGCCGAGGGGTTTACCGCCTTTCACTTGCTGGGCAAGACCAGGGACGACGCGGCCGGGGAGGCCTTTGACAAGGTAGCGAAGTATCTGGGTTTGGGATACCCCGGGGGGATGGTCATCGAACAACTGGCTTGCCGCGGTGACCCTGGGGCCATACCCTTCCCTCGGGCCTACATTGCCAAGGACTCCCTGGACTTCAGCTTCAGCGGGATCAAGACCGCGGTAGTGAACCAATGCCGCAGCCATCCCCCTTCGGATGATGGGATTGCCGACATCGCCGCTTCCTTTCAAGAGGCGGTGGTGGATGTGCTGGTGGATAAGATCATCTGGGCAGCCCAGCGATATAAGGTGGACCGGGCCGTGGTTGCCGGCGGGGTGGCTTCCAACAACCGCCTGCGGGAGCGGCTGACGAAAGCAGGGCAAGGGCCCGGCATACAAGCCTATTTCCCCTCCCCTTTTCTCTGCCGGGATAATGCAGCCATGATCGGGGTGGCCGGCTTTCACCTTCTTAAAGAGGGGAGAAGGGATGGGCTCGCAATGAGCGCCCTTTCACGCTGGCCTTTGGGCAAGGACTAGACCTGTGGCCTCTCTGATGCAGGAGCTAAGAAGCCGAGGGATCTCACCTAACCAAGCACTGGGACAGCACTTCCTCATCGATCAGGGCATCGCCCAGAAGATCATCCGCCTGGCTGACCTGGAGCCCGAGGATTGCGTGGTGGAGATCGGCCCAGGCATGGGGGTTTTGACCTTCCTCATGCTCCCTCTGGTAAAAAAGGTGATAGCCGTGGAGTTGGATCAGGGCATGGCCGCTTTTCTCAGGGAAAAGGCAGAGGGGATGGCTTCGTTGACAGTCGTGCGACAGGACGCCCTCGGCTTTGATTTTGCCAAGGCGGCCCAGGCAGCTGGCAGGAGGCTCAAGGTGGTTGCCAACCTCCCCTATAATATATCCACCCCAATCATTTCCCGGCTCTTGGAAAGCCGAATGATTTTTTCCCATCTCACCCTGATGCTCCAGCGCGAGGTGGCACAGCGGATCACTGCCCCCCCTGGGGGCAAAGCATATGGGCCGCTGTCGATCTTCACCCAGCTCTATACCTCCCCCAAGATCATGATGCGGGTTCCCCCCGAGGCCTTTTACCCCCCGCCCAAGGTGGACTCCGCCCTGGTGGGGTTTGAGACCCTGGAGCGCCCCCGCATCGCGATCGATGACGAGGGCTTCTTTCAGAAGGTGGTGCGAGCCTCCTTTGCCCAGCGGAGGAAGACTATCTTGAACTCCCTCAAGAACTCCCTTTTGGCCCTCGGTCCCGGCAAGGAGATCGAGGCGGCGCTGGTTGCCGCAGGCATCGATCCCCGTTGCCGGGCAGAGACCCTGGACCTGACCGAGTTCCAGCGCCTTGCCGAGGCGCTGAAAACAGCGTAACGCAGTCCCTGTTAATTGCAGTTGGCTGAGATGAGAGACTAGATGCTTTTCCGATACTGCGAAGCGTACCAATCTACAAGCTGCCTAATCATCTTTTGATATGAGGTACGATGTTTTTGTGCTTCTTTCTTAAAAAAATCCACACTCGATCTTTTTAAGGCGATTGTTATCTTGACGTTTTCTTCTTTCAAGACCAACTGATCAGGTGGGGGGAGAAAATCCTTAATGACCCTCAATTCCCCCATTGGTTAATCAGTATATCTTAATTTGCTCTTCATAGATCTTCCTCCCTTTTCTCCAGCAAAGCAGAGGCGGGACACACTTAAAATTCTAAGAAAATATTCTACAGGCGCTTTAAATTTTTTGGGGTGCCTCCCCTTTGTGGCCTCTTGCCTTTGAGCTGCGCAATCACGAACCGCCGATCAGTCTCTTATAAGAAGCGTGATCTCCTATCCAGAACCAATAAAAGGTTTCTTCTTGGAGCATAGCCAAGGCACGGTAGCCGCGTCCAATTCTAATAGACCAGAGGTTTCCAGTTTTTTTGAATCGAAGGGAAGGATGGCGGGGATTTCGCCGCCACAATTGATACGTCAACTTAGCTCGTGTTTTGATCTCCGGCGGCAGGGTAGCGTAAGAGGTCCAAAAGTCAGGAGTTGTCGAGGACTTTATCAAGCGGCTTGGTCTTTCCCGAGGCTATATCCGCACGGACTCGATTCAATACCGAACTGAGAGGTCCCCCATCCTGGGAATCCCGCTCGATCTCCTTGTCCCATGCATCCGGATGCCCCATTTCGTATTCCTCAAGCCATGAAAGGAACTCGTCCAACTCCCTTGCAGGGAGGGCCTTAATTTGCTCTGCTATCTTTTTGACAGCTGCTTTCACAATGCTTCCATAATCTCAGATATCGTCCAAAAAATCAATACCTTTAGAATATGACGAATTGCCTCATAAAAAATGTTACCCTGATAGTGCTTAACAGGGGATCGTTGACTCATAATAGGTGTTACCGGATACCAGCTCCTCAAAGGAGGGTTACTACCTATGAGTCCACGATCAAAAAG
>Ga0299915_10001643_pt1 | contig 16490 bp, 14 predicted proteins | sample RVTome_13_FD_200263 | JGI IMG/M metagenome (GOLD analysis project Ga0299915, IMG submission 200263) | Soil microbial communities from uranium-contaminated site in the Upper Colorado River Basin, Wyoming, United States - RVT92D227 (version 2) ... | reverse complement strand
CGTCTCGGGGATGAAGGAGGTCCTGCGCAAACTCAACACCTGGGAAGTCCAGAGCCTGGTCCTCAGCCGCAATTTCGCCGCCGAAGGAAGAACCTGCCCCAAGTGCCACCATCTTTATGTCGACGAAGTCCGCTGCCCGGTCTGCCAGGTCAAGACGGAAAAGGTCCAGGACATCGTCCACGAAAGCGTCCACGCCGCTCTGGACAAGAAAGTCCAGGTCAGGTACGTGACGCCGCCCTCGAAGATCGACCGCTACGGCAAGATCGGGGCGTTTCTCCGGTTCAAAGTCTGAACTCAGCCCGCTTTGGCCTTCCTGAAGGATACCTTCTCGAACAGGCTGTAGATAATCGGGATAACGAACAGCGTAAGGAAGGTCGTGGCCGTCAAACCGCCGAGGACCGTGACCGCCATCGGCGCCCGGAACTCCGAACCCTCGGACCGGCTGATGGCCATGGGCAGCATGCCGAGAATGGTGGTAAGGGCCGTCAGCAGAACGGCTCGCAATCGAGTGACCGCTCCGCTGACGATCGCTTCTCGCGCCTCGACGCCGCTCCGCCGCAGCTGGTTGACATAATCGATCATCACGATGCCGTTGTTGACCGCGATCCCGGCCAGGAGTATGAACCCGATCAAGGCCGGAAGGCTGATCGCTTTCCCGGCTATAAGCAGGCCCAAGACGACTCCAATCACGCCCAGAGGGATCGTGAACATGATGACGAAGGGGTGGCGGAAGGACTCGAATTGTGAGGCCATGACCATATAAACCAGCAACGAGGCCAGAGCGAAGGCCGCAGCCAGGATCTTAAACGCATCCGTCATCTGCTCATAAGAGCCGCCGAACTCCAGGAAATACCCGGGGGGCATTTGCTTCTGGATCGGCCCCAGCCGCTGGAGGATATCTCTGACCACGCTTCCGAGGTCGCGGCCGGCGATATTCGCCGTCACCGTCACGCGGCGGGCCTGATTCTCCCGCGTGATCTGGATGGGCCCCTCGCCTTTTTCAACGGTGGCGACCTGCCCCACATAGATGACCTTGTTTTGGGGAGTTACGATCGGGATGTTCGTAATCTCCTGGATATCGTCCCTGTATTGTTTCTGGAAACGCACTCTGAGGTCGATCTCTTCACTTTCATCGGTGTACCGGGTGGCCACCCGGCCGAGGGTCGCCGCCTGAATTGCATTGCCGACTTGGCTGACCATCAGGCCGAGCTTGGCCGTTCGCTCCCGGTCGACCTTGATCTGATATTCGGGCTTTCCCTGGGCCAGAGAGTGGGTCAGGTCCCGGAGTCCGGGCACACCCCGGATCCGGGCGACGATGCTGTCGGCGATATCCTTGAGCTTATCCAGGTCCTTGCCGAACAACTTGATCTCGACTGGAGCCGTCGCTCCGCCCATCATCATCTGGCTCATGTCAACGGCTTCGAACCGGACGTTTTCGAGCCTCGGCAGCTTCCCGCGGAGGGTCTCCAGGACCTCGAGATCGCTGGACTTCCGCTGGTTGCGCTTGACCAGCCCGACCCAGAGAAGGCCTTCATGAGGACCGGTGTTGCCGAAACCGCTGGCCGTGTCGCCGGCATCCTGTTCGGCCGACGACCCGGTCTGCGCGGAGATGATCTCGATCTCCGGCTGCTGGGACATCAACGTCTCCACCATCGAAACGACCCGGTTGGTCTCTTCGAGGGCCGTCCCGATGGGCATTTTCACCTTGAGCAGGATCATGTTGCGGTCCTGGGCGGGCATGAACTCCGTCCCCAAGAAGGGAACGATGGCCAGAGAGAGCACAAGTAGGCCCCCAGCCCCGCCGAGGACCAGGCGGCGGTGGTGAAGCGCCCAAGTCAATCCCTTCCGGTAGATATCCCGGCCCTTCTGAAACTGGGGCTGCTTCATTTTCTTACCCTGGGATGTAACCCCGTTGGCCGAGCCTTTGCCAAATAGCTGATAGGACAGGAGTGGGACGATGGTGAGGGCGACGAACAAGGAGGAAACCAGCGAAAACGTGATCGCCAAGGCCATTCCGCGGGTCATTTTGCCGGTGATCCCCTGGGCGAATATCATTGGCAAGAAAACGACGATGGTGGTCAGAGTGGATGCGGTGATGGCCATCCCGACCTGAGAGGCCCCCAGGATGGAGGCCGTCTTCCGGTCTTTCCCTTCCTCCCGAAGGCGGAAGGTGTTCTCGATGACCACAATGCCATTGTCCACCAGCATGCCGACACCGAGCGTCAATCCTCCCAGTGTTAGCAGGTTAAGGGTATACCCGGCCGCGTAAAAAGAGATAAACGTCGTGATGATGGACAGGGGAATGGCCAGAGCGATGGTCAGGGTCGGACGCCAGTTCCGCAGGAAGAGGAAGATGAGCAGGATGGCCAATATACCGCCCATCCAGGCGTTTTGCACGGTCTTGCTGGCCACCATCTCGATCATGTCCGACTGGTCCATGGCCATGTAGAAGTTGATGTCGGAAGGAAGAGTCTTCCGGATCTCGGCGACCGTGCGCTTAACCTCGGCGCCCGTTGTCGCAGTGTTGGCTCCGGACCGTTTGCTGACCATCAGGTAAACGCCATCCTGCCGTTGAATGCGTCCGATATAACGCGTCTCCTTGAGCGTATCCTTGACCTCGGCAATGTCACCGAGATAGATCGGCTCGCCGCTGGAAGTGGCGCCGATGACAACCCGTTTGATGTCGTCGAGAGAATTGAACTCGCCGATCGTCCGGACCAGAAAATCGGCGTGCCTTTCCACGATATTCCCGGCCGGGAGGTTGACGTTCTCGACCGCCAGGGCGGCGATGACGCGGTCGAGCGAAAGGTTACGGCTCTCCAACGCGGTCTTGTCAACATCGACCAGGATCTCCCGGATCTCCGTCGAGAAGACTCGGGCAGCGGCCACGCCGTCGATCCTTTCCAGGCGCGGAGCCACCTCGTCCTCGATGAGCTTCTGGAGCTCTGAGGTGGGCCGGTTTCCGGTGATCCCCCAGAAAACGACGGGCATCTGGGCCAGGTTGAATTTGAAGACCAGGGGGTCGGCCGCTTCCTGGGGGAGGTATTGCTTGTAAAGAGCGATTTGATCACGCAGATCCTGGGCGGCAAAATCCAGGTTTGTCCCCCACTCAAACTCCGCCGTGATGGCCGAGACGCCTTCCGAGGTGGTGGAGGTGACTTTCTTGACCCGGCTTACGCCGCTGACAATCTGTTCCAGTGGTTTGGTGATCGACTTCTCGAGGTCCTCAGAAGAGGCTCCCGAGTAGGTGGTGACGACCGAGACCGTCGGAAATTCCAGGTCGGGGAAGAAATCCAATCCCAACCGGCTGAAGGAGATAAGGCCCACGACGACCAGGATCATGGCCATCATGGAGGCCGTAACGCGTCGGTTGACAGAAAATTCTGGCAGTTTCATTGCTTGACCTCACCGGTGACTTCGATCGGAGCTCCGTCCTCCAAGCCAAAGTTGCCCTCGGCAATGACGAGATCCCCTTCAGCGACGCCGCTGCTGACTTCAACCATCGTCGTATTCTGGAGGCCGAGCGTGATTTCCTTCTTGGCAGCCTTGCCGTTTTGAACGATAAAGATATACTTGTTCTCCAAAACGGCTTTTTGAGGAACGACCAGGGCGTTTTCATGCGACTGGACCTCGATAATGACCTCTCCGAATGTTCCCGGCCGAAGGACTTGATCCGGGTTGTCTACAGACACCTCGATCCTGAACTTCTTGGTCTGCGGGTCGGCCGCTAAGTTGACCACCTGGACGGTGCCGTTGAACTCACGACCTGGGATCGTCGGAACGCGCAGCCTGGCCGCCTGGCCTTTCTGGACGCGCGGGATGTCGGCCCCGGAAATATCCACTTTGATCTTGATGCGCGAAAAATCCACCAGCGTGAGCACCCCTCCGGCGCTCCCTGGAGACAAGCCACCCATCATCGGATTAATCACATCCCCCACTTCGGCGTTCCTGGAAGCGATGACACCGCTGAAAGGCGCTTTGAGTATAGAAACATCCAGGCTGTGCTGGGCCAAGTTCACTGCGGCCTGGGCCTGCTCCAACTGCGCCTTGGCCGAATCATAGCCCAGCTTAACCTGTTCGTACTGCTGGTCGGAAACGGCTTTCTCCTTGGAGAGCCGCTCCATCCGCTCCAGGTTCGTCTGGGCATTGTTGAAGCTGGCCTGGGTGACGGCCAGCGCCGCCTCGGCCTGTTTGAGCTGGAGAGTGATGGCCTCGGCATCGAGCTCGGCCAGGACCTGGCCTTTGCTGACGCGGTCACCCTCGTTGACCAGGATGCGGGCGATCTTGCCCCCGACATCGGGAGTGAGGGTGATCTTCTGCCAGGCTTCGATAGTCCCGGTATAGAAGAGCTTCTCGGATATTTTCATCCTGACCGCTTTGAAGACCTTGACCGGTGCCGCGCCGAAGGTCTGCGCCGGGGCTTTGTCATCGGCTTTTTGCGACGGCTTGCAGGAAGCCAGCCAGGCGAAGGCCAAGACCGTCAGCAGGATTGTCCCTAATCGTTTCCTTTTCTCCATCGTCATTCTCCTTTAGTTCGACTCGGTCTCTCGCCAGCTCAACCCCACGGCCTTCTCCAGCTGGGCGAGGGAAACGGTGTACTCATAGATGGCCCTGAGATAGTTGATCCGGGCCTCGCTCAGGGCGACCTGGGCGGCCCCGAGGTCGGTGATCGTGATCAAGCCCTCGCCGTAGTTGAGTTCGGCGACGCGCACGCTCTCCCGGGCGGCATCGATGTTTTTCTCTTGGGAAAGAAACGCCTCTTGGGCGTTGTTCAGGGTCAGGTAGGCGGCCTGAACCTCGAACTTGATGTTATTGACCAGCCCCTTCTCGGTGAAATCGATCTCCCGGATGAGAGCCTGGGACTCGGCCACCTTAGCCGGGGTCTGGAGGCCATTAAAGAGGGGGATGCTCAGGATCAGGTTAAAAGCATAGAAGTTCTGCCAGTTGTTCTTGCCGAACGCAAAGCGGTCGGCCCAGGTGTTGTAGTTTCCGGATAGGGCGATAGTCGGTAGGTAGTCGGCCCGGGCGATCTTGATCATCTCCCCGGCCATCTGTCTCTGGTACTGGAGCTGGCCGAGCTCGGGCCGGTTCAGCACGGCCTTGGCGAGGTTTTCTTCAAGGTTGATGTCGACCGGCGTATAGATCATCTCCCCCGTGACCTCGACGGGCTGGGCGACGTCCAGGCCGAGCAAGGTCTTGAGGCTGAGCTCGGCCACGGCGACGTTGTTGCGGGCCTGGATCAGGGGAGGCTTCAGGTTGGCCAACCGGACTTCGGCCCGGAGCAGGTCGAGGCGAGAGGCCATGCCGACCTCATACATGTTCTTGACGTTCTGGAGGGTCTTCTCGGCCAAGTTCAAGGCCTCTTCTGTGACCCCGACCAGCTGCTTGGCCAGAAGGTAGTTGTAGTAGCCGCGCTTGACGTTAAAGACTGTCTCGTTGGTCGTCTGGCGGCTGGATTCCTGGGACGACAGATAATTGAGCTTGGCCGAACGGTAGCCGGAGGTCAGGCGGCCTCCGGTATAAAGGGGCAGGGTGAAATTCAGCGAGAACTGGTAGTCTTTAGTGAAGTCAATGGCGACTCTCTGCGGACGGCCCCCCGGGATAAACGAGGGGAACTCGAGGACGAACACTTTTTCGTCCAGGTTCTGGAGGCCCTGGGCGGTCAGCGACGGGAAGAACTGCGCCGCCGCCTGTCGTACTCGGGCTTGGGCCGCGTCCGTCCTTTCTTGGGACGCCAGGTAGAATGGGTTCTGGGAGAGGGCCAGGCTGAGGCACTTTTCGAGGGTGAGGGTGATCTTCTCCTGTGCCGAGGAGGCCGGACCTGTTCCCAGAATGATGAGCAGGGCTGCGACCAAAGCGCTGGTTTTTTTCATCGGGACGCTCCTTTCGCGGTTCCGTCTTTTTTTTCAATTCCACGGAGGAAGAACTCTTGGATGATCTCCGTAGCCTCCTTGGCAGATAGCGGCCGGTCGTGCCAGAAACGGACGTGACAATACCCCTGGAGGAGGGACTCCAGGAAGGTCACCGCGTCTGCTACATCCATCTTGCGAAACTCTCCGGAGGCTATTCCCTCTTTCAGGATTTCGGACACACCGTCTAAGATATCCTTACGTTTGGCCTTCATTTTGGTTATGAACCGACGGTCGACTTCCGAGGTGAGCTTTCTCTCATCGGATACAAAGATGTTCATCTTCTCTGTAAACGCCCGGTCCATGATGAGCATCCGGGAGATGTTCTCTTTCTCCTCGTTGAAGCGCAGATAGAAATGGATCCCCTTCCTCAGTTTCTCCCGGGCGCTCAGCCGGAGCCGATTGATCTTCTGCACTTCCCGGTCGGTCTCCTCGAAGAAGTTGCCGAGGATCTCGAGCAGGAGCTCTCCCTTGCTCCGGAAATAGTGGTACAGGGTGGCCTTGGAGAACTGGGCCTCGCGGGCCACATCGTCCATGGTCATGGCGCTGTAGCCTTTGCGGACGATGACCTCCTCGGCGGCCCGGAGGATGCAGCGGCGGAATTCCTGACGCCGCCATTCTTCTCGTTCTTCCTGCAATTCTTTTCTCTTCATTTTCACTCTTGGGTTTAATCTAAAAACCGGTAGGTTTATATACTAAACTTATCAGTTTAGCCTGCTAGAATAGCGCAGGGGCCCGGACTTGTCAATAGCCTGCCGAAGGAAGTAGAATAAGAATTTCCCGGGCAAGGAAACTCATGCGGGCAGGGCAAAGAGCGCTCCCTTCTTCAGGACGGTTCTTCCTTCCCGCCCTGATGCTCTTGCTTCTCCAGGCCCGCGCTCCCTCAACCGCGCTGCCCGACCCCGGCCAGACTCCCCGGTGGTGGGATGTCAGCCTCAGCCTGAAGACGGACGGAGATTACAAGCTGGACACGGGAGGACCGGCCTTCGTGGGTCACTATTCCTTCGCCATCCGCTGGACAGGCTGGCTGGAGAAAGACGACCACGATTACCTCCTCTACCGCCTCGACTGCCGCCTCTGCGACTGGCAAGCCCAGGAGACCTCTTCCCTGACAGAGTCCCCGGGAGTCCTAACCACAAACGACTTCCGGGAGAGGCCTTCCTTCGCCCTCAAATACATCCTCAGGGATGGGGACGACCTCAACCTGGATTTCATCATCGACAGGATGGCCGTACCCCAGGCCGACCCCGAGGACGCTTTCCCGCTCCTCCTTCCTTCCTCCGAGACGAACGGCCAGAAGGAGTCGGAGGTCGACTACAACGCCTGTGTAATAAAGGGGTCGAACCGGATCGAAATCCCGGAGTCCGCGATCTACGCCGGCCCGGTGGCCAAGACCTACACATGGGAATGGAAGCACCAGCAGTGGCTGCCCAAGGAACGGCGGACGGTCTTCACCTCCCAGTTTCACAAGGTGGAGGTGAGCCTGTCGATCATCCCCCGCTTTTCTCGGCCGAAAAGCGCAAGGCCCTAGGCACGGGGGTGGAATTTTTCGTAAACCTGGCGAAGACGCTCCCGGCTGACATGGGTGTAGATTTGAGTCGTGGTGATTTGGCTGTGACCGAGCATGAGCTGCACCGAGCGCAGGTCAGCTCCCCTCTCCAGGAGATGAGTGGCGAACGAGTGCCTGAGGGTGTGGGGGCTGATCCTGGCTTCCAGCCCCGCCTTCCGGGCATATCCCCGCAGCATCTTCCAGACGCCCTGACGGGTGAAGGGATCGCCCAGCCGGGTCAGGAAAACAGCTTCAGCCGGCTTCTTTTGGAGCCGCGGCCGTGCCTCTTCGATATACCGCCGGGTCAGCGCGGCGGCCGTCTTGCCCAGTGGGACAACCCTCTCCTTGCCGCCCTTTCCTTGACAGATGACATAGCCGTCGTCCAGATTGATGTCGCCTGGCCGAAGCTGGATGAGCTCGCTCACCCGGAGCCCAGAGGCGTAAAGAACTTCCAGCATCGCCCGGTCCCGCAGGCCATGGAGCTCACGCTCGTCCGGCTGGAGAATAAGATGGGCGACTTCGTCGACGGTCAAAAACTTGGGCAGCAAAAGCCATGTTTTCGGGGAAGTGAGGTCCGCCGTCGGGTCCCTGGGCACCAACCCGTCGAGGAGCAGAAACTTATAAAACGACCTCAGCGCCGAGATGAGCCGGGCCAGGGAGCGGGCCTGGAGCCCGGCCTGGCTCTGACGGTGGATGAAGAGAGTCAGGATGTTCTCATTAGCCCGGGCCCAATCGGTCTTCTCTTTTCCGAGAAACAGGAAAAACTTGCGGAGGTCACGGCCGTAGGAGAGGATGGTGTTGGCCGAGAGTCCCTTCTCGACCGAGAGATAGTCCAGGAAGAGTCGCAGGACGTCCTCGGCAGAGGAGCGGGCAATGTTCATCCGAGAAAAGGATTGGACTCTTTCTCTTCGCCGACCGTGGTCCACGGCCCATGGCCAGGAAGAACGATGGTTTCCGCGGGGAGCGTCAGGATCCGCGTCCGGATGGATTCCTCCAGGGCCCGGGTGGAGCCTCCGGGAAGGTCGGTCCGGCCGACGCCTCCGTTGAAAAGGGTGTCGCCGGAAAAGAGGAAGCCGTCGCCCTGGAAGCTCACGCTGCCGGGAGTATGGCCTGGAGTATGGACAACGCGCAGGTTCGACTTCCCGATGGGGATGGTTTCTTCGTCCTGGAGCAGCCTGTCGGGCGGCGGCGATTCCTTGGCCCCGAGGAAGAAGCTCAGTTCGGACTGTTCGCCTTTCTCCAGGAACGGCTTGTCCAGCCCGTGGATACAGAGGGGCAGGTTGAACTTATCTTTGATGTCCCGGTTGGCGCCGATGTGGTCGAGGTGGCCGTGGGTGTTGAGGAGAAGGGTGGGCTTGAGCTCCAGCTCGTAGATCAATGGGAAAATCCGCTCCGCTTCGGCCCCGGGGTCGATGATGGCGCAGTCGAGCGTCTCCTCGCAGTAAACAAGATAGCAGTTCGTGTCCAGGGGGCCGACCACGACCAAAGCGTATTTGATCATTCCGCTCTTGCCGTTCATCATAATTCGAAGGCCTGACCAAGTCAAGATAGGCTCGGGCCAATTGGCTCCAAACCGCGCCGCTTTTGTCCCGGCGAGCCAAAACCGGCTCGCTTTCGGGCTGCGCTCTCTCCTCCTGCGGAGGAGATCCTTGCCCGCTCCGCCCTCAAACGGGTTTGTCGCCAACAGGCCCTCGCCTAGGGTAAAGAAAGTATGCCCGCTCAGTCGTCCACGGACTTCCTCACCAGAATCCTTCACCTGGGCAAAACAAGAGATGCCGGCTGCGCCGTTCCTTGTCTTTTCCCTTTGGTCCCCATATAATCCTGTCGATGAGCGAAGAACCCTGGCAGCTTCGGCTGGTCAAAAAATCCCTCAAGAAGAAAGACAAGCTGCGGCTTCTGGAAAGGACCATCCCCATCTCTCCCGACCGCTCTGCCCTGGACCTGGGCTGCGCGCAGGGCACCCTGGGCTATTTTGCGCGGAGGAGGGGCGGCTTCTGGGTCCACGCCGACGAGGACCTGGACAACCTCCGGACGGCCAAGGATATCCTCGAACGTGACCTCATCCAACTCAAAGGACAAGACCTGCCATTCCGGGATGGCTCGTTCGACCTGGTCCTCTGTCTCGACTACCTGGAGCATATCGACGGCGACGACCGGGCGCTCGCCGAAATCTCCCGCGTCCTCAAGGCCGGGGGAGAGTTTATCGCGGTCACTCCGCACACCGGTCGTTTCTTTCTCTTGCATAAGCTCCGCTCCGCCCTGGGGCTCCGGCTCGAATACTTTGGCCACAAGAGGGAAGGCTATTCCTTCCCCGAACTCGAGGCCAAGCTCGGCCGGACCCGCCTCCGCATCAAGAGGAAAACCACCTACAGCCGCTTTTTCTCGGAGTTCTTTGAGCTTGTCTTGAACTTCGCCTACATCAAGCTCCTCGCCCGCCGACCGTCTGTAAGACGCCGTGACGGCCATATCCGGCCGGCCTCTGCGGAGGAGTTCGAGGCGCAGGAAAAAACCTTCGCCCTGTACTCGCTTTTCTATCCCATTATATGGGTTCTGTCCCGCCTGGACACCCTTCTCTTCTTCCAGAAGGGCTACAGCCTTATGGTCTGGGCACGGAAGGAATGAACCGGCCATTCGGGAATGGCCATCTGCCAAAATAAAGAAGTAGAGGCAGTTGACTTGTCGTCTTACCAGAGGTTTTCTATTCTGCTATAATTAAGAAAATGGATGTTTATCTCAGCGAGGAGGCCTGGCAGCACCTCCGAGCCCAGGCGCTCGAGAGTCCCCGCCGCAGAGCCTGCGGCCTGCTGCTGGGCCACCGCCGGGGAGGGAGGTTCTTTGTCGAACGGGTCTATCCCTGCTTGTCCGGGCCGTTTCCGAGCGCCCGGAAATATCGGGTCCTAGACGGTATCTTCGAGGGGAAAATCATCGGCTTCTACTCCTCCGCTCGCCGCGCCCGGCCGGCGGCCGGGAAATTGCCGCCCTTCTCCTATAACAAGCTCTTCCTCGAATTCGATCCTCATCCTGAAAAAGGCCTGATCTTGAGGCCTGCCGTAGTCGAATATTCGGATTCCTTCTATCTCGTCCCCGCGGACCTGGCCGCGCGGCCGAAGAGGAGACGATGAAAAGCTTTCTCGACCTGGATGAACAGCGGTTTCTTCTGGGGTTGGCCCGCGACACCATCGAAGGATTCCTGAAGACGGGAAAACGGCCTCGGCCAAAGGCCGCGGCCAAAAAGTTCACCGAAAAGCGGGGCGCGTTCGTCACCCTCAAGGTCGATGACCAGCTGCGCGGGTGCATCGGCTATCCCCTTCCCTACAAGCCGCTGGTCGAGACGATCGTCGAAATGGCCCTCGCCGCCGCCACCCAGGACTATCGCTTCCCACCCATCGAGGTCGAGGAACTGGGGCGTTTGAAGATCGAAATCTCGGTCTTAACCCTTCCCCGGCCAATCCAAGATGGGCACGAGATCGAAGTCGGCCGGCACGGGATCATCGTCTCCAAGGGAATCGCCAAAGGCCTTCTCCTCCCTCAGGTCCCGACGGAATACGGCTGGGACCGGGAGACCTACCTCCGTCACGGCTGCCTCAAGGCCGGCTTGGACGAGGACGAATGGCAAAAGGGCGCCAAGATCGAAGTCTTCGAGGCGCAGGTCTTTTCGGAGTGAAGGACGAGGAGCAGACGTGGTGCGTAAAAACATTCTTCCCGCACTGTTGATCGTTTCTTCGATACTCCTTTTTCTGGCGGCAGGACCCGATCGGGAGGACCGGCCTGCCGGCGATCGATTCGCGGCGAAGTCGAAGATCAGTCGGCTCCTAGCGGATGAGTTGGCCGCCAAGGACTCTGCTCGAAAGACAATGCCCGTCTGGGTCTCCTTCACGGACAGGGGCACGGCCGGAGTTCTCTCCCTGGCGGCGGCGCTGGCTCGGATCGAGAAAGGACTGGATCCCCGCTGCCTTTGGCGCCGCTCCAAGGTCCTCGAGGCCGGCCGTCTCGTCGATCCCGCCGATCTTCCCCTCTCCTCCGTCTATATCGAGAACATCACTCCGCTCGTCGAGCGGATCCGGACGACATCGCGCTGGCTGAACGCCGTCAGCGCGGAGGTCAGGCCGTCCGCCATCCGGAGGATCGCCCAGCTTCCCTTTGTCCGCAGGGTGGAGCTCGTGCGCTCGTTCAGCCGGAACGAACCGCTGTCGCCGTCCCAGTCCCCTCCCCGGCTCGACTTCGCCGATCCGGTGATCGGGTTTTACGGCCCCTCCTTCACTCAAGTCAACCAGATCGACGTCTGGCCGCTCCACCGGCTGGGCTACACCGCCCGCGGGGTTACCGTCTGCATGATGGACTCCGGGTTTCGGACGTCGCACGAGATCTTCCAGCAGGCCCGCCTGATCGGCCAGCATGACTTCGTCAACGAAGACGGCGATGTCTCCCAGGATTTCAGCGACCCAAACGACTATTCGGACTCGCACGGGACGGGGACATGGTCCCTTCTCGGCGGCTATAAACCGGGTGAGCTCGTCGGGCCCGCCTACGGAGCAGACTTCATCCTGGCCAAGACGGAGACGGATAATTTTGAACAGCCGATCGAAGAAGATTACTGGGTGGCCGGGATCGAGTGGGCGGAAAGCCTGGGCGCCGAAGTCGTCTCTTCGTCACTGGGCTACATCGACTGGTACACGTTCGAGGACATGGATGGACAGACGGCGGTCACGACCCGCGCCGCCAACCGGGCGACGAGCCTGGGAGTCGTGGTGGTGAATGCGGCCGGCAACGAGCGCGACGATTCCTGGGGCCATATCATCGCCCCGGCTGATGGGTTTGATGTCATCGCCTGCGGGGCTGTTGACGCCCTGGGCCGAATCTCATCCTTCAGCTCTCCCGGTCCCACCTACGACGGACGGATCAAGCCCGAAGTCTGCGCCCTGGGCGTTGACAACTGGCTCGCCGCCAACCAGGAAGACCGGAGCGACACCTACAGGAGCGGATCGGGGACCTCATTCTCTACACCGCTCATCGCCGGGGTGGCGGCGCTCGTCCTCGAGATCCACCGTGACTGGACGCCGGCCCAGGTGCGCCAGGCCCTGATGAGCACGGCCAGCCTAAGTCAGAATCCGAACAACGACTACGGCTGGGGTATCGCCGATGCCGCGCTGGCGGCCGACATCGGCTGGGCCTCGCTCGCCTTGGACGGCAGCTCGGTCGACGACGACTCGTCGGGCCAGAGCCTGGGCGACGGCGACGGCCGGGCCGAGGCGGGCGAGACCATAGAGATTGCGGTCAGGCTGAAAAACAAGGGCCGGTCCGAGGTCTCGGGCCTTCACGGGATACTCGGCCTCCCCAACGCGGAGATTATTATCACCTCCCCGGAAGTGAGTTATCCTCCCATTCCCGCCGGTGAGACGGGGAGCGGCGAAGCTTCTTTCGTGGTCAAGATTCCCTGGGGGTTCCTCAGCCGGCCCCTCTCCTTTTGGCTTCGGGTCGAGGGCACGCAGGGGTTGGTGCTGAGCGATTATGTGACGGTTTTCGTATCCCGTTGAGTCTGTCCTCAGTTTTTCACGCCGAACCGGAAGCCGAGTCCCACCCGAATGGAAAGGCCCGAGAGGTTGAAGTTGGCCGGCTTGGACAAGGGAGAAAGCTCGGTGTCCCGGAACATCACGACGGGGTAGGATTTTCCGCTCTTCTCGTCCCACAGGTCGTACGTCCAGTACTGTCCGTCTTCGGTCCGCTCGTCCGTTCCCTCGGCCGAATTGGCTCCCCATAATCCATAGGTCCACTGCCACTCGCTGGCGTCGCGACGGGTTCCCTTCCAGCCCTTCATATTCGCCCACCGGCCGAGGACCGTAATCGATAGGAAAGTGGAAGAACCGAGTTGAAGGTCGAGCCCGATCCGGCCGTGCAGGCCGAACCCCGTGCTCTTCGTCTTCTCGGAATAATCACCGACCGTGGTGACCCGGTCGACGTACTGGACAACTCCGTTCCCCGTCTGCTGCTCGCTGATGCTCTCGGACTCGATGTCGTATGACTCCCGAAGATCGAGATTCCCCAGGTAGATTCCTCCTCCACCTCCCAGCGTCAGCGTCCATTTGGCGTTGAGCGCCAGGGAATAGTCCAGGCTGAGAGTAATGGGGATCGTCGCTTTCGTGTAGACCGGATTCTGCCCGGTCGTCTGCTCGAAATCGAGAGTCCATTGCTCCGAGGATGAAACCGTGAAGTCCTCGTGCTGCGTCGTCCGAGTCGTGATTTCTCCGCTCGTCTTCTGGTGGATATAGCCAACACCGAGGCTCAGGCTCCAGCGCCGGGAGAGCGCCAGGACGGCCTCGGCTCCGAGCTCTGCGGTCCCGTGCATCTCCCCCAAATCAAAAGAGGAGGAAAAGCCGTCGCCCTGCCGGTCCTGATAATAGCTGCGCCAGCCCGAGATGCTCCGGCTGAGGTCTCCGCCGTCCACGTACCCCAGGCCTCCATACAGCCGGAAGCTGAGGTCGGAACCGAAGGCTCCGGCAGTTAAAAAAATGCCCGTCAAAAGAAGGATGAAAACCTTCGGGTTTATCCGCATGCGTCTACGAACAGAATAACACGGATCGGGGACTGGGTAAACTCGGGACAGACAGGTATCGAGGTCGGAGGTTTGGGTTTACTTCCCCTTTTTTTTCAGGGCGTCCAGCTCGGCCTGCGCTTCTTTCTTGTACGTCTCGCACTTGGAAGTGGTGTTCGGAAGCTCGAGCGTCTTTTGGAATTCCTGCTTTGCCAGGTCGTATTTCTTCATGGCCAGATAGGTCCGGCCGAGCTCGAGGTGATGGTTGGTATAGTCCGGCTTGAGGGTGACGGCCTTCTGCAAGCTCCTCTCGGACTCCTCGTTCGTCCCCTTGGGAATGCTGCCGTAGATCATCCCTCCCAGGAACCGCTGGGCGCCGCCGATGTCGGCCATCGTACGGTGCCATATCCCCATGGCGTGATAAGCGAGGTCGTTGTTGGGATCCATCTCGATAGCCTTCTCAATCTCGGCCTTAATGGTCTTGGAGGCGTTGACCTGCTCTTTCTTGCCTTGGGTCAGGACATACTTGCCCTGGGCGGCCGAAAGGAAGAAATGGCCCCAGGTATCATTCGCGTTCGCCCGGACCGCTTTTTTCGCGTAACTAAAGGAGTCGGTGAAGAGCTTCCGCTGTTTTTCCTTAGCACTGTTATCCTTGGGGTCCATGAGGTCCCCCATGTCAAAGTAAGCCCGGGCGGTCTTCCAGAGAGCTTCGTAGTTCTCGGGCTCCGCCTGGGCGCCCGCCAGGTACTCCTCCAGGGCCTTCTCATCATTAAACTGGGCATAATACTCGTCACCCTGGCGGATGCGGTCGGCGGCCGTTTGACCGAAGAGAGAGGCTGAAGCGGCCATCAGAATAACCAGGACAGCCACGCCGACGATTGACACTTTTTTCATTTTTCCCTCCTATCCGGGAAGTCGCTCTTGGCGCTTATATAACACAAACCCGACCGCGGGGCAAATCCTCGAGGGCTCTTTCCCCTTCCGGAATGGCCGTTAATAAAAATGAGAGTCGGCCTCGGCATCCAGGGCGCTGAGCGCTTGTTCGACGCGCTTCCGCTCCGTCTCAAACTCCGCTTCGTCCAAGGCGGGTGAAACGTTCATGGGTTTCCCGTAGATGGCTACGATCCTGGAGAACGGATAAAAAAGCAGGAACCGATCCCAGCTCCCCAAGGATTTTTTCCGCGAGGCCGAGAAGCTCCAGGGGATGAGAAGGGCTCCCGTGTCCTGGGCCAGCTTGAGGCACCCCGGTTTGAGCAAGCGGTCGGGCCCGCGCGGCCCGTCGGGGATGATGATCAGCTCGCCGCCCTTCCGGAGGTCCTGCCTCATTTCCACCCACGCCCGGACGATCGAGTGCGAGCCGGAGCCGCGGACGATGCGGAAGCGCCAGCCCAGCGCGATTTGAGCGATGACCTCTCCGTCCCGGCTCGGGCTGACCAGCGCGGTGATCCTGCGGTTGCGGAAGAAATAGGGAGCGAGCATCAGCCGGCCGTGCCAGATAAGAAGGATGATCGGTTTCTTGGCCTGCTTCGCCTTCCTGTATTCGTCTTCTCCGACGACCTTGATCCGGGAAGTCTTTGCCCAAGCCCGCAGAACGAACCTCCCCAGGACCCCGACGGCTTTCCAGCGAACCTTTTCCCACACCGACATTGTCATTTACTATATCACGAACCGCCTGGGGTTGAGAATATCAGCCAGAATGCCGATCGATCAGATAGCCGGCGGCAAAACCGAACATGCTGAGAGCGAATCCATAGGGGACAGAATACGGCCAAGCTGGGAGGCCCAAGGGCAGTATCTTCAGAGCGGAGAGGAAGCTGAGCAAGGAGAAGCCTCCGCCCAAGACAAGACTCAAGGCTCCCGCCAAAGGCCTTCTCTTTTTTAAGATAAACATCGCCATTCCGGGGACAAACAGGCCCTCGGCCATGATCTCGGAGGCCAGCCCGAGTGTTTGCAGGATGCTTTGCAGACGGGTGGCAATGCCAAAGGCCAGGAGGGCCACCAAAAGTGTGGCCAAACGCCCGGTCCTCACGGCACGCCAAGGACCGGTCTTGGACAGCCGAAAAACGACGCCAACGATATCCCGAGTCAGAGTCATAGCGCCGGTGTTGATGGCGGTGTCCAGCGTTGACAGGATTGCGGCGACGACGGCGACAAACAGCAATCCGCCTCCCAGAATCCCGGCCTTCGAAGCGATGATTTCGGAGACGACCGGATGCGCGAGAGGCCGGCTGGAAAAAAGCGGTAACGAAAAGATGCCGATGAATACGACCAGGCCATAGAGGACGGTGAACGCTCCGGCCGCGGCCAACAGCCCCTGCCTGGCCTTCTTGACGGACCCGGCGGCCTGGATCCTCTGCCAGGCGATGGGTGAGATCGTCCAGGCCAGGATGAATGACAGGGCGATGAGGGCGTTCCTCTGCCCGTCGTGGAAAAAATCAAAATAGCCTGTGTTGCCCGCTTGCTGGGCCGCCACGGCGATAGCTCGAACTGGTGATGAACGGGC
>Ga0299915_10001642_pt1 | contig 16494 bp, 17 predicted proteins | sample RVTome_13_FD_200263 | JGI IMG/M metagenome (GOLD analysis project Ga0299915, IMG submission 200263) | Soil microbial communities from uranium-contaminated site in the Upper Colorado River Basin, Wyoming, United States - RVT92D227 (version 2) ... | reverse complement strand
AGGTTTTCCGGGCGCTAAAAGCAAAAAAAGAGAAGAAACAAAAAAAGTAGAGCTTTAGCCAATATCCAAGGTTAGTTCAGCAAAAGGGAGCGATGCTAATTAAGATTGCTCCCTTTCTTCTTGCTTTAACCTCCAACCCATGGCTTGAAAGTTTTCTCTGAAGTGACTTAGCCTAAGTGCCTTTGTGATTACAATTACGTTATCATGATAAATCAACCAGCTCAGATCCACTTCAGTAGCGCTTTTTTTGGCACTTCTCACCGACACTTTATAGCACGCTGTTGTTAGTCAGAGGATCTTCTTCTAGAGGAGTGTAGACTATCAAGGTGATTTCTTCTTTCTGGCAAAAAGACAGCAAGTCCAACTCGCGTTACCTGCTGGTTAATATTGTACTTAATCTCATTGGCCTCAATTCTGACATCAGAGAGATAATTCTGAGCCTCCTGAAGTAGGTTCAGGGGAAAATTACTCCCGCCCATTGATTTAATAGAGCCAGCTCGAAATAAATCCTCCATTGCTCTCATCATCTCGTTTAGAGGCACTAGATAGTTAGGAAAATGAATCAGGTATAAATCTATATAATCAGTCTGAAGTCTACATAAAATTCTACGGGAAGCCTCGATCAGATCAATATACCGTAGATTCTTATCCAAGACCTTAGTAACTATGTACACTCTCTATCTCGGAAAGGTTTTTGTTGCCTCACCGACCAATTCCTCACTATGGCCCCCTCTCATATAGTTCCACCCTGCCAATTGGCCACATCCCGAGTTCAATGCCTTGCTGTAAAGCCTCGGTTGCTTCTCTATCTTGACTTAAGTACTTATAAATGAATCCACCAAGAGCAGGAGTTGTTCATCTACCTAAATTTTCCCAAGGACAAGCTAAAAATTAGAATTTCTCGTTGAAAGATCGGTGTTAACATTTTTTGCTTCGGTTAGCAGAGCAGCATTAGATGTAGATTCCTCTGATCAGACTTTCACATCAGGTCCACTAGAAGGAGTAGTAGTCGGGATACAATTATTCAGGTTTAGTTTTCTCCGTTTAAAGTAACAATTGCCTGTTTTGTTACCTCACGGATATTTGACAATAATATGGTCTTATCTTTAACGGTACGCGTGTTATAACTCAGCTAACTTATCAGACTAATTAATAACCGGTTGACAATCATGATAATTAAAGCCTGACCTGAGCAACAAAATGGACAGCGTACAGAAATTTAGGAGCTTAAGAATCAGGCACTCAAAGCCTTGGAGCTTATAAGCTGAAGCTTTTGGAATCTATAAGCAAAGCTTCGGAACTATAGTTGAAGATTCCGGAACTATGCTTACAGCTTCGGGAACTATGATTAAAGCTTCGGGAACCTATGATTAAAGCTTTAGGATCTTAGTCTAGCTTTTAGTTTTTCAAGTTCAAAGTTAAACGAAAGGTTAACTGAAGTTGGAATATTCCCATTTAGGAAATAGCTATTTTCTCATCCTGGCTGATATTGGTCCAGAAAGTTAGGTTTCCAGCTACTATATAGACCTCATCAGGCCTATCGGCTTTTGTCAATTCAAACGGCAACCACACCTGATTCCAAAACGTAACATCTCCGGTTGAAACAGCTTTCTTATATTGACAAACCACATAATATTGACCCTCAGGCATATAAAAATCTGGCCTCCATTCGGTCTTCTCATCGATCATTAATACCGGATAACGGCGCCAGATCAAAGAATTCTTTTTACTGTCTAGTAAACCGATTTCAATCTCAATAGCTGGTTCTTTGCCTTCATTTGATACCACAAAATGAGAAAAGTAAACCGGTGTCAAGGTGCTCACGTGACCTGATTTATCTTTATAAATGCCTTTGATAGTCACTATAGCCCCACCATCAATTTCCGCAACGGTGGCACGCTTATCTTTCTTGCCTTTATCATCTTCCTGGGTACCTACCATATCGTCATTAGTTCCCTCTTTATCAATCAATTCTATTGCCGCTCGCAAGTGTCTATCGGTGTGCAACGTGTAACGCTCAGTATGAGTAAGGTTTTCGTGCCCCAGCAATGCTTGTATCTCGCGAATGGTCGCCCCCTTTTCAGATAAGGAAGTAGCAAAATAATCGCGCAGGCTGTGCGTATGAAGCTCTGTACCTGCCTTCCTGGCAAAGAACCTAATCTTTCCGCTAACGGTTGCCGGCTCTAAACCAAATACGCTATCATCTTTCTCCCTAGTTTTTATGTGAGCCCCAAGTTTATCAGCCATCTGAGTTGATAGTGGTATTACGCGGTCTTTGCCCCCTTTTCCCTGACGGACGATTAAAATCCGTCTCACGTTATCTACATCTCCCACCTTTAAATTAGCTAATTCGCTTCGTCTCAGGCCGCTATGTATAGCAAGATCAACAAGCAACATGTCTCTTTCTATAATCTTTTTATGCGTCTTCTTTGATCTTATGGATTCAAGTAATTTATCTATATCTGATCTCAGAACGTAGCTCGGCAACACTTTAGGAACTCTCAACGTTATGTCAAGTTCCTCTCCATACCAGTTGAGAAACACTTTGATTATGGCACCATATCGGGCGATTGTACTCGGTTTCCTGGCGCTGAATTTGGAGAGGAATGACTTGGCTAATTCTGGGCTCGGCGGGTATTCCCCTAAATAGTCATGGAAATGTCTTAAAATCCGTTTGGACTCATGGAGCGCTCTCGCTGAATGATGATGGAAAGCCAGTTCACCCTCATAGAGAGTAAACAACTCCTGGTTTGTCTTCTGCCACAACTCCAACTGACGCCTCCCCTTACTACCTAACAGTATATGGAGTAATTCCCGGAGTTGCAACAGCTCATTAGAACCTGCGACTTTTTGAAAAGAATTGACGTCAGTATGAGGAGAATTAGCTTCGAAAGTGGGCTCGGCAGGGTTCGAACCTGCGACCAATCGGTTATGAGCCGACCGCTCTGCCACTGAGCTACGAGCCCTTCAAAGACCAAAAACCTATCTGGAAAGTGAGCTGCCCCCTCCCCTCTATCCGCAGCAACAGTATAGCATAGCGCCACAATTAACTGCATCAGCCTGAGAGCGAACAAAAACTTGACCGAATACCAACTTTTGTTATAAAATTAGCACTTAGGAAATGAGACTGCTAATTTGTTTATCAATAGCTAGCCATTCAGGCCGCAATCGCAATTTCCTCTGTTGACCAGGAGGTCGGTTATGCCGGTTTATCAATACCTATGTCCTAAATGTAACTTGAAATTTGAGCTAAAACAGAGCTTTTCCGATAAATCCGTAGTCGTTTGCCCCAAATGCCAGAACGACGCCCGGCGACTTTTCTCCACAGTGCCTATTATCTTCAAGGGCCAGGGCTTCTACGTGACCGACAACAGGAAAGGCACACCTGAGAGCGAAGCCAAAGAAAATAAGAAGGAAGATAAAACCACGACCCCTTAAGGTCGAGACCATGAGATTAAAACCTCATGGCTACATGAGTTCAAGACAGCTCTCTAAAAAAAGACTAAAGCCTTTAGTTACGGTCTTGCCAGCTAACTCTTCCTGTGCTACACTCAGCCCGAGTCCCTGTAGCTCAGTGGACAGAGCGGCTGCCTTCTAAGCAGCGGGTCGTGGGTTCGAATCCCTCCAGGGACGCCAGTTATAACATCACCTTGCCGCCATCGACAACGATGAACTGTCCCGTGATAAAATCCGAGTCTTTCGAGGACAAAAATACAGCTGCTCCCGCCATATCCTCCGGCTCTCCACGCCGTTTCAGAGATTGTGCTGCCACGACGTTTTCGAATACTGTCTCACTGCCGCTCTGAACTAAACTGGCTTCGGTAGCCGTGAATCCCGGCCCGATGGCATTGACATTGATACCTGACGGACCAAGAGCTCTAGCCAGGCATTGAGTCATTGTGTAAAGCGCCGATTTACTTAAGGCATAAGCCAAAAAATATTGGGCATCGGGGACTTTTATGATATGAGAGGAAATATTGATAATCCTGCCGCTGGACTGCTTTACCATGAGCGGAGCTATTGCCCTGCAGCACAGCCAGGTCCCTTTTACATTCACGGCGAACATTCTGTCCCAGTCCTCCACTTTCCAGGCGTCCCACGGCTTCGCTTCGACACCGTACCATATGCCGGCATTGTTAATAAGTATGTCTACCTTGCCGTACTGCTGCATAACCTTCTCTGCTATCTTCTTGGTGTCATTTTCAACCGAGATATCGGCCTTCATGGCCACGGCTTCGGCACCCTTAGCCTTTATCTCGTTAACTACGCCCGCAGCCCTTTCCGGATTGGTAGTAGTTAACAATAGCTTTGCCCCTTCCTCAGCGAACCTTAATGCCAGCGCCCTCCCGATACCGCGGCTGGCTCCGGTTATAATGGCTACTTTGCCCTCTAATACTGGCGACATATATCCCTCCTTTTTTAATTCAATCTGCCCAGTATATCAAAGCCATGGTCTGATGGCTAGATAGCAGTCTCCTGCCTCAAAGCGTCAACTATTCTCCTAGCCTTTTTCTTATGTTCCTCCCTACCTATAGTGTATGAATGCGGGACCCAGTTCATATCCTGCAAATTAGCTATCAGGCCGGGAAGCAAGTCCCAGGGGATTGATACAAGTAGCGTACCCTCTGGAAATAGTCTCCGCGACCTCATGCCGAAACTAAAACCGGGCATCGTAAAATTCAATTCGCCACTTACATATGGGTAAATATATAGCCATGCGCACGCTGCAACCGGTGTCCCCTTAGCAGACCACATTTTCCCGGTTGTATAGCTGTTTGCCCTAAGTAAAATTTCCGCTTGACTCGGGTTAGCAGTGACAATCAACACGTCTGGTTCGAATGACAGTTTATCTAAGGGTGAAAAAACGACATAGTTAACAGTACCTTTAGCCAGTTTTGGAATGAACTGATAGATTCTTCTGTTGGCACGTGCGTCCTTAAAGATTTCTAACTCAGGCCCTACTCGCCCACTCTCGAAAACCGGGTCACTCTCCACCATGCCCAGTAGCAGCGGCCCTACGCAGGTGAAGTTCTCTTTTGCTACATAAAAAGGACACCCGTCTTGCGCCTCCACCAGCATCTCACAGAAATCCAAGACTTTGTCTAACCTTTTAATTCCCTTTGGTTTAGCAGGCAAGAACTTAACACCTACGGATGGCCTGTCAAAATTAAATTTGTTAAATATGGATAAGTCCTGTTGAATTGAACTCATATCAACCTCCTTCTCAATTTCATAGTATGCCATGCTAAACAGCTACAAAGCAAAGTGCTTTTCTGTTGATATTAATATGTCTTTTACTGAACTATATGGTGGCCACAATTGACAACAAGCGTGTGCCCGGTTATCCCGCTAGAATCGTCTGAAGCCAAGAACAGTGCAGCAGCAGCTACCTCCGCCTCTTCAGTCGGTCTGTGGAGAGAATAGTTTACAGTAATTTTACTCATTAACTCTTCAAAAGGAACACCCGTAGCTTTAGCTCTACCCATTACCACGTTAGTGAGACGTTCTCCCCTAACCGCAGCAGGGGAAATGCAGTTGACACGAATGTTGTATTCTCCCACCTCAATAGCCAGTGTCTCAGTCAGTCCAATAATACCCCACTTAGAAACACAATAAGGACTTCTCATAGGATATCCGAACCTTCCACCATCGCTTCCTATGTTGATGATAATGCCCATTTTATGAGGAATCATATACTTGAGCACCTCTCTGGCACACAGCATGCTCCCGGTTAGGTTAATAGCCAATACCTTGTTCCAGTCTTCCAATCTCAGGTCAGCGACACTGGCAGTAGGTCCAGCAATGCCGCTGTTGTTCACTAATATATCGATTTTGCCATAGTCATTAAGGGTCTCGGCTACCACCAGCTGCACTTGCTTTTCATCAGAAACGTCAGCTTGTATTGCTTTTGCTCTACCTCCTCCCGATTTGATTTTGGCGACGGTCTCCTCCAACTTAGACAGGGTTCGAGCGGCTATTACCACCACTGCCCCCTCAGAAGCAAATGCTAACGAGATAGCCTTGCCAATACCTATCCCACCACCAGTAACTATAGCCACCTTGTCTTTTAATCTCATGTGTTATGCCTCCTTGAGTTTGGTTTTGTTCATATAATATAAAATAGCCTGAACTTTTGCACAGGTATCCCACTCTTAAATGTTTAGCCTAGTTAAGAAAAAGACAAAAACTTTGGCGGAAATGCCAAACTGAGGCAAAGAGTCCATAGATAATATTAACTTAAATTAGCGAAGGAGATGGAAATGGAACTAGACCTGGAAGACGTGGCTAAGGAACTCTGTCTTAAAAGAAGGCAATTTGCTACTTAAATTAGAGAGCGGGCTTAAGTTCTTCAAGCGTACAAAAGCCCGCTCCGGAGCAAACTAGCCTGTGTTTCAGGCTTCTAATACTCGTTAACCCTTTTTACCTGCAGTTGGCTTTTGAAGCTTCCCAGGACCAAATGAAGAGTAGTCAAGGTCATAATATTGCCTGCAGGCGCAAAATAGACCATACTGCACACCGCCTAAAACCAGCTTAGCTTCCACAGAGTCACGATAATACTTCTCGTAGTGGTTTTCACGGACATAACCGTAAGAACCCATGAGTTCCATACCCTTTAGAAGCAGCTCTGGTACGGTCCTGGTAATCCATACATGCAAAGCATGCCCCTTAGCTGACATGCTTACCGAGTCCCAGGGACCATAAATCTCCTGATGGTCATACTGATAAGCCAGTTCCAAAAAACCAGCCCTGCCCACAGTTAATATTGAGGCTATCTCACCCAAAATGGCAGCCGCTGAAAGGTGCTGGTTGATTGGTTTACCTCCTGCCACCCTCTGCCCCGTATAGTCAACAAGTACATCGAATGCCCCTTGTAGAATACCTACGGCATGTGCCGAATTCAGAGGCATGGGGGTAGACAGAGTATTTTGGAAGATAACCCAGGCTTCAGGACCTTGTAATCCCCACTCCTTGGGTACTCTGACATTGTCAAAGTAGGTAGAGGTGTTTCGGTCAGCCTGCATGCCACATTTGACCTCAGGTATCCCATGGGAAAGTCCAGGCCATGGTTCGGGAACATAAATCAAAGCAAAGGCATCTAAACCCAACCTTGGGTCCATATTACAGATCACGCAGTTGAGGTCAGCTACACCACTATTAGATGCCCAAAACTTATTTCCGTTTATTACCCATTCGTTACCTTCGAGTTTGGCTCTCACCCCTATCGTTCTGCCCTCATTCAGTGAATTCTCAACATCAGTGGCAGATTCCGTTTCACTCATATTGAAACAGCCAGCATGTAGCTTATTTTCCATGAACTTGGGGGCAAACTCATCAAGCACTGCTTTCGCCCATGCCTTCGCCTTTGGAGAAAAAGGCGCTAGATAAGCTAGCAGAACCGGAACCCACGCCCATTCAGTAACAGCGCTGTGCATACTTATACCGTAATCGGCGCGCGCTATCTGCTCCTGCTTTAGGGCACAGGCAACAAGGGACAACTGGTTTCCTCCATAATCTTTCGGTATCGAATTTTTCTGACAACCAAGGTCTACCTGTAGTTTCTTTAGAATAGGGTTAATTATTTTTTCATGTGTTACATCATCGTCAATTTTGTCCCGAACCGGCATAATTTCCTTATCGGTAAAATCAGCGAACATCTTCTGCAGCATTCGTTCTTCTTCATTAATGAAACACTCCGGGTATTGCAACTTGTACCATTGACTGGTCTGGTCTAACATTTATCGCTCCTTTGAATTATATTTTTGTCAAGCTCTGTGCATTTGATACTTACTTTTCTTGGTTGTCAGATGCTCTAACTCATAATTGCCCCTTTCCTCATCCTTTTTATATTTTCAAATTAATATATTTCTTCCCCAAACAGGATCTGAAAGCTTGACGTCATCGGCTCCCACTTTGCCAGGAAATCCTGGAACTTCTGTGATGGAGCATCGTTCTGATAAAATTCATCCAGGCTGCTTAAATGCATGATTCCAACATATTTATACGGAATCTTCCCCTTCACAGCCCCCACTATCTTGACCAGTTCGAATTTCTTGACCGAGGACAGACTATCAAGTAGAGGACCTTTCTCCTTAGTAACGAAATCTTTATACTGTTCATCAGTCACATGATCTGCCAGGTTGTAAAGAATGATTTCCTTCGCCATTTTGCCACTCCTTGCTTAATATTTCAGTTTCGCCAGGTTCGACCCGACTCAGATGTTACTATAGAAATTTTTATCTGTCAATGAAATCTATTGCCATTTCACACACCATGCATTAATCTTAGAAAACTTTCAAATTTCCTGTCTAAGCAAAAGGAATTTAAAGCTTTCCCTGTAGAGTCGGTGCGTCAATGGGAGATATTATTGCCGGTCAGCAGGCTGCCATTGAGATTCTGGCAGCTCTTTTTTACCGCACGATAACGGGAAGAGGACAAGGTATGATGGCTCTATGGTCGACAGTCTATTCTTCACATTGGAAAATGCTGTAGTCCGTTATACTACCGAAGGACAAATACCAGGAGCACTGGGAACAGCCCACCCCAGTATAGCTCCATTCCAGGCGTTCCCCACCAAGGATAGCTCGATTGTCATAGCAATCGGTGGTGATAAACTGTGGGCTCACTTCTGCACGGTAATGGGAAGAGGAGATTTAATTGACGATGTTAGATTCCGGACAAATCCCTTGAGGTCGAAGAACCGAGAAATTCTTGTCGGCATCTTAACGCAGGAGACGATAAAAAAAACCGCCAAGCAATGGACGGACATTTTTGAAAAAGAAGGGGTACCCTACTCCCTGGTGAATAACATCAAACAAATATGTGAAGACCCACATATACAATTTCGGAATATGCTCGTCCAAATTGAACAAACGGGAATAGGTAAAATGAAAATCGCCGGCTCTCCTTTTCGCTTGTCAGAGACCCCAGGTAGGGTTTACCATGGCGCACCTTCTCTCGGGGAGCATACTGAGGAGATTCTGGCTACCGTGCTCAAGATGTCACAATCGGAAATATTATCTTTAAGAAATGAGGGCGTTATCAACTGAGATAGCGAGGCTGATGCCCCTCTTTATAACCTTATTCTAGACTAGATAAAGCCGGCCGCCTGATTTTTTATACTACAGTCTCAAAGTACGCTCTAAGCCATCTCCTCCAAGACAGGCTTTTCCAGACAGCCGGCTTACTATCACACTGTCAAACTACCAAACTCGATTTCTATTGTTTCGGCCAATCAGGCTTTGATATAGGTGGTGCGGTACGTTTCGCCCCGGGGTCTATGACTTCAAATACATCACCTTGCCACTGACCGATTTCACCAGGATGGTTTGCAGAGAGTTGCTTCTCATCGTACCAGTAATCCCCTAAAGCGGTAGGATAGGTCTTTGCAGCCATAACTTTCCTTATCGCCGCCTGGTTAAGGGTCCCTGCCTCCTCTACAGCTTGCACGAAGTGCTGCATCGCAGAGTAAAAGTATATCGAGCCCCAGTAATTACCCATACGCTGTCCAGTGACTTGCGTGTAATGCTCAGAGAATGCTTTGGCGCTAGCATTACTTTTCTCGTTCCAGGCACCGCCACCCATCACTCCCTCTACAGCAGGACCAAACACATCTGTTTTATAAAAGGTAAAAGCCGGGCAGACACTGAGGAAGAAGGTTTTGAAGTTTGAGCCCATGGCAATCGCCGTGCCGGTAATCAGTATGCTATCCTCTGGATAGCTGAATCCGATAAAGGCGTCGGCGCCAAGCGACTGAGCTTCCTGCAGTAGCGGTGATGCATCCTTAAGCAAAAACGGATAACTCTTGTTCATAACCACCTCAATCCCCTTCGACTCGAATGCTGGAGCCGCCGCACTGGAATACTCTGTACCATGGAGGTCTTCAATATAGAGTATCGCCGCTTTCTTAACGCCGAGTTCAACAAGAATGTCAGCCAGGGCTGGTATCTGGGTTTTGACAAAATTCAGAGACTGAAAGAAGTAGGGCAGATTAAGGTTTTCTAGGCTCGAGGCACCACCGGCACCGCCGACTAGTATATAGTTGTACTTATTGGCTATAGGTGCGGCAGCGAAGAGCATAGCCGTGCTCCAGGGAGGCAATATGAAGTCAACCTTCTCCTGCACCATCAATTCTTCCAGCAGTCTAGTCATGGTGCCCACATCGCTCTTATCATCAATTATCCTAAGCTCTACGGGCAATTTTTTGCCATACTCTTTAACATATATGCCACCGGCGGCATTGACATCCTTAGCCCATAAATCGTAGTACGGAGTACTGACTACTGCATTACCGGAAGCAAGTGGACCTGAGAGAGACACTGCTTGACCAACGATAATTTTGTCTTTTGCTGGCAGTGCCGGTTTACAGGCAACAAACAAAGGCAATGCCACTAATGCTACCAATATTAACGCTACCAGGCTAAAGAATACTTTGTTTTTCACTTGTTGCTCCTCCTTTTAAAACTTTCTCGGATTGTATTAAACGTTATAAACATCAATCTTACATATTTTATCCCCTCCATTATCGTTAAATTTGTGATATAAGCTCTATGCTTTAGTAAATCTATAGGACGCTTCTATTTCTCGTGTCCACCCGGGTTTGCCTCGGCCAGTGTGCCGGCGCCGAGCACTATCGCCATCTGTAGATGCGGACGTCTGACTTTTTTCCAGATTACCGGACCGTGCGCCACACCCGCCGGCACAAATATCGCCGACGTCCTGTCGAAGACGAGCGGCTCACCGCCGACGGTAAACTCTATTTCGGCACCGAGGTCTTCCGGGTTGTTAATATCATTCCCTATATGCAAAACAATCTCATTATATTTAGCATGCCTATGTTCAAAAATATGGGGGTTCGGTTCAGGCATATCCCATATCCAGCCAACTTCAAGATACGTGTTGCTTCCCGGCACAAGATTGTTGCTCATAAGCGTCATGGTGGGATATTGTCGACCTTTTATCTTACCGGCACTCACTTCATAAACGGGGTTTCTTACCAGGTTTCTCCCATATTTCGATTCAGCCATTATCTAAAGCCCTCCTTTTTAAACACCTGATATTTATCCGAAATTAACCCAGTCATGCCCACTCAATCATGTTCGGATGAGTTATATGAAAACCGCAACTAGCAACTAAATTGTGCCCACATACGGCGCTAGCATCATCCGAAGCCAGAAACACAATGCACGCCGCTATCTCCGATGGTTCGGCTATTCTCCTTAAGGAATTATTCTCCGTGAGTTTACTCATCACTTTCTCGTAAGAGATACCCATACTTTTAGCCGAACCTTTCACCCAATCCTCAAACTCTTGAGTCCGTGTTGCGCCAGGACTGATGCAATTTACCCGTATATTGTGTTTTCCTACTTCGATAGCCAGGGTTTCAGTAAAGCCGATTACCCCCCATTTGCTGGCGGCATACGGGCTTTCTTTGGGGACTCCGGACATGCCAGCTACGCTGCTGATATTAATAATACTACCGCTTCGACGAGGAATCATATATTTAAGTACCTCTTTACAACAAAGCATAGTCCCGGTTAGATTTATGGCCAGTGACTCATGCCAGTCATCCAGTCCCATGTCAGCGACATCGGCATTATTGAACGTACCCCTGGCGGCATCATTCACCAATACGTCAATTTGACCGAACTCTTCAATAGTTTGAGCTACCATCCGCTTCACCTGCTCATGGTCGGAAATATCGGTTTGTATCGCTTTTGCCTTACCACCTCTAGATTTGATGTCTTTAGCCACCTCTTCCAATCGAGAGAGGTTACGGGCAGCTAATACCACTGATGCTCCTTCCTTGGCAAAGGCAAGGGTAATAGCCTTTCCGATACCTGTTGCCCCACCAGTGATAATAGCTACTTTACCCTTTAGTTTCATGACTGCTATCCTCCTTAATTATTTTAATTTTATTGCCATCTAATGCCGTATTTACAAAAATACATGCCCACATGAAATAGTGCTTGCTTGGTTAAGTGAGATTTACCAGACAGTCTATAAAAATCAAGCATTAGACTGTATGATACAATAGGTGAAATTTTTCAGACATATCCTACTCATTGTTGCCCAAATAGTCAATACCTTCTAAGGCATCCTGTCAAATCATCTCGTTCTCTTTTACCTTCTTTCGCCTCCTTGGCTTGTGTGTCCTACGCTTTCTGTAGTCTCGCATCCGGCAACGAGTAGAGCAGAATTTGGCTCGCGGGTCTCGAACATCGAAATATACACCACAACTTTGGCACCGTATAAACTTAGTTTCCCCACTAATCTCCAAAAGAAACATCAGCCATATCGTGGCCAGCAAACTTTCAGGAAACAAATAAATCTCAGAGCCCTGAACCGAGAGCAGCCTTGGAGTTAACGCATTAATTAAGCGTTTATCAGCTTCAAGGGAAAAATAATACAACGCCGGCCCCTTGATATCCCCTATGCTCCACTTGCCCAATAGATTCATGTTCGCTCTACCCACCAGCTGTATATCTCTACCACCGAGTCTTATGGTTATACCATCTCTATGCCACAAGACAATATCCTTCGACCTTTCATCTTCCGCCAGAACCATATCCCATAATTCCAAGCATGCAGCCAAGTCCTCCATCTCTTCCTTCCACCATAGCAATGATTCTCCAAGTTGAAATTGTTGTCCGGTATCCCGGTTCATAAATACGAGGTCATGCACCGAACAACGCTTCAACAAACCATATTTGTTTGCAAATTTCAGTATCTCTTTATCGTCTTTTTTTACCAGGCTAGCGAACTGACGGTGCAGTATACTTTGAGAAGACACCACCCCTGAAGCTGTATGTTTCTCACCTTTATTTTTGATTGGACTATATTTACGATGGCGTATTGAATTAGGGGCTATCCATAAAGGTTTTTCACCAGGTTTTTTCAGGCCAATATTAAAAACGGTCGTCAATATCTCGCTCTGGTAACTACCGTCTGTAGACGTGAGCGGCTGGCACTCATTAACCCTGGCAAGAACTTCACTGTTGTCGAAGCCTAGCACCGGAGTCCTACTCAGAGAATAGCCGTCCTGGCATACGCTCAGAGACGTGTACGCGCCAATTCTTACATCTCTTAAGTGAACCCCGTTCCCCTTATACATGCCGTTACGGAAACCTCTCCTGATTACGTAACATTAGTTTATAACACAAAACAATCCAATTCAATGGGAGACCAGCAGAACAGCAACCGGCAGGGTTAAGATAGCATGAATTCGGCAAATATCCTATAATTTCTGAACTAGATGGAGCCAAACCAGCTTAGTCAGGATTTAGCAAAACTGAGAGAAAGTCTAGGGCCGCTCCCGGAAGCGGTGGCTAACCCTGGTTTCGTAGTCGTTAGCGGTTTACCCGGAACCGGTAAAACATTCTTTTGCCGCAAACTGGCTGAGAGACAGCCCTTCTGCATCCTTGAGAGCGATGCCATGCGTAAGGTTTTATTCCCCTCCCCCGATTACAACGCTGCTGAAAGTGCTCGCCTTCTCGCTGCCTGTCACAACCTCATCGAATGGCTTCTAAAAGAGGGTGTGCCGGTTATCTTCGATGCTACCAATCTATCTGAACACCATCGTGAGCATCTTTATCGCATTAGTGATAAAACCGGAGCCAGGCTGGTTTTGGTCCGCGTCGTAGCACCACCGGCAGTAGCCTACCAACGTCTCCAATCAAGAAAAAAGGAGGCTGCCTCAGAGGATAAATCAGACGCCGATTGGGAAATATATAGGCGGATGGAGCCACGAGCAGAAAGAATTCGGCGGAACCACTTTGCCGTCGATACCTCACAAAACATCATCCCTGTGATCGACAAAATAATACGTGCGCTTAATCGTGACAGGTAACTATTAACCGGGGAGTGCCATTCCATTCTATAGGAGAATGGGATAAAATAGATGGCAGCCAGACCGATAAACTGTAAAAGCCCGGATTTAAGCAGAGTTTGAATACTCAGGAGGCAAAGTTGGAAGTAAAAGTAATCACTGGCGAAATTATAAGCGTTGAAGCTGATGCCATCGTAGTCAACCTTTTTGAAGGAACTAAAAAACCGGGTGGGGCAACAGGCGCTGTGGACAAGACTCTTGATGGAGCCATCACTAAGCTTATTGAACAGGGCGAGATCAAGGGAAAGCTTAATGAAATCAGCATTATTCATAGCCTGGGCAAGATTCCAGCAAGAATTGTGGCTGTTGCCGGACTGGGCAAACAGCCTGAGCTCACTCCGGACAAGATTCGTGGTTTAGCTGCGGAATTTTGCCGCTCGCTAAGAAGACTGAACTGCCGACAAATAGCTACCGTAGTTCATGGTGCCGGTGTCGGCGGAATTGAACCTGAGACAGTATCTCAAGCCTTGATTGAAGGCAGCCTCCTCGGCTTATATAGATTCCGAAAACACATGACTAAAGAGGCTGAAAACCATGATGTGGCAAAACTAATTATTGTGGAAAAGGATGCAGCTAAATTATCGGCACTGAAGCAGGGTTGTAAAACAGGCAAGGTAATTGCTGAGGCTACTAATTCAGCCCGGGATTGGATAAATGAGCCAGCTAACTACATGACACCGAGCAGTATGGCAAAGGTGGCAAAGGAGTTAGCGAAAACATATGGCCTGGATTTAACCATCATGGATAAGGAGCAGATGGAAAAAGAAGGTATGGGTGCGCTTTTAGGCGTAGCGCAGGGAAGCCGCCAACCGCCAAAGCTGATAGTCCTGAGTTACAAAGGCGACAAGACATCCTCGAATACCCTGGGCTTAGTCGGCAAAGGTATAACTTTCGATTCCGGAGGTATATCAATCAAACCATCTGAGGGCATGGCTGAGATGAAAAGTGATATGGCAGGTGCCGCTGCAGTTATGGCAGCCTTGGTAGCCATCGCCCAGTTGAAGTCAAAGGTAAACGTTACTGCCATCGTTCCTGCCACTGAAAATCTGCCTGGAGGCAATGCTCTCAAGCCTGGGGATATATTGACAGCCATGAATGGTAAGACCATAGAGGTGATAAACACCGACGCCGAAGGCAGACTCATCCTGGCTGATGCTCTAAGTTATGCCGTTAAACAAGGGCTGTCGCCATTGATAGACCTGGCTACATTGACCGGCGCCTGCCGTGTAGCTCTGGGAGATACATACAGTGGCATCCTGGGTAATTCACAGGAATTAGTAGAAAAATTAATTAAGGCCGGGGCTGATGCCGGTGAACGTCTGTGGCAGATGCCGATGCACGAAGACTATAAAGAACTGAATAAAAGCGATGTGGCTGATATAAAGAATAGTGGCGGTCGGTGGGCTGGCACTATCACTGCATCACATTTTCTAGCCGAATTTGTTGGAGATACACCTTGGGCACATATCGATATCGCCGGCACTTCTTTCATGGAAAAGGAGCGGAGCTATTTAGTAAAGGGTGCTACCGGAGTCGGCGTGCGAACCTTGATTGGCTTCGCCCTGGCATCAGCTAAGCGAGGTTAGTTGAGCAGACTCCAGTTCGCCCTGCACATAAACTAAATACGAGAAGTATACGATGAAAGTGAAATGGCTGGGACATTCCTGCTTTCTGATTACATCCGAGACAGGGCTCAGGATTATAACCGACCCATACTCTACAGGCGGCGGTATTAGCTATTCGGCTGTCAACGAGGCTGCCGACATCGTCACAGTGAGCCACAATCACCGTGACCACAACAACATCACAGCAGTAAAAGGCAAACCAGAAGTCATCACAGGCAACGGTACAAAAACTGCTAAAGGGATTGAGTTCAAAGGCATCGCTTCTCACCATGATGAATCGAAAGGAAAAGAGCGAGGTGTCAATACGATATTCTGTTTCACCGTAGACGGAATAAAGCTATGTCATCTGGGTGACCTCGGACATGAGCTGAGCCGTGAAGAAATCGCCCAAATCGGCAATGTGGACTTACTGCTCATCCCCATAGGCGGCTTCTTTACCATAGACGCCAGGGTTGCCAGTAAAGTAGCCGGTGATTTGAAGCCCAAAGTCATACTTCCCATGCACTACAAAACACCCAAATGCGACTTCCCTATTACCGGCGTTGAGGACTTTCTGGCTGGCAAGAAAAACGTTAAGAAACTAAATTCCAGCGAGACTGAGTTCAAGGCAGGTAAACTACCGGAGACTACTGAAATCGTCGTCTTGCAGTCAGCATTATAAGGCAGTAATCGAACGCCGGCAAAAGGGACTCAGCCAGTCGTAAGCTTCTCCCAGGCCAAACGGGCAGCTTCCATCTCGGCGGCTCTCTTGTTCTTTCCCGAGCCTGTACCAAACACTCTGTCTTCAAGCACAACCTCGACAGTGAAGCCTTTATCATGGTCGGGACCTGAAGCTTCTACGACTCGATAGGTTGGTAGCTGCTTAAATTTAGCTTGAGTAAGCTCCTGCAACAAAGCCTTATAATTCCGCCCTATTCCTTCGGCCTTCACCCTCTCAAGATGAGTGCTAAGCTGGCCCAGAACGAAACCCCTAGCAGCATCCAA
>Ga0299915_10001640_pt1 | contig 16508 bp, 16 predicted proteins | sample RVTome_13_FD_200263 | JGI IMG/M metagenome (GOLD analysis project Ga0299915, IMG submission 200263) | Soil microbial communities from uranium-contaminated site in the Upper Colorado River Basin, Wyoming, United States - RVT92D227 (version 2) ... | reverse complement strand
GAAACCTACGGCATGAGCCGCACCCCAATACGGGAGATTCTATGGAAGCTCACGGTTGACGGCTTCCTGGAACAGGAAGCCAATCGAGGTTTTGTCGTACGTCGCCTCGGTCTTGAGCAGATCTTTGAAATCTTCCAAACGCGGGAAGCCATCGAAGGCATGGCCGCCCGGCTGGCTTGCCTCAAGGGTGGTGAGTCGTTCCGCTCGACACTGCGCGAGATCAAGAAAAAAATCACCGAGACCAATATTGAATATGACCCGGCGGCGGGCATCGCACTGGGCCGCGAGCTTCACAGGGCCATCATGGAGGCCGCGCAAAATGGTATCATGACCGATATCCATGAGAGGTTCGAAAACATGACCATTCTAACGGCCAATATCACCAAACGCTCGCCCACCATTGAGAAGGCTTCTGCCGAAGCCCATCTCAACATCATCAATGCCATACTTGAGCAGGACCAGGAAAAAGCTGAGCAGATGATGCGCGAGCACCTGAGGGAGACGTGCCGGCATATTGTTGAGGAGTTCTACCCTGGTATGCTCCAGGCATCTTCGTCTAAATGAAATTTGGCAAGACCGATGAGGGGCGCATACAACCGGCCGCAGTTTAGTCCTGTATCTGAAATCCAGAGCCAGGCCTTAAGGGAGGTATTGACTTCAAAAAAAAACGTACCGATAAAGGAGAAAATTTTATGGCTGTTCAGAAACTGCGTGAAGGCAAAAGAGTAGTCGGCACGATGATGCGTATGATCCAGAATCCGGCAATAGCCATTGTGGCCCACAATGCAGGTCTCGACTTTATCATGCTCGACCTGGAGCACGGCCCCTACTCCATGGAAATGGTCGGCGATGTCTTCAAAGTGGGCCGGGCGCTTGGCCTGGGCTGCTTCGTGCGTGTGCCGGAGCTCGCCAAGGGCTACGTTTCCCGCTGCCTGGACTGTGGCGCTACCGGCGTCATGGTGCCCATGTTGGAGTCGGTGGAGCAGGCCCAACTGTTGGTGCGCTGGGCCAAGTACGCGCCGCTTGGCTGCCGCGGTTTCGGCGGCGCCGGCGGCCACAGCAATTTCAACGGGGTCAGCCCCGACGCAACCCCGGCCTTCATGGCCAAGGCAAATGTGGATACCATCGCTATCGCCCAAATTGAAACCTCCAAAGCCATCCAGAACATCGACGCCATCGCCGCCGTGCCAGGCATCGATGCCCTGCTCATCGGGCCAAATGACCTCGCCATTTCGATGGGATGCGCCGGCGACCTCATGGGGGACACTCTCGACAAGGCTATAGGCAAAGTGGCGGCGACCGCCAAGAAGCACAGCAAGATTTTCGGCATGCACGCCCCGGACGGACTCACCGAACGCTGGCTGCCCAAGGGGCTGAATCTCGTCATGAGCAACCTGGACATCAATGTCCTTACGGCCGGCCTGAAGGCGATCTGCCAAAGGTACAAGTCTTGATCCACCGAGATCGGTACAATCCGGAACAGAATTACAAGGAGGTTCTAATATGGCTTACCAGGTATTGATTCCGCAGGATGTGGCACAGCCGGGTAAGGACTATCTGCGCGACCGGGGGTACGAGATCAAGATGGGCATCGGCATCACGGCGGAGGCCATCGCGGCAGACGTGGTTGACTGCGACGCCATCCTGGCACGCACGGCGCCCTTCCCGGCCAAGGTGCTCGAGGCGGGCAAGAAACTCAAGGTCATTTCACGGCACGGGGTGGGTTATGATAACATCGATGTAGCCAGGGCGACTGAACTAGGCATATGGGTGACTTTTGCCCCTGAATCCAATGCCAACACAGTGGCCGAGCACACCATCGGCTGCATCCTCACCCTGGCTCGCAATTTTATCCAACTGGATCGGGAGGTACGCACGGGCAATTGGGATGTCCGGGACAAGCTGCTGGGGATCGACCTTGCCGGCAAGGTGCTTGGCATTGTAGGCCTCGGGAAGATCGGGCGCCGTGTAGCACAGAAGGCCGCGCGGGGTCTCGACATGAAGGTGATCGGTTACGATCCATTTCTCAAGCCCGAGCAGATAGTCGAATTCGCCACACCCGCCAAGTCAATCGACGAGATATTCAGCGCCGCGGATTTCGTGACCGTGCACATACCGGGCGGCCAGCCCAACAGAGGGATCATCGGCAAGAAACAGTTCACCCTGATGCAAAAGAAAGCCTTTTTTATCAATGCCTCGCGGGGGGACGTGGTCGTGGAATCGGAATTGATTGATGCCCTGCGCAACAGAATGATCGCGGGTGCGGCTATTGACGTTTACGAAAAAGAGCCTCCGCAGAAGGACAATCCGCTCCTGAGCATGGGCAACGTGCTTTTAACGCCTCACAATGCTTCACAGACGCGGGAGTGCATGGTTCGCATGGCTCTACACGCCGCGCAGGGGATCGACGAGGTGTTGTCCGGCAAGCGTCCGACCTGGTCGGCCAACGACCCACAAAAAAAGAGGTAGAAATGGCATTCATCCCTAAGGGCATTATCCCCGCCATGGTAACGCCTCTCACCAAGGACGGGAAAGTCAACGAGAAGGCGCTGCGCAAGTTCACTGACTACCTCATTGAGGGCGGGTCACACGGGCTTTTTGTTGTGGGCACCACCGGCGAGTTCTACGGGCTTTCGCCCGAGGAAAAGAAGGAACTCTTCGAAATCACCGTAGACCAGGCCCGTGGCCGTGTACCGGTTTATGCTGGTACCGGCGCGATCACCACACGCGAGGTCATCCAGCTCACCAGCTATGCGGAGGAGGCCAAGGTGGACGCCGTGTCAGTGCTCACCCCCATGTTCATCAGTCCGAGCCAGCAGGAGCTGATTGAGCACTACACTGCCATTGCCTCATCCACTCACCTGCCGGTGCTGTTATACAACAACTCGCCCAAGACCGGTGTGAATTTGACAGCGGCCACCGTAGCCATGCTCGCTGACGTGCCCAACATCGTCGGCATCAAGGACTCATCCGGCGACTTCACCCTCACGGGCGAGTACATCCGTCTGACCCGCGGTAAGGATTTCCATGTTCTGCTGGGCCGCGACACTCTCATCCATGCTGGCTTGTGCTACGGCGGCAGTGGCTCCATCGCAGCCTGCGCCAACGTGGCGCCCCGCCTCGTGGCGGACATCTACGACAAGTACGTGGCTGGTGATATCAAGGGCTCTCTTGAGGCCCAGTTCAAACTCGCCCCCCTGCGGATTGCCTTCAACTTGGGGACGTTCCCCGCAGTGATCAAAGAAAGCCTGGATCTGCTCGGCATTGACGCAGGCGCATGTATGGCGCCGGTGGGCCCGATGAACGCGGAGGAACGACAGCAACTTAAAAAAATTCTGGCCGATATGGAGCTTTTGAAATAACCCGTCCCTCCAGGTGCTGAAAAGGAGAATGAACGATGCCAAAGTTTTGCGCAAACCTGACAATGCTGTTCAATGAAGTGGACTTCCTCGACCGTTTTGAAAAGGCGGCCAAGGCCGGCTTCAAGGGTGTCGAATACCTCTTCCCTTATGCTTGGAAAAAAGAGCAACTGGTTGAAAAGCTCTCCGCCTTCAGCTTAACCCAGGTGCTTCACAATCTTCCAGCCGGAGACTGGAACAAGGGCGAACGAGGGATTGCCTGTCTTCCGGGCCGCGAAACCGAGTTCCAGGAAGGGGTAGGCAAAGCCATCGAATACGCCAAGGCTCTGGAGTGCCCCCGGATCAACTGTCTGGTAGGGCTCACGCCTGCGGACGTGCCCGGGGCGAAAGTGCGCAAATCCCTGGTCGCAAACCTGCGCTTCGCTGCTGCCGCCCTTGAAAAGGAGGGCATACACCTGCTGGTAGAAGCCTTGAACGACAAGGACTTCCCGGGATTCCACCTGGTGCACACAGCGCAGGTGCTTGATCTTCTCAAGGAGGTCGGCCACTCCAACGTCTATGTACAGTATGACGTGTACCACATGCAAGTCATGGAGGGGAACCTGATCAAGACCATCCAGGCGAATATCGACAAGATCGCCCATATCCAGATCGCCGACAATCCCGGCCGCAACGAACCCGGCACCGGCGAGATCAATTATCCCAACCTCTTCAAGGCCATTGACGCGGCTGACTACAAGGGATGGATCGGGTGCGAGTACAAACCGGCTGCGAAGACCGAAGACGGGTTCGGGTGGATGAAACCCTACTGTGGTTGATGCCGAGACTGAGTTGATACTATCTCACCTAGTGCCCTTCGAGAGGGTATTTTCCATGGCTGCTCTTAGTGCAAAAGGATTGAGTTTTTTTTAACTGGTTTAGAGAGGGCATTTAGCACCACAGTCAATGAACAGCTTTAGATTACGATTATTCAGAATTCAATGATTAGGAGGAGAACTATGAAGCAAAAATACAGATGTTTCCTCAATATTATGATCCTTTTTCTGTTAGCGGGCTGCGCCGGAGGTTTTGGAGTGAAAAGAGGTGGAGTCAGCCCCGGTTGGATACCAACTGAAGCAGTTCCTTCAAAAGCCGTAGCGGTCTGCACCGATCTTGGCAAGACATTTAGTTACGCGAACACAACGCTAACGTCGGTTTCCCTTGTACCTGCAGGGACGCTTTCTCTCCCCGGCATCAGCGACCCTATGCCGGAGCATTGTGTCGTTAAGGGCAAGATGAACGAACGCATCAGCAAGGTGGATGGCAAAACATACGCAATCGGTTTTGAAATGCGCCTGCCAACGTCTTGGAATGGCCGTTTTTTTTACCAAGCCAATGGAGGCCTAGACGGTATGGTTGTGAATGCCTACGGTGATATTTTGGGTGGAGGTCCCACTTCGAATGGCCTTCTCAAAGGCTTCGCCGTGATCAGCTCGGACGCAGGCCATCAGATGGAACAAGGTTCTATAGGCGGGGGTGTCTTCGGAATCGATCCTCAGGCGAGGATCGACTACGGCTACAACGCAGTGGCCCAATTGACCCCCATGGCTAAGAACCTCATCAAAACCTACTATGGGAAGATGCCGGACAAATCATACATCGTCGGCACCTCCAACGGCGGTCGTCATGCCATGGTGGCTGCGGCACGGTTTCCCGATCTGTACGACGGTTTCCTTGCAGGCTCGCCTGGATTCAACCTACCCAAGGCGGCGGTTGCTCAGCTTTGGGGAGTAAAGCAGTACGCCCCAATCTCGAAAACGTCTCCTACCACGGGCAGGCCTGATGTAGCCACGAGCTTTTCTGCTGCCGATCTGCAGATGGTCGGTGAAACAATCCTGAAGAAATGCGATGCCCTTGATGGCTTGACCGACAATATGGTCAGCGATATTAAGAAATGCCAGTTAGTCTTCAGTATCGACAATGATGTCTCCACCTGCTCCGGATTCCCGGATGGCACCTGCCTGACAGGGGCTCAGAAGACGGTGCTTGCGGCGGTCCATGCAGGTGTAAAAAACACAGCAGGGCAGCCGCTTTATACGAACTTTCCCTGGGACGCAGGTATCAGCAGCTCCGGCTGGAGCACCTGGAAGTTTGCCAACAGCACGGGTCCCCGTGATCCGCTGGCTGTCGGTTTTGTCTTCACGACCCCATCGGTCTCACCCGCAGTCCTCAGCGGTGCTGGCAACACGATTATCGACTTTGTCCTTGGTTTCAATGTAGACACTGATGCGCCAAATATCTACGCCACAAACAGTACCTACACCGAGTCGTCCATGTCCTTTATGACTCCTCCTGATGCGACCGTCCTATCAAAATTTGTCGCAAACAACAGGAAGATGATCGTGGTCCACGGCGCAGCTGATCCCGTCTTTTCGGTAAACGATACAATCAACTGGTACGAAGGCTTCCGGGCACGGTACGGAAATAGTGCAACCGACATGGCTCGCCTGTTTGTTGTCCCCGGCATGAGCCACAGCCGTGGCGGCCCCGCAACCGATCAGTTCGATATGATGGACGCTCTCGTGAACTGGGTTGAGCGTGGTATCGCTCCAAACGCCATTACAGCAAAAGCACGGGGCAAAGGTGCAGTCATACCTGCGGCTGTGAATACAGAGGTACCATCCTCATGGTCCCCTGGTCGCACCCGGCCGTTATGTGCATATCCGGAAGTACCCAAATATAAGGGGAGTGGCGACATTGAAGCAGCATCCAGTTTCTCCTGCGTTATTCCTTGATCAATCAGGAGGATTGCAAGGTGAAAGCAGCTTCAATCAGATCGCGGATAGATCCACTAAAAAGATGCCTTGTCAGGTTTTGAAATGCGAATCAGGCTCATCGATGCTTCCGGGTAATTTCATCCCGGAAGCATCCTCTCGTTCAACCTGACAAATATTTTCTTCAGAACAGAGATTATGGGATGTAGGTTCTAAAGCATCTTAAAATATTTATTCAAACCCCAAATCTCTCCAGAAGTAGCCAACCGATTCGTCGAGGAAGTCGTCATCCCAAGGTAACGGGCAGCCTTGGCCAGTGTAGCCTATCTTCCCCACTGCCATCTGAAAACATCCTCCTCACTCCAACTATCTTTTCTCCTTCATGCCCGACCGTAACTCTGTCCTTTCTATTCCTTGTCCCTCAATTGCCGAATTACCGTTGTCTGGCACGCTTGCCTTATTCCTGGCTGACATTGATGAAAGAGAAACGTTAGCCGTCGGTAATTACCTGGGAGGCTTTTTCTGGCAAGAATTCAAAGAAAAATTCAACCCTTCGACTGCCCAGCCTTAAGACTAAGGCTTGCCCCTCGGCATGAGCGTTCGACTGAGCTCGCGCCGAAGTCTCGGATCGAAAGTGCAGGGTTGATACTGAGTGGCGCTTTTTACCACGATTTAAAAATCGAGGTTTGGCGCCGTCGAACGTATTAAAAATAATCTATCCCAACTTGACCTCTGCAAGTGCCCGATGTTAAAATGCTTCAAAAATGGTGGGAAATCGCCTTTGTAAGAGAAGGAATGAAAATCCTCGTGTCCGTGGTTCGATTCCGCGACCCGGCACTTTCTTTTAAAACAGGGCAATTTCGATTGCCCTGTTTTTTTTCATCCCTGTCTGTAGTAGGTAGGTAGGGGGTATGTAATGTTCATATCACTGATTATTAAAGGTGGGATTGTCATGATCCCCATCATTCTATTGTCGATTATCGGCCTTGCCCTCATTCTTGAAAGAATCTGGACCCTCTGGAGGATTCGGCTTAATATCCCCCAGTTCACCCAAGAGATCTTCCTATACCTGGAAAGGGGACAATTTAAAAAGGCGTTGGAGCGATGTGAAAAAGTGAGACATCCCATTGCCGACATATTCGAAATAGGAATTCTTAACCGAACCCTTAAGCGGGAAGAGGTCGAGAAGATGATGGAAAGGGAAGGCGATGAGCAGGTTCAATCCCTTGAGCAATACTTGGGAGCCTTAATCATCATCATTGGCGTTGAACCGATGCTGGGATTTCTGGGCACCATCATCGGCCTGATCCGGGCATTTATGGCCTGGGAACAGTTAGGGAGCAATATCACAGTCAGCGCCTTAGCCTCCGGAATTTATCAGGCAATGATAACCACCGCGGGAGGCCTCATCGTAGCCATTCCATTCTATATTATCTATCACCTCATTGTTGGAAAGATTAAGGTCCATGCTCAGGAGATGACTTACTATGGCAACGAATTAATCGATATTTTGACAAGGCCAAAAGAGGGAGGAGTTCGATGAAGATTAAAACCCATCGAGACGCAGCGGTGAGTTTAGAATCGGTCGCTATTACGGACATCATTCTCAACATGTTCATCTTCTTCTTCACATCCTTCAGCCTAGTCTACACATTCAATCCTGCCCGGGAGTCAAGGATTATTGTGAAACTCCCTCAAGCTGATATCAAATTGCCTGTTGACCAGACAGAGCCTATTGTCGTTACAATCAATAATCGAAATGAGGTCTTCCTCAATAATAAACCTAAGAACCTCAGGGATTTGAAGACTGAATTACAATCCCTCACTGCTTTCAATAAAACCAAGCCAGTGATTGTCCGGGCAGACAAGACTGTGGTCTTCAACCGAGTCGTTCAAGTTCTCGATGTGGCGAAGAATTCAGGGGTGGAACGGCTGGGCATCGCCATTGAGGAAAAACCCTCTTCTCCTTCTCCCAATCCTTAAAATCTCCTCTTTTCCATTGCCCTTCTTTCCTCTGGAGATTTCTGGACTTTTTCAAAAATCTCTGATTAATTCCTTAAATTTCATTGGGATGATTTAAAAAATTGTGATTCTACTTCTTGTTAGAATTGTAACTACTTGAAATATAAAGCAATATTTTTTATAAAAATTTTAAATTTTCACTTGACATCTCTATATTTTGTGTTGTAATATAGTTTTAATTCAATATATAGACTTTCTTCAACCACTGACTGAAGGGGAAATATAAAATGAGTTATCTCATCTGTGACAAAAGGAAAGGAAGTCCAAAAGTTCATATTGAGGTATGTCGAAGAAAGTGCAAACTGCTTTGCGATTGTAAGGCATATAAGGAATTCGTCGACAATTTAGAGAAAAAAGCAGCTTAATCGCCTGCCTTCGCTAGGTAGGTTCTTCATCGTACCCCTCCTTTCTGATCTGAGGGCCATTCTTAAAAAATGGCCCTCTTTTTTTATCCAATATCCCCACATTCGTATTGAAGGATGCTGAGAAGGCAAAGGCTTGAGGTTTCAGACCTCAATATCCTTCTTCCCAAATGAACAGGGATAAATCCTTCTCTTCGTGTATGTTCAACCTCCTCTTGGGTTATTCCCCCTTCCGGCCCGACGACGAAGAAGATCTTTGTCTTCTCTCTCGATCCCATTAAAATCTCTTTCAGTCTTGCTCCCTCCTTCTCCCAGAGGATAAGACGAAGGGAATCTTGGGGAGCAGTTTGTACCATTTCAAAAAAGCCTTGGATGGGATCGATCTTCGGAACCACTCCCCTTCCACACTGTTTGGAAGCCTCAATAGCGATCCTTTTCCATCGATGATAGCGCTTCAGTCTTCTCGATTCTTCTATAAGGGGAATGGTACGAGAGGAGTAGAAAGGAATAATTTGGTTGACTCCCAGCTCCGTTGCCTTTTGGATGAGGTAGTCCATCTTCTCACTTTTGAGTAGGCTTTGGGCCAAGGTAATCTCTAAGGGAGATTCACTTTTTGAAGAAAAAATGCTCTGGACCATAATCACTACAGAGGAGGAGCCTTCTTCAATAATCGTACCCTCATACTCTGTCGCCGCCCCATTAAAAACGACGACCTCATCTCCTGATTTGAGCCGGAGAACCTTGCGAATATGTCTTACCTCATCCCCTTCAATCCTCAGCAATCCTTTTTCGATCCTGGGTTGGGGAACATAGAACCTGGCCATTACGTCACCTTCAGCCATGCACTAGCTTCGGTCAAAAAGATTACAGCGACTTTTTTAAAAAAGAACGACACTGTACCAACAAAAAGTGCTACCGCCCCATCCGTCATACCTGCCCTGTATCTGGGTACGGGGTAAACTCCAGCAGGTATCCAGTTAGGGTTTTGAAACCCATAAACATGTTGGATTCCCGTTTCCACGGGAATGACGAAAAAAATTCGCTGTAGTAATAAGATTATCGAAAAAAATGAAATCCTCATATCGAAATCCTCATTCGTGAGGAGTAAGGCGTTAGGGGCTAAGGGTAGAAACACTTACGATTTACACCTCACATTGTAGCAGGTTTTCGATCGTACCTTGAATTTCTATTTTTTCTTGAGAACGAGACAGACCCATTCCTCCTCCTGAGTCACTTTGGCCCATCGGAGAAGATTCGTCTTTAGATAGTGTTGACGAAAGAAGTCCCCATCTGCCTCCAGTATTCCTGAAAGGATCAGAAAGCCCTGTGTCTTTAGGTGGAGAAGCAAGGGTATTCTCATCCTCTTCAAGCTTTTGTGGTCGATATTTGCTACAACAATATCGAACTTTCTGCGAATATCCCCAATCCTCCCCTTCCTTATCCTGACGATATCGAAGACACCATTCTGCCTCACATTTTCCCTGGCAGCACTGACTGCGACACCGTCGATATCCAGGCCCAAAACCTCTACAGCCCCCAATTTGGCAGCAGCGATGGATAGAATCCCGGAACCTGTTCCCACATCCAGGACTGAAATCCCCCTCCTCCTGAGCCTTGGCTCCAATGTTTGAATGCAGAGCTTTGTCGTGGCATGGGTTCCTGTGCCGAAGGCCATCCCGGGAGTGATGACAATGGGTATCTGCCCCTTTCGCAATCGGGTCTTCGACCATGGGGGTTTCACCACAAACTTCGATCCCACTTGGACAGGTTTAAAAAACTTCTTCCAGTTCTCCCCCCAATCCTGTTCTGGGATAGAAATCATCTCGATTTTGATTGAGGGCATCTCAGGGGAAATCGTTTGAAGGGATCTCAGATAGCGATGGAGTGTGCGGGGAACTCTTTTCTCCTTCCCGTCCTTTAAGAAATAGGCCTTCAGTCTTTCCCATTTCAAGTCTTCGTCGATCTCTTCAATTCCCGTAGCCCCTTGCTCGATCAAGAAGTTTGAGATTCCTTCTTCAAGCCCTCTTGGGATGAGAAGGGTTATGACCAACCACTGCTTCATATGAAATTTCCTACCACCGCCCTTCTTCGTTGTCAATTTGTTTTCTCAGAAATCTTTTATGACGGGCTCGTCACCCGGAAACGATGATAGTAACCAAGTATTATCCCTCCCTTGACGCCTGCCTGCGCGTAGCCGCTTCGGCGAAGGCAGGGGGGAGGATTGAGGTGGGGGTGGACCTGGTATGTTCCCCCTCACCCCCGCCCTCTACCGATAGGAGAGGGGGTAGTCGGTATATTTTCTATGTAATCTCCCTCATTACTTGAAACCGGTCTGTCGGATGAGATAAAGTATTAAAAAAATAGATCGGTGATCAAAGATGGCCTCTCTTCTCCTTCGCCTTTTGAAAAACAGTAACCTTCTTTTCCTTGCCGGATTTCTCCTCGGGCTCATCTCCGGAGGCTACGCCTCCTCTTTGAAAGAATATATTTTACCCGCCCTCGTCTTGATCATGTCCCTCTCCACAACAAAAATCACTTTATCCGAATTGACCCATGTCAGAAAGTACATTCGGGATATTTTCATCGTCTTTTTCATTAACTATATCTTCTTGAGCAGTCTCATTCTTTTGGCCAATCACCTCCTCGTCAGAGATCATGATCTTTATGTGGGTTTTATCATGATGGCAGCCATTCCTTCGGCGGTGGCCGTATTACCCTTTACTTATCTATTAAGGGGAGAAATGATGGTCTCCCTGATGGGGTCTGCAGGCCTCTATCTCTTAGCTTTGGTAGTGGCTCCCCTCATTTCATTCCAATTTTTAGATGTGGGGAGGATCGACCCCCTTAAACTGATCTCTGCCTTAGTTCAGATGATCCTCATCCCGTTTATAGTTTCCAGAGTGCTCCTAAAATGGAAGGCCTTTCATCAGGTTAAAGAGCACACGAATATCCTTGTCAATCTTGCCTTCTTTCTCATCATCTATGTGGTCATCGGGATGAACCGTTCGACCTTCCTCAGTCACTTCGATGACCTGGGCCTCGTCTCCTTGATCGCTTTTTTTAGAACCTTTGTGAGCGGCCACCTCGTCGATCTTTTCTCAAGGTTTGCAGGGACAGATCGAGAGAGGAGGATGAGCTATGTCCTCTTCGGATCGTTTAAAAACCTCGGCTTAGCCGCTGCCATTTCCATCCTTCTCTTCAATGAAAGGGCGGCTATCCCTTCAGCGGTCACCATCCCTTTCGAGATCCTTTTTTTCATCTGGTTCAACTATTTTCAAAAAAGGTGGGGGTAGCAATAAATTCTTTGATCTTTTCATTAAAAACCACCGGCGCCTCCATCATCACCATGTGGCCACCCTCAGGGAGGACTTCCAATTTCGAGCCCTTGATGTATTGATGAAGAAATTGTGCATACTTCACAGGGGTCATCTCGTCTTCATTCCCGCAGAGGACGAGAGTGGGAAGATCAATTCTCTCCACTTGGTTTATGATGTCAAATCGATCACACGCAAGAAAGTCGCCGTAAAGGATTTCAGGTTGGCATTTCATCAGATCGGAGACACCTCGTTCGATCAACTCACGTGGAGCCTTTCGAGAAAAGCTGAATTCGGCAATCTTTCGCACGGTCTCCTCAAAGTGATTCTTTATCTCTTCCAGAATCATTGGGAAAACCCTCAACTTCGCACCGGTTCCTACCAAAACAATTCCCTTCATCACCTCCGGATGAGCCAAGGCCATTGTCTGGACGATCGCTCCACCCATGGAATGGCCAACGAGAAAGACCCTTTGGAGACCCATAGCCTTCAAGAAAGCATGAACATGCTCAGCATACCTTCCGATCTCTTCCTCTCCCTCGCCTCCAGATTCTCCATGACCAGGAAGTTCAATGATGATGGGATTGAATTGGTTCTCAAAAAACCCCTTCTGGAAACTCCATGTAAACTGTCCTCCCCCCGCCCCATGGATAAAGAGAATTACTTCTCTTCCTTCTAAAAGACCGTTTCTTCCTATCCAGTAACTGATCTGTTTTCCATCGATTCGAACGATTGGCATTGATTCCTCCTTTGAACAAAATCGAAATAGGAATGGATCGCTTCAAACAGGGCATTTTTTTCTCTTAACCCTGATAATTTCGAATGAAAGGAGGCGCAGCCAGGAAAGCCTTTTGTGTACCAGTAGACATGCTTCCGGATTGTTTTCACCGCCCCTTTTTCACCGCAATGGGCCTGAATGAGGAAGAAATGATGATGGATCATGTTTTTCCTCTCCTCCAGAGAAGGAGGCATTGCCGGTTCTCTTCCCCAATGCTCCGAATTTTTAAAACGGAAGATCCAGGGATTCCCTAATGCCCCTCTTCCAATCATGACCCCATCACACCCGGTCTCTTCTAACATCTTCTTCGCTAAAGGGGGTGTAGTCACATCTCCATTTCCGATAACAGGAATATGGACCGCTCTCTTCACCTCTCCGATCAGACTCCAATCCGCTTGACCACGAAATCCCTGAACCCTTGTGCGTGGATGAATAGAGATTGCATCGATCCCGCAGTCCTCGGCGATTTTAGATATCTCCACAGCATTGATATGCTCCCCGTCCCATCCAGAGCGGATTTTAATAGTAATAAGGCTTTTCACCTTCTTTCTTACTTCAAACAAAATGCCTTTCACTTTTTCTGGAAACCGCATCAAATCAGCACCTGCTCCGGTCTTGACCACCTGCTTTGCCGGACATCCCATGTTGATATCAATGGCATCTGCACCCATTCCCTCAGCCACCTGAGCAGCTTCGGCTAAGATATTTGGATCTGACCCAAAGAGTTGAACAGAAACAGGATGCTCATCCTTTTCAATTTTTAAAAATGACCTCCCTTTTCTCAATAGTCCCTCTGCACTCACCATCTCCGTGAATGCAAGATTACATCCCATCTCCCTTACCAATCGCCGGAAGGGGTAATCCGTAATCCCTGACATCGGTGCCAGAATAAGGTTACTACTCAATTGAAGGTTTCCTAGTTTCATATCAAATTTTGGATTTCGGAATTCGGATTTCGGACTTTCATTCCGCACTCTGCAATCTGCATTCCGCAATTAAGTTGATTTCTTTAATTCATTCCAGTGTTTTTTGATGGATTGGATCGCCTCATCAATACGGAGGGGATCTCCAAAATCGAGGCCTTCCTTTTTTAACCCCTTGAAGAGCTTCGTCAGGGTAGGTTCTTCCAGATTAAAACGCTCTAAATCCTTAAACTTTCCAAAGATCTCGTCAGGTCTTCCTCTCTCGCTAAGGTCCCCGTGGCCGTGCATGAGGTAAAGGATGTCCGTCACCTCTGATACCAATTCGACCTCATGAAGTGTCATAATGATGGTGATCCCTTTCTCTCTGTTCAATTCATTCAAAATCTGGATGAGATCCCTTTTAGACTTGGGGTCCAACCCAGTAAAGGGTTCATCCAGGATCAGCAATTCTGGTTCCAAGATCAATGCCCCTGCTAAGGCCACTTTCTTCTTTTCACCGCCAGATAGGTAATGGACGATCTTACCCCTCAAAGACTCGATATTTAATCTCTCAATCACATCCTTCGCCAGGGCTTCCGCCTGTACTTTCGGAACCCCATAGTTTAATGGAGCAAAAAGGATGTCATCGTAAACAGTGGGGCCGAGGATCTGTTCGTCAACATCCTGCATGACAACGCCAATCCTTGCCCTGATCACCGGAAATTCTTTCCCAGGGTCCGCCCCAAAGACTCTTATTCTCCCTTCTTTTGGAATCAAAACGCCCACAAGGTGCTTGAGCAGGGTCGTCTTGCCACAGCCATTCGCGCCCAAGATACCCACCCTCTCTCCTCGGTTGACGACAAACTCCAAGCCGCAAATCTGTACTTTTGTCATATCAGGATAGATATGAGTAATGCAATCCAATTCAACAATCCTCTCCTCTTGCTTCATGGGCCTATTCTCCTCTGTAATGAATCTTGTTTTTAAACCCTCGGAGCACCATCGATTCATACATCTTTTCGCTCATATCTATCCCCTGGATGATCAAATGGCCGAAGGCATTTGAAATATTCGTCAAGCTCCTCCAGGGATGCTTCCACTGGAGTCCTCCGCGGAGATAGAGGGCATGCTGTGTCTCTTCAAAGACGTTGAGAAGGATAAAGATGGATCGGTATGTTAAAAAAAGAGCGGTCACAAAGAGAGATGGTAGAACTTTTCCCAACACGCGGAAGATCGAAGGATATAGGGTAGTAGCCAACAGCAGAACAACTCCTGTAGACCCGCAGAGAACCTTCAGAAAGATGAGGAGGACAAAGGGAATTTGAAACCCTGAAATAAAGACGAAAAGGACAACGAAAGTGAGGGGGTACAGCGTAAGAGAAAATATCTTTAGAGGAATGCGTGACATAAAAAAAAGAGCAAGTAGAATCCCATACAACAGGCCGAGGACAGGAAGACTCCTCAGGGTGATCAGTCCTAAAAGGACAATGACCATCCCGATGATCTTTGCGGCAGGAGAGCGTCGATGAAGCCAGCTCTTCCCCTCAACCGCAGAATAATCTAAATATGAAAGCTGAATCATGAGGGCTCAGACTCCAATCTCAATAAATCGGGCCGTAGTTTATAGATGTATCGGCTAATCAATGTCGTGATGATCCCTTCCAATATCCATCCGATGAAACCCAGCGGAAGGACAATGGCAATAAATCGCTTTAGATTCACCCTGCTCTCAGTGGCAACTCCTGGATGCTGCTCCTCCTTTTCCTTTGAAAAGTGGAATTCAAAGATTCCTTTTCCTTCCGGGTGAATTAATTCTTCGTAATGAGATACCCCCAAACTGACCACTCCGATCATTGAGAGAGTAGAGGCGAGAAGTGATAAAAAAGTGGCTAAAAAGATCGCAGGAGTTAGCCTTCTCAACACCTTCCAGAAGAGGCGAAAGAGGATATATCCCAGTATCCCTTCAACCGAAAGAATGAGCGTGTTAAGCCCAACGACCGTGATCCCTCCGTGTCCGAAAAGGGCGAGGATTACATTCACGATAAAGGTAGCCAAGAAGATGAGAGAAGGACCTAATAATATTCCTGAGAGTACGGTCAGGTTAACATGATAGGCAATGGGAACAATCTCAACTGCGGCACCGAGGACCATTGCAGCCGCCATCATACCCAATAAAGGAAGACGTCTTGTTAAATCCTCTTTCTTAACGAGTCGAAGGAGAACCGTTCCAACCAGAATAGCTACGGCGTATCCTGAACCCCAAAGCCATACGGGTAAAATCCCATCAGGCAAGTGAATATGAGACATCGATTCGCTCCTCTCAAGCTTCTAATGCAAGCGCAATAACCAGGACTGGAATCACCAAGCTCCAATTACCAAACGAAAACCAATGTCAAACAACGAGTTTGAGCTTCGGTTATTGGAAATTGGAATTTATTTGGTTATTGGTATTTGGTGCTTGGTTATTATGGGTTTACAGGTCTTACAAAAACCATAGAAGTTCAACTGATGATCGGTCACCTGATAACCTGTAGATTCCATCACCTTTTTCGACCATTTGGAAATATCGCAAAAGCTCATTTCTGCTACATTGCCACATCCTTTGCAGATGATATGGTGATGGTGACCCTTTAACTCGCAGAGCATATATTTCACAGTGGACCCACTCGTGATTTTGAAAACAATTCCCAAAGATTCGAAGAGGTCGAGAGATCGATAAATGGAAGTGAGTCCAATCCTTCTTCGTTTTTTCAGGAGGCATTGGTAAAGCTCCTGAGGACCCAAAGGGGCTTCTGCACTGGAAAGCTCCTGATAGATCAGAAACCTCGGATGGCTCAACCTGAGCTTTTTCTCTCTAAACATGCTCTTAAAAATGCCTTTATCCATAATAAGTTAAATGATGAATGAAAATATTTTCATTAAGAGATTATCCATTTTTCTTCTATTTGTCAAGATCTGTTTGTAATCAGAGTGCAATTCAGACACTATAGAGGTCCACATTCGGGCAGGAGGCCGTTT
>Ga0299915_10001639_pt1 | contig 16510 bp, 21 predicted proteins | sample RVTome_13_FD_200263 | JGI IMG/M metagenome (GOLD analysis project Ga0299915, IMG submission 200263) | Soil microbial communities from uranium-contaminated site in the Upper Colorado River Basin, Wyoming, United States - RVT92D227 (version 2) ... | reverse complement strand
TGGTGTGACCAACTTTTTCTCTGAAAAGGACATATACCTGATCGGCTATCTCCATAGAAATTTGGAGTTGTTCTCTATCTTCCAGGCTCTCCCGACCGACTAACGTACCGATAGCCATGATCGCACCGGTAAGTGCACCACAGCTTTCTCCCCTTTTGGCGACCCCTGCGGCAAGAGCACTTGCCGCCTTAAAGACTTCTTTGCTTCCGACATTCAGTTTTTCCTGCAAAGCTGCAAGAACAGATTGCGTTCACCCAAGGTAATTCATATCGTTTTGAAGTGCCAATTCAAAGATTTCGTCAAGCAGTTCTTTTTTATTCATCCGATGTCCCCTCTCTTGATTTCGTTCTTCCCCCACTTTTGGCAAAAGACATACCTTATATTCCTCCGGGATTATCTGGGTGACATCATGCCCAAGCACTATGTCAACACCGTCTTAAATCCTAATTTTCTTCATCATCTTTTATTTTCTTAACTATTCCGCAATGGTTAAATATCCATCGAAGCAATATCGGTCACTCTTTCGATGGAGGGGATGATATCGGGTATAAACCTCATCGAATCATACCCTCTTCTTTTTCAGTTCAAGATTCATTTCATGAACTGCCTTGCCATATAAGATTTCTCTTAAAATTCTCGGGACCCCTTTAAGACTTCTTACGAGAGAGACAATTTTTTCTTTCATCTATATCCCTATCAGAGGATAATCCCTAGAAAAATACGAGTCATGAGAGCCAAGATGATGGCCACAGATAGAGTGAAAAGGATCGCCAGAAGCGCTCCCTTTTTACCAATTTCCTTCCAAAGGGCGGCAATCGTGGCCAAACAAGGAATATAAAACGTTACAAAGACAGTAAAGACCATTACCTGGGTTTTGGTCATCACGGTAAGCACCTGGTTGGTTCCCAATGCCTGGGTCAGCATGATCATGGAGAGTTCTTTTCTTAAGAGGCCAAAGATGAGCGTCGTTCCAACAGAAACCGGAAGGTCAAGAAGATGTGTCAAGGGAGATAGGAACCAGTTGATATACCTTTCAATGCCACCATACTCTATCAGGGCAAGCAGAGCACTTCCTATAATGAGGATGGGCCATGCGATCACAATGAATTCCCGTATCCGGTACCAGGATTTCTTTAATGTGTTTTGCAGCGGGGGTAACTGGTAGGCAGGGATTTCCAGAATCAATCCAAGACTTCCGGGTTCTGGATAGAGGGTGGAGAGGATCTTCCCTGAGATAGCCACGACCAGAATGTTAAGGGCAAAAATCACCAGCGCGGCATTGGGGCTGATGAAAAAGGCAACCAGGCCGAAGATGATCGTAATTCGAGCCGCACAAGGGATCATGGTCGTCAGGATGGAGACAGTAAACCTGTGTTGGGGAAATTCGAGTATTCTTGTGGCCATCACAGCAGGAACGCTACATCCATACCCCAGAATAAATGGAATAACTGATTTGCCATGAAGACCAATCCGGTGCATGAAAACGTCCATGAGGAAAGCGACTCTCGGGAGATATCCAATGTCCTCAAGGATGGAAAGGCCGATGAGAAAGGGAACAAGATAAGGGAGGACAATGGCGATTCCTCCTCCAATTCCCTGTAGGACTCCTTTAAAAAGGAATAGGGCTAAACTTCCTTTCGCAAAAAAAAATTCAAGACCTCCTATCCATTGGTCAAAGAGCTCCATCAAGGGCTCTTCGATATATCCGCCGATTCCAAAGATGAAATTGAAGAAGCCATAGAAAATTCCTGCAAGAATCAAATATCCGAAAAATGGATGCATCACCCAGTGATCAATGGCGTTGCGGATGTCCTTCTTTGGAGGGTGGATAACAGTGGAGACCCTCTCAAATAAGTTCATAGTCAGGGCATGACGTTCAGAGGAAATTACTTCATCTGCTGGATCCCCATGAATTTGCTCCAATTTTTCCTGAAGGGGCCTTAATCGATTGATAGTGTTACTATTTCGCTTTGTTTCATTAATGAAGAACTCATCCTTTTCAAGGAGTTTTATGGAAAGAAACCGAGGGGGAACCTTTTCTTTTACTGGCCATTCAGAGTTGAGTATAGAGTCCAATTGACTTACGATTTCTTCAATGTCTTTGCTGAATTTTTGGGTTTTCCCTATCCTTCTTTCTTCTCGGACCCTTAAAACTTCAAGAAATAGCTCCTTCAGCCCTTTTCCAGTTGTGGCTATGGTAAGAATAACCGGGACTCCGAGAAGGTTCGAGAGTTTTTGGGCATCAATCTGAATCCCTTTTCTCTGGGCCTCATCCATCATATTCAGGCAAAGGATCATTGGAACTTCCAGCTCCAGAAGTTGAAGTGTCAGTTCCAGACTTCGGCAGAGCAGTGATGCATCAACTACATTGATGATCACATCTACCTCTCCAGAAAGGAGGTGCTTTCGTGCCTCCAATTCGGCTGGGTCTGACGAGGTCAGCGAATAGGTTCCAGGAAGGTCAATGCAGTTATACGTATATCCATTGATGTGTGTTTTCGTCTCAGTGTATTTAACGGTCGTTCCCGGAAAATTGGAAGTAATGGCTTTGTACCCAGCGATATGGTTGAATATGGTGCTCTTGCCACAGTTTGGCTGGCCAGCCAGAGCAATTTTCATTCCACTTCTTCCACAATGATTCGGGAGGCAATCCCCCTTCCAAGAGCCACTTGACTACTATGCACCTCAATCAGTATAGGACCTCGGAGTGCCCCATACCTTAACATCGTTATCGTATCTCCAGGATGAATACCCATCTGGCCGAGACGTTGCCTTATCCCTTGGCCTCCTTGAATATCGATCACCGTTGCTTTCTTATTCTCGTAAATATGATCCAGAGTGGTTGGCATGTTTCCCCTATAGACCTCCTTAGTTGCCTATTGATCCATATTTGGAGAGACTATATTGAGAATGGTCCTTCCGAATTCTTCTGCAGCATTTGGACTATCGGCAGTCACAATCTTCCCATCGACTTCTACTGGGTTTCCTGTATATATCGCAACTGAACACTTCAATCGGTTATCTAAAGTTGGCCACACTGTCGCCCTCTTTCCTTTAAGTACATTAGTATTGGCCAGTATAATTGGAGCGATGGAAATTGCCCCCAATACCTTCCCTTCTTTTAAGGCTTCTTTCACCAATCGATGGGCAAGGGGATCATCCCAATATTGCACGGCTCCTTCACCGCCCAAAAAGATAATAGCATCGTATAAACTCGCCCTTACTCTATTAAGAACAATATCGGGGTTTATTTTTGTTCCGAATATACCTTCAGCTTCTTTCATTACAGAAGAGGCAATTGTCACTACTAAACCGTTCTGTTCAAATATTTCTTTCAATTTTGTGAGTTCCATATCCCAAAAATCCTTTAAAGGAATGATCATGAGGATTTTTTTCTCATGAAGTTGGGCAAAAGCTCCCAGGGAAATCGATAATAAGAGGGAAACGACCATCAACATCAAAGCTATTCTATTTCTTATAGAAATGAATCGCATGATTTACTCTTCCCTTAATTTTTAGTTAAGGTAAGAAGCCTCACACCGCACACTTCTTTAAAGGTGGCACCTTCGCTGATCGAACGAATTACCTTTTCTGCATCAATCACTTTCGACCCGCAGATGGCATCGATTCCATAATCGAAGAGAATAGGGGATAAGGGAGAAGTAGGGCCAATCAAAACAACGAAAGCCTTTTTACAGAAGGCAAGAAGACATTCAAGGGTATGATTGATGAAAGATGTCCCAGTTATTCCTACAACATCACACTCGGGTAAAATTCGATCCGCCTCTTTTGATGGCAAATCCCCTTCCCGCAGCCTCTGCTCGAGAACCCAAAGATTCTTGGTCTTCCCTTTTAATTTCGGAATCCATGGGAAGTGACCCACAATTGCCACATTTTTTCCTTGACCCTTTTCCAGGATTATCTCGAAGGCATTCTTTTCAATACATGTTGATTCATCGATATCGATCAGTGAATTGATCGTTGCCATTCCAATAGATGCCTCCAGCAGACTTTCCGATTTGGAATATTCGGCCAATTCCAATGCCGTCTTTTGAGTAAGGCTCCCGACATCTCTCACACCACGATCATGGGAAGGCCCTTCATCTCTGAACGTCGAAGAGAGACCACAATGTTTCGTGACAACGGCAGTCCAGAAGACGCACGTATGAACGTTTTTAATTTGAAAATCATTTTTCTGTAAGCTCACAATTAAATCATCCAGAATTTTCAATTTCGTTTCATCCTCTTTTTTCTGCATATATCAGTTTGGATTGCCCAGTGGGACTCATCTGCCTCGCGACATTTTTAAAATGCTCCCCCAATATCGATTCTTCTTCACCGAGAAACTTTCTCGCATCCTTTGCACCGAGAAAGAAGATCCGGGCATAAAAGAGTAAACGAGGAATTCGTTTCTGAGGCTTTGCGTGCTCCATCAGACAAAATCTTCCACCCATTCTAAGAACTCTTGCAACTTCATCAATGGCTATGGTCCTTTCTTTTCCCTTTAATTCATAAAAAGCATGAGAGCAGGTCACACCACTTAAGGATGAGTCTTTGAAAGGGAGCTGATCAGCATAGGCCTGGACCAGATGGAGTTGCTTTAAATTCAATCTAAAAGCCTTTTCTTTTGCTTTTTCAAGCATCCCCCGAGAAAAATCAAGACCCACTACCAATCCATTTTCTTCGACTTGTCCGGCCAATTTCGCAGCTACCGAGCCGGTACCGGTACAGAGATCTAAAGCCCTGTCTCCTTTGGATAGATTTGCCTTCCCAATTATAAATCCTCTAAGCAAGCCCTCTACATCCCGAGAATGTAATCGGATGATAAAATCATAGACTTTTGAAAAAAGGTCATAATAGAGCTGTCGCAAGGAGTTCATATCCAGTGACCCACGGAATAATGGAATTTTGATTCTGTTTCACTCTCTCAATGTAGCCATTACAATCTTACCCACCATCTTATGCTCCTTCGCTTAGGGCTTTTTCAGGACATTCTTCGATACAGGTTCCACAATCGACACAGGCCTCTTTGGTCTACCACTGCTTTCTCATTCTCCACTTTGATGGCTTCTACTGGACAACCTTCCTCACACGTTCCGCAGCCTGTACATTTTTCCAAATCAACGATGACTGCCATGTTCTAACCTCCTTTTGGTTATTTTAAAATTCCACCTTTTTGATTCCGTATCTTTTTTCCTGCCTGCTCAGCGGCAATTAAGATCGGATCAAAAGGAGCAGAGAAAGGAGGTGCATAAGCAAAATCGAGCCTTGCAATTTCGTCCACGCTCATCTTCTGGTGAACGGCCACCGCCAGGGCATTGATCCTCCTCGCCACGCCTTCTTTGCCCGCCATCTGAGCACCCAGGAGTCTCCCGCTTTGTCTGTCAAAGATCAATTTAATCAGCATCCGTTTTGATCCGGGCATATAGCCGACTTTTGACTCAGCTTCAATAACTTGTGAATCCACATTGAAGCCATATTTCAGAGCTGTCTTGGTTCCCAGACCCGTAAAGGCCACCTCTAATTCAAAGACCTTAAAGGCCGCTGATCCCACCACGCCGGAAAAAGTGGCTTCCCCCCCTGCGGCATTTTCACCGGCAACGCGACCCTGTTTATTGGCAATGTCTCCAAGAGGTGTATAAACCCAGTCTTGACTGATAAGGTTGAAAACTTCACAGCAGTCTCCCCCAGTGTAAATATCCGCTAAATTGGTGCTCTGGGTCTTATCTGTCCGGATCGCTCCGGCCTTTCCAAGCTCAACACCTGCCTCTTTAGCTATTTCCACGTTAGGAATGACTCCGTTGGCCATCAATACCATGTCTACAGGGTATTCTGCTTTATTGGTTTCGAAGGATATGGTTTCCCCATGACTATTCACTTTAAATGCTATGGGTTCATGGTGGGTGAGGAAATGAGTACCATTTACTTGTAACTCTTTAAGTATCCTTTCGGATATCTCACTTTCCAAATTCCCTGCCGGTAAATCTCGACGACAAAATACGAAAGTTTCCATATTTCTCAAGCGAAAAGCCTCACACATCTCCAGTGCAATAAACCCACCGCCGAGAATGGCTACCTGTTTTGGTCTTTTCTCATCGATGTAATTCTTGATACGGACGCCATCCTGAAGATCCTTTAGAGTGAATATATTCTTGGAATCGCTTCCAGGAATGTTTAGCCTTCTGGAACGTGCGCCGGTGGTAATGATGAGTTTGTCATAGGGAATCAATTGAACTTCAGATTGGGATAGATTTAGAACTTCAATTCTCTTTTGCTTGGGATCGATCTTTGTGACCCGGTGTCCGGTCTTCACCTCAATATCCTGTTTTTCTTTAAATTGCTGGGGCGTCCGGACGACTAATGTATTTTGATCTTTTATTACATCACCGATGTAATAAGGAGTTTCTCAAGACCCATATGAGACAAAAGACCCCTGTTCAAAAATGGTGATTTCGAGGTCAGGATTGATTCGTTTTGCCCTGGCTGCTGCACTGGGTCCCGCCGCCGACCCACCCAGGATGATCAGTTTTTCTTTCTTCGACATCTTTGGCCTCCATCAGTTCCCAATGCTCTATTTTCAGATGCTTTCTGACAATTCCCGCACAGACCAAATATCTGAATGGAGATGTTGGCTGACTTGAAATTCCTCTCTTTGTCTATCTGTGTTTTTAAAATCTCCAGACTGCAACTCGGAAAATCGACAATCCTCCCGCAACGTTCGCATATCATATGACCATGATCTTTTTTCTGAAATATGGACTCGTAGTAAAAGCAATTCTGTTTGATATCCAATCTATCAATGAGGTGATATTTTTCAAGGAGTTTTAGTGTCCGATAAATAGTGGGCAGGGAAACCTTTGTGCCTTTTCGGTTGAGAGCAAAGTACAGTTTCTCAGCGTTGAAATGACCCTTTCGAACTTCGAGTTCTTTGAGAATCGTTTCCCTTTCCCTGGTATTTTTCAGACCCCTCGACACTAAGACATCTTTGAGTTGTTGGGCTTCCCTATCCATCCTACATCTGTACCCTACACCCTACACCCTACACCCTACACCCTTCCCCTCTTCCCAGCAAGGAAAGGGTGGGGTAAGAGGAGAGTCTTAAAAAGCCATCTCCGGTTTCCAGACCTTCCAGACCTTTCCTGCCAGGTCTGGGCCAGGTTTTAAAGTCGGCTTGCCTGGCTGCCATCCGGAAGGCATAACCTCGCCCGTAGCACGCATATGCTGAAATGCCTTAACCTGTCGGATCAGTTCGGGAACATTCCTGCCGACCGGTGGAGCTACAGTCTCCATGGCCTGAATGACTCCATCTGGATCGATCAAAAAGCGACCCCGGATGTTTACTCCTGCTTCTTCATCGTAGACACCGTAGGCACTTCCGATACGGCCTCCTGCATCCGTTAGCATTGGAAAGGGAACCCCGCCTTTAACCATTTTCGATAGTTCCTCTTCTTGCCAGATTTTGTGGATGAAGCGGCTATCTGTGCTGCATGACAAAACCTCGACTCCAAGCGATTTGAACTCTTCGTATTTGGCGGCAACTGCCGACAATTCAGTAGGTCAGACGAAGGTGAAATCACCGGGATAAAAACAGAGGGCAACCCACTTTCCTTTATAGTCGGAGAGTTTGATATTCTTGAAACCTCCTTCGATATAGGCACTTGCTTCAAAATCTGGTGCTGGTTTTCCAACTCGAGCCATCATCTTGATTTCCTCCTTCTGAATTAGTGTGGGTTGGGAAGTTTTAGTTTCCGCCAAACTAATGACTCCCTTTGCTGGCGTTACACATCCATCTTTTGCTTCAACCATATTTAACCTCCTTTTTATTTTAGTGTCTCTACGGCCACCCAGATAGGTTCAGTAGGTCCGTGGTCTTCGTGCCACACTGAGTGAGTTTAAGCTTTAAAATGAGATCAGAAACACTGCATCGACCTCCAGAGTGAGAAATGTCCCATCCTCAAGGATTCTTCGAGCTCTTTACGTCACTTTTGCTTTTATTGAGGTCGATCCAATCCTTCATGTGCTGAAGATTTTCAGTCAAATTCCACCAACCATTTTTAAAGGTCGCATAATCAGGAGCACCTGTCATGGCCGAGGCATACTTGATAGAATTTGCGTAAAAGAGCCACTGTCTAATCCACATCTGTTCGATTGTTTCATCAAATGGATTCTTGCTCTGAGGAAGTCCCTCCGCCACGCCATGGTTCCATGCCTCAAGGAGCAACAGCGTGGAAACAAGGGTTAAACTGTCGACCTCCTTAATAGTGTTGTCAAGCTTTGCGAAATGGCGATCTACCCACGATGTGCTATGGCAACTATTGCATACCCCTGAAATCATCTTTCTCCTTCTTGTCTGTTCATCCTTATCAATGAGACCATCTCCTGCTATTTCTCCTGTAAAAGCAGTGGGCAAAGGGAGACCATCCTTGTTCCTGAGAACGGATGTATCACCATGTTTCGGCTGTGGATGGGAGTAGATCAACCCAAAGAGCCTGACCCAGACCCTTGCCCCAAAGTCATGGGATCTATCAGCCACCTTTTTGCCATCAGGGCTGGTGATGAGGCTGTTGTGGCATGTGGAGCAGGTAGGGACCTGGAAGTCTCTTCCGACCTTCCATGGAACAGCGGTAAAATTCCATTTCTGATAGTTGGAGAGATAGATATCCCCGTGTTTACTCTCATGGTAAACGTTCCATGCTGGCACATCGGGTTCAAGATGGCACTGGGCACAGGTATAAGGTTTTCTGGCCACCTCGATCGAGAACTCATGTCTGGCATGGCAGGCTGAGCAGGCTCCGAGGCTCCCATCCGGGTTTATTCTTCCAACCCCCTGATTGGGCCATTGGGTGAGATTTGGGACTTCGATCTTCCCCATCTTTGTCTCCACCTCCTGCATCCCCCCTACCTTCACCTCCGTACCGTGGCAACTGAAACATGTCTCCTGGCGGGTAAGATCAGAAGCATTCAGTTGGACTACCTTTCCTTCCTTTATAGCTTTCTTGCTGATCACTGTCTCCACGAGGGTGCGATACACAGGATTCTTCATCAGATTCCCTACCGCATGGCCTTTTTTGCTTCCTGAAAATTCTTTCGCCTCTGCAGGATGGCAAGTGGCGCAATCGTTGGGCGAAACGATGACGTTTATCTTAAAACCCATATGATCGAAATTATCTTTATGACCGGCAGGGTTCAAGCTATGACATTCATAGCAGCCCACTGCCACATTTTGGAATGGAGGAGCCACTTTCTTGGCAGATATCCTCCTTTCTATCTCAGGCCTCTTTAACGCCGCAGATGGTCTTGTCTTAGCGTGGCGGCTTTTCAGCCAATCCTCCACGATGCCTGAGGTGTATTCCCTGTGACATCCTAAACAGGCAGAAGTCTCCTGGCTTAAGGGTTGGGGTTTTTCTTTTTTAGCACCCTCCTGAGCAAAGAGAATCACCGGAAGTAAAGCGAAAAGTGTGAGAAAGATGACGGATCGTTTTATCATAGTCTCCCTCCTCAAACATACCACTTATTTCAATCTTCGTTTCTCCTCATTACAATCCTTTCTTCTCAAACCATCGAATGAGCAATAATCCTCCAGGAATAAATAGGGGGATGATAACCCAATGGCTCACCCCTGTTATCTGCGGAAACGTAAGGCAGCGAGGGGAATATTGGAAAAGTTTCAAATATCTTTCTTTAAAATTTGAATCTCAATTTCAATTACATAACCAAATGAAGGCGTTAAGGCGAACAAAACCTCAACACCCCATTAATGCTCTTTCTTTCCTACTTCTATCTCACGGATGCCTTTTCTTCCCGGGATGACAGATGGCAATCTGCTCGCCTGAACAATCCTTGGGTTCTCCTTCTAACTTCTCGGGATGAATGCAATTAGGTTTGTTTTGACACACGGATATACCTCCTTTCAGAATTCTTGGCGGATTCTTTTCTTAAAGATGAATAGCGAGAGACTAAATAGGAGAAAAGTGAACCCCAAGAGAATTAGTAAATCCAGGTATAGAGGGATCATCCCTTTGTCCTCCGATAAGCAATGTTTCAAACCGTCCACGGAGTAAGTCAACGGAAGAAGATAAGAGAGAATAGGCAGAGGGTAAGGCATCACAGAAACCGGAAAGAAGACCCCGCAAAGAAAGATCATGGGAAAGCGAAAAAAATTGGACATGGTCATGGCTTCAAAAACTTCTTTCACTCCCACTGAGATAAGAATTCCGAGCAATGAAAAAGCAAGACCTGAAAGGATGATGATGAATACAAAAGAGAAAAGGTGTTTTACAGAAAGGCCCATAATTGGGATTAAAAATATTGTTATACAAAATGTAATAATCAACCCAAATAGAGTGCTTCCGAGGGTCTTTCCGAAAAGGATCGTTCTAATGTCTAACGGTGCAAGAAGGAGTCTCTCCAGGGCTCCGATTCTTTTCTCAAAAGTGATCACAATGGCAGCCATGGACGTGCATGAGAAGAGGAGGGTCATGCCAATCAACCCTGGCACAACCTCTTTGATTCCCATTGGGTTTCTGAAATAGAAAGCAAAAACAAAAACGATAGGAAGCATCAATCCCCAACTGATCAAGGGGGGTTTTAGATAGTAAGTCCCCATATCTTTCTTGGCAATGAAGTAGGACTTTTTAATTTCCTCGTTCATGATTCTGGTCCTCCTTTTACAGGCTTATCTATTTTCATCAACTCTGAATCAAGACCGGTTAACTTTACAAAGGCATCTTCCAGAGTTGGAGTTAGTGTGTTAATGGATCGAATTATTGCTCCGTGTTCTTCAAGAGATTTCATAATAGGAGATGTCACCTGATCGAGTCTTTTGGTATGAAATCGGATTCGGTTTTCGTCGATCAAAACCCTCTCAACCCCATCCAACGAGATAAGTAAACCTTTTAAGTTCTCAGAAACTCGATCCAATCCGATTTCAAGAATTTCGGTCTCTTTGACTTGCGACTTAATATTTTCAGAGGTATCGATGATTCTTATTTTCCCTTTCACAATAATGGCGATTCGGTCACAGAGGGTCTCTGCTTCAGGGATATAATGAGTGGTGAGAAAGATGGTTAATCCTTTCTTTTTCGCATCCAAGATAAGTTTTCTTAAGCCCCTTGCACTCATGACATCCAGGCCTGTCGTGGGTTCATCAAGGAAAAGGATTTTGGGATGGTGGATCAATGCAGCGGCAATGGTGAGCCTTCGTTTTAAACCTCTCGACAATTTCTGAAATGGTTTTTCCAGATGTTCCTTCAGACCAAATTCCTCAAGAAGTTGAAGGGCGCGATCTTTTCGTTCTTTTCGTGGGACCCCATAAAGTTCTGCCTGATAAATAAGATTTTCAAAGGAAGTGAGTTCTCCATAGAGGTTTGACGTTTCGGGGACAAGGCCAATTGTCTTTTTAACCTCCACTGGGTCCTTTATCACATCGTGGCCATCGATCCAGGCAGTGCCTGAACTGGGCTGGGTCAACCCAACCATCATTCGAATGGTGGTAGTCTTGCCCGCACCATTCGGCCCCAAAAAACCAAAGACTTCACCCTCTTTGACATCAAACGAGAGATGATCTACGGCAGGGATTGAGCCATAGAACTTAGTCAAATCTTTTATTTGAAGGATATTGTCCATCGATTCTCCTCTAAAGTTATTTCTTTTTTCAACTTGCGTCTTTTTCAAACAAAGGATCTTCCACATCCAATACTTTCAGGGGGCTCTTCCCGGTAAAAAGCTTGATGATTCTTCCGATGGTGTAAGCATTTCCTTTCAGCATTAGTTTGCAGTTTTTGAAAATACAACCAGATACCTCGGTCTCTCCCTTTTCAAGGATGATCACGCAGTTTTCGAAGTCACAATGAATAAAGGATTTTCCATCCAGTTCAACTTTCTTGTTAGAAAATTGGTTGTTCTTGTATCGAACTTTATAACCTTCCATTAATTTGACGCCAATTTCGCTTTTTTATTGCAGAATTCAGATAGCTTCAATAGTCTCTCTTAATATATCGATATGAGAAAAGTATTGTGGATGGTTTCAATGGGCTTAAGGTGCATATTTTTTTCAACCGACCTGGCTGCTTTGCTATCCTCAGGAGAGAGCTTTAAAGAGGAGTGTATCTCCATCGCTTAAGGTAGTCTGCATGCGGTTTTCAGAGAGATAGGTTGCTCCATTAAGAAGCACCCGAATCTCTATATCTACATCTCCATTCTTATCCAACAGGAACTTTTTCACTTCAAATCCAAATTCCCTTACCAAGGCATCAATCAATTCCTTTAAGGTCTTACCAGGAAATTCGAATTCTATCTTCTTGTTCTTGCCAAAGGTCTTATAAAGGGGTAATCCTGCAATCTCGATGTTAACCTTCGCCTTACCTTTACCTCCTTTTTGTTATTACCACCTTGTCTCACTCCCGTCTGCAGCCACTTCCCGTGGAGCAGGGAGGAGTAGAACAACGTTCTTCTCTGCCGCAGCAGGTGTGACCCGGTGCTCTTTTCTCGCTTTTTAAAGGATGCGAAACCGAAATCTTCTTCTCCAGTTGAGGACTCCCACACTTTTTGCATGACAGAGTTTCACCCTTGGGTCCTATCCCCACTAAGAATTCTGAAATGGCCCCACAAGCATTGCATTGGTATTCATAAATCGGCATGTTAACCCTCCTCAAAACTGAAGAAATTTAAAAGCGTTTTGTTAGATCCTTTGTCGCAACCCTTATCCTTCTATGATCAACTTGTAGCCCGTTTTCCCTTCTTCGGAATAGATAAGGAATTTAACCTCCTTTCCTTCCGTAAGGTATCTTTCATATTGGCCTCGAAGGTGACCAAAATCTGTTGACTCTAAAAACAGCCTTAAGACCTCAAGTCTTTTGCCAAGCTCTTCATCCACGCTTCCCTCTTTCAGGAGGAGGTTGAGCGTTCTTTCATATTCCTTTTTAGACAGGGTTTCAATACAACTTGACAGATTGGGTTTCAGTTCAATGCATACCATTTTCAACCTGTGACCGGCAAGTGCCCCTTGACCCACACCTCTCTGATCAAAAGGCAGGCGCTCGACCTCCTGAGTTAACAGTCCTTTCAATTTCAATCACCTGCCCTCCTTGTCCTTTCCATTTACGATATTTACTTTAAAATACTGGTCGATAGGAAGACGGCCGAAAAGAACGGCTCCAATGCAGGGGACCACATATTTTACTGACCACTCACTTCCAAGGATATTGAAAAATTCAAGACATGAAGAACAGACATGAAGGCTATCGGCAATTGAATAAGGGACGATGAGGCCATCAAGTTTGATAAAAAACTTAGGATCGAGGAAGTTAGAATGATTTGCCGAATGGTTCATAAATATTTTTTCAAAATTAAAGGGTTCATTTGCTCGGCGACGTTCAAACCATGTCTGATAAAATTCCTTTTCAATAGGCTCAACATTTTCCCAGGTATTAGGTTTCCTCTGTTGATATTCTTTCGATTTAATCAGTTCAAGGATCTCATCAAGAGATGGAAGTCGGTCGGGCTTAAAATTCGATTCTTTGATAATGATAGGGTTTCCAATATCCAGATGATCTAGAGATGTATTGCTGACGACCAGGAGCTTACTTGCCTTTTTGGATTCCCAGTACCAGGAAGTTCTCCTTTTACAGATACCGTACCACGCTGGAGGAGTTAGGTAACCAATATCTTTTGACGATCTTAAGACCCGACAAGGAATTTGGGCTTCTTCAGTCAGTTGGATTCCCTTTTTCTCAAAATTCTCCCTAACCCTTCTCAAGCCATGAAGGTCTGTCCAGTAGCAAAATTTTTGGTAAACCATCATTCCTCCATCGTTTCCGTGCCCTTTTTTCGTATCCGTTAAATTTATGATCTATTGAATTAAAATAGTTAATACTTCTTCCCACATTCGTTGAACGATCCCTTGAACTTCGTTGCAAGGGTAGTCCATCACGGTCTTCCTTTGAACCAGTGCCTCCACAACTCTGGGTTCATAAGGGACTTGACCGATAAGGCGGGAACCGTTCTGTTTACAGTAGGAGGCAATGCGAGAAGAATTTTCGAGGTTTAGATCGAATTTATTGATACAAACCAGGGATGGAATTTTAAAATGATCGGAGAGCTTCAAGATTCTTTCTAAATCATGAATCCCCGAGAGGGTGGGTTCTGTAATTGCCAAAACCAGGTTCACTCCGGTCAACGAGGCCGTGACCGGACATCCTATGCCAGGAGGACCGTCAATCAATATGAGATCAAGGTTCTTCTCCTTTGCAATCTCAACCGCCTTTTTTCGGACGACTGTAACGAGTTTCCCCGAATTCTCCTCTCCAATTCCCAACCGGGCATGGACGAAGGGACCATATGGGGTTTCAGAGATAAACCAATCTCCTGAAAAAGCCACTTCCATGGTGATTGCCTTTTCAGGGCAGATATGTGAGCAAAAGCCACATCCTTCGCATGAGATAGTATTGACAACTCCATTATCGATTGCACTAAAACGGCAAACCTTGGTACAAAGACCACATTGAGTGCATTTATTTAAATCGACGTGAGGAGATCTTCCGCCAAAATATTTTTCCTGGATTAAGATATTCGGTTTGAGCAGAAGATAGAGGTCAGCCGCGTCTACGTCACAGTCGACCATGACTTTGTTCTTGGCCAGAGCTGCAAAAGCAGCAGCAATCGTGGTCTTCCCTGTCCCACCTTTTCCACTGACGATGGCCAATTGTTTAATTTCAGTTTGTTCCATTATTGCCCTCACCTTCCTCCATCAAGGGGAAAGGAAAGAGAAAATTATTTCTTCTGATAATTCAGAATAGCTTCATGTAATCCCCTGATTGCTAAAAGAGAGCAGTGGGCCTTCCTTGCAGGAATACCGCCTGCTGCTTCGATCACATTGTTGTCGGTCAGTTTCAGCGCCTCTTCGAGAGTCTTCCCAATGGCCAGTTCAGTAGCAATACTGGATGTGGAAATAGCCCCAGGACATCCCTGGGTTAAAAATTTAAAGGCAGATATCTTGCCGTTTTCCACTTTGAGATATATTCTAATGAAATCTCCACAGGTTGGATCACCCACTACTGCCATAGCATCAGGATTCTCTATTTCGCCTACATTTCTTGGATGATTAAAGTGGTCGATCAGCGTCTCGTTATAGACGAGATAACCGACCTCGTCATTCAATTCTTGTCCCTCTTCGATTTGACTCATGGAGTTTCTCCAACTTTTCAAATAGATCCTTAAATTCCTGCATGTAAGAAGGATGCTCGACAACAATTGGAACTCCCCTTGAATACGATTCAGCAATACTTCGATCCATGGGGATTTCCATTAGAACAGGAATATTTTGAGATTGACAATAATCCCACACTTCTCGATCCCCAACATCCGCCTTGTTAACAACCACTCCTTTTTCAATTCCTAACTTTTCAAGCATTCCCACTGCCAGCTCCAAGTCATTCAGCCCAAAGGGCGTGGGCTCCGTAACCAACAAACAAAAGTCACTTCCCTTTACGGTTTCGATCACAGGGCAGGCTGTTCCCGGAGGGGCATCGAGAATCACAATTTTATCCCTTTGAATTTTTTCTTTGACTCTTCGTATGAGAGGGGAAGCCATTGGTTCTCCAACATTTAAAACCCCATTGGCAAAGGGGATACCGTTGCCGCTTCCCTCCTGAACAATTCCAATCTCCCTTTCCACTTCAAAAATAGCCTTCTCAGGACATAAATAAGAACAGGCTCCGCATCCATGGCAGAGTTCATCAAAAACCAGAACGTTTTTCAAAATGACAGCAATGGCATGGTATTCACAGACTTTGGCGCATTTGCCACAGTAAGTGCATTTGGATTCATCAATTCGGGGGACCGGAATTCCCACAGAAGTAACCTGGTGGATGGCGGGGGATAGAAAAATGTGAGAATTTGGTTCCTCCACATCGCAATCAATTAATTGGACGGTCCCTTTTGGAAGAGAAAGAGCCAAATTGACAGCAATGGTGGTCTTTCCGGTTCCCCCTTTGCCGCTTGCGATTGAAATAATCATGACAGTCGTTACCTGTTCTTGATGCTCTGTCTCTTTTTAACCGGTCGGGCCGCTCTCGTAGTAACAACGGTGGTCGTACATTCGATATCGGATTGTCCCAGTTTTTCTGAGGTGATCTAAGTGCTTCACAACTTCATCCATACGGAGTCCAAGCGCTTTAGAAATATCTTCCGTGGTACAAGGTCTTCTCTTAATCAAGCTCAGAATCTCCGTATCCTTGACGGAGTCAAATTCTTCTTCCAGGGAAGCAGCAAATTCAGAGATGATCTCTGCCTTCTCTCCCAATTGTTTCCTTATTTCTTCAAGCTGAGTGGTGCTTAAGGGATAAGCAAATTCTTCAGCAGGAGGCCTGACGGGTGTATTCAATTGAACCCTATCGGGCTGGATTCTTTCGATGACCCCTTTGAGTCTTTCAATCTCCCCTTTATCGTCGTTTATCCCTCTGCAAAAGACCACTTCGAGCCAGATCTGGCCCCGATACTCATTTCGGAATTG
>Ga0299915_10001638_pt1 | contig 16510 bp, 13 predicted proteins | sample RVTome_13_FD_200263 | JGI IMG/M metagenome (GOLD analysis project Ga0299915, IMG submission 200263) | Soil microbial communities from uranium-contaminated site in the Upper Colorado River Basin, Wyoming, United States - RVT92D227 (version 2) ... | reverse complement strand
TGCCGACGTCGCCTTTCACCCATTTGCCTCCTATACTCGTAACAACATCATTAATGTCATCCCATTCAGCCTTCAAGAATTGAATTGGTTTCACTATAACGTATTCGTCTTTTACCGTGAAACTTAGTAGCTTGCGCTGCTCTGAGCTGAACTCTTTTTCAACTTCGCTTGTGTCTTGGCTTGATTGAATCCGCAATTCCTTCAGAGGCTGAATTTCAGGTTCAGGGCTTATCGTAGACTGAGGTTGATTTCTTGAGCCTATCGCAGGCTGAAATTCTCTTGAGCTCGGCACAAGGAGTACGTTGAATTCTGGCGCGTAGACAACGTCGAACTCCTGGATTGGGTATGATTCTGCAGCGTCTTGAAATTTGTCGCTTCTTACGATTGCGGTTACTTGTTTGGAGAACAAGTCGTATTTTATGTCTAAGAGTTCAGTGTCGTCTGGGAGGTTGGAAGCAAAAGAGTTTGTTTTTCCTCGGAGTATTTTCATGAGGAATTCAGGACGAAATTTTATAATTCTCATTTTCATAACAGTAACCACTTGAGTTTGTCTTTCTTAAGGCAGGGTATCTAATGTGCATATTTATCTTTTTGCCATGGTTTGCTGGACGTTCGTGACCGTGAGGTCAATGCCTCTCAGCGTTTCTTCGCAGCTTTTTCCCTTTTTTCTTTGTAAGGGAAAACGGTCTTCTAGGTGAAGATTTTGTGGGCTGGAACCCCTAACCAATTAACTGTTCTAGGCGCGCGCTGAATATGGAAGAGGAGCCTTTCTCCTGTACCTCGATCGACAACTGCGAATAAAGGGGCGAAACAAACCTAAATACAACAACCAGGCTCTTCGAGCGCAGCCGAAAAGTCGCAGCCACAAGCAGCAAAAACCCAAGACTGGAAAAAATAACCTTCCACACGATGCGCCACTGGAAAGCCACCATGGAATATCACTGCACCAAAGACATCCTCCACGTTATGCGGGTACTGGGCCACAAAAGCATCAAGAACACGATGCGATACACCCAACTCGTGGACTTAGGCGAACAGGACTACGTTGTTAAAGTTGCTTAGACACTTGAAGAAGCAGTTAAGCTACTTGAAGGAGGATTCCAATACGTTTGCGATTACGACAACGGCAAAATCTTTAGAAAGCCCAAATAGCCTAGACGCCGGGAGTTTGTCCAATTTGACGTTGGTGGCGCCGGGGAAGGGACTCGAACCCCTGCGAGCCAAAGGCCCACTGGCTACCTTGTCCATGGCATAGCCCACTTTCTGCTTACGCGGATCTCGAGGCCAGCGCGATAACCACTCCGCCACCCCGGCTCGATTAAAGAATTGCGTCACTGTCTAAAAGAGTTTTCAGTTATTGGAGGAACCACAGGTGCCGAACAGCATCCATCGACTATAAGGTAACAGCAGACGCCCGCTTCACTAACAAATTCAACATACATTCAGCCTTTATCTAAGGGGGTGTAGTTTCTTCACGCGCTAGAGAACATGTCTCATTAAGAACAAAAAAGTGGTGCAAAAACAGTTTATTCTCTGCTGGAAAGCACCACGATGTAATCAGCTGTGTCCGCGCACATGTCTGCAGCATGCTCGATGAACTCAATTAAATCGTCAAATATGACCATGGCTCCGCAGTTGATTTCGCCGCCGTATTTAACGAATAAAGACTTTGCCTTAAGGTACTCTGCGTCCAAGTCATGTTCAATGTCCTCAACTTTTTTCGCTTCCTTTATCGCTTCAGCGGGGTTGGTCGAAATTTTTTCGATGCTGCCGCGCAGAGTTTGAGCGGTTTCTACAAGTTTCGAAGTCATGAACACGGTTTTTTTAATCAGTTCCTCTGGAATTTCCGTTTCTCCAAGCATTTCTAAGCATCTTGCTGCGTCTTTAGTGTGGTCTGCCAGAGTATCCAGTCTTTTCACGAGATGCAACAGATCTTCACGGTAGTCCGACACCAAAGCTGCGCCTTTGGATAACTCCTTGAAAACGTCTGTGCGCAACTTGTCCACTTCTTCTTCCACCTTGTACAAGTTTTCAACGTAACTTTGAGCTTCCTTGTATTTTTTTTCTGAGAAACTTTTCATAGCTTTATGAAGCCAAGTTACCGTATCAAAAGCTTTGATTATCTGTTCCTGTGCTATCTCTAACCCTTTTGTTCTGCGACGTTTTTCAAACCAATCGTAGCTTCTTTTTTCCACAAGTCACATCTCCGTCTATTATTACTTGGAATGGTTCCCATATAACCCTTCTCTTATGCAGCACTAATACCTGCGGACTTACCGAAACTCTTGCTTATTTACCATTTCCAAATATCACGTAGATTACAATTTAGTCTATATGGCACCTACCGTTTCCCAGAATCAGCCTTCCAGAACAGTTTCTGCCAACCGAACCTTATCCTCCAAAGTTCGCATTATAGTGTCCGCCACTTTCACTTCAATCCCAAGCTTCTCTATTCTCCCCTTCTCTGCAAAATCAGCAGTATCAAGAATGAACGTGTCGAGGAAATCCCCGTAGAGTTTAGCCACGGAGTACGCGGAAACTTCAAGCCCTAAACCGCGTAGCAGTTTGTCAGCTGGACCCTTAATGGGCGCACCAGCAACTATTGGGCTTATAGCTACTTTTTTTGCGTCAGTCTGCTTCAAAGCGTCTCTAACTCCCTTCACAGCAAGAATCGTACCTATGCTTACTACTGGGTTGCTTGGGCAAACTATCACTAACTCCGCGTTCATAACCGCGTCTATCACGCCTGCCGCTGGTTTCGCATTGTCAGCGCCGAGAAACTCAACGCCAAGCACCTTGTCTTTTGCGCCTCTCTTAACCAGATACTCTTGAAAGTGAATCGAACCGTTCGCAGTCAAGATTCTGGTCTCAAACTTATCATCACTCATAGGCAAAATCGCCATTTTAAGCCCTAACGCTCGAGCAACTTCAGCAGTAACCTCAGATAGCTTACGTCCTCCTTTTAGGAGGTTGGTTCTGAAAATGTGAGTAGCTAAGTCCCTGTCGCCAAGGGCAAACCAGACTTCTTGCTTAAGCCTCCTGAGCGCTTCTAGGCAGTGGAAGGTGTCTCCTCTGATTCCCCAACCTTTCGCTTCATCAACGATACCCGCTAAAGTGTAGGTAACTATGTCAACATCGGGGGATACGTGCAAACCAAACAATTCAATGTCATCGCCAGTGTTCACGATAATCGATAGGTCTTCCTCATTAACGAGTTTCACGAGTCCCCTGAGGAACCGCGCTGCGCCCACTCCACCCGCTAAAGCGGTAATCATGTCTTTCACGCTAAAACCTGCGCTATGGCTTTGGCTTCTCTTTCTCTGAAACCCAGTACTCTGTTGCTGAACCTTTCGCGTTCATGACTCGTTCTTTTTTGAATATGGGTGCTTCTTTTTTGTATCTCTCTACAGCTTCTCTTAGAACTGGAAAAACATCCGTCCTGTGTGAGCCAGCAACTGAAACGTACACAAGGTCTTCGCCGATGTTGAATTCTCCCAGTAAATGGTGAATTTGAACATCAACTATGCCTGGTTTCTGGGATAAGTCATAGCAAATTTTCGCGAGAACTTCGTTGGCTTTTTCTTCGTACGCTTCCAGCGTGAGTTTCTGCACTTTTTCTCCTTCCAAGGTTTTGCCGCGAGCTACGCCGATGAAAAGAGCTATCGCTCCAGCTTTTTCGAAATTACTGTTTTTTTTGATGTTGCTGAGTAGTTTTGAAACTGAGAGTGTTCCTTTTTCATGGACGCCTGCATGTCCAGTCAAACATGTCACTTCCCTATTGGCTTCTTTGAGAAACCTCTACATCTTAAGCTAATTTCGCCTCTAAAAGCTATTTCGCATCAGCAAACACAATGGAAAATTGTGAGGAAAAGATTCTGATGCTTTCGGGGAGAACGGCTCTTCTGCGTGTTAGGCCTGTTGAGCTTCCTGTTCTGCTTCTTGTTGGGCTTCTTGCGGTGGTGCCTCAGCTGGCTGCCCAACTAGCTTGGATTTTCTGATGCCCACATGCCTGAGCGGAGCCACTTTCTTAGCTTCATTGTAAATGTCCGAAGCTATTTTTCCGAGAACCATTTCTTGAACGAACTGGTCCAAGGTCAACGCAGCGGCTTTTTCGTTGATAGTTTTCGTCATAATGTTGCGGATGACCTTCTCTTGAGATGTTTTAATTCTCGAACGCGTGAGACCTGAAACCGCAATTCGCAGTTTATACCCGTCTTTTGTGGTCAAATTGAAAAGCCCGTCGACTTTCGTTGTTCTTCGCCTAACCAAACTTCGCAAATAATCACGCGAATACTCATGACCTTTGAACAGCGTATGCGCGGTTTTACCATCCATCCTGTTAATTTGGAAAAACATCTTCAAGTATTGATGGGAAAAGTCGCCTGTAATGTCATAGAGGGTTGCTTCAACAACTCTTCCGATAAGTCGTTTCTCTTCTTCTGCTGGTACTGTGCCTAATTCGATGTTTCCAAAGAATGGCGGCGCCACTACCATGTACCATGATTTTCCTCGCCATTTATCGCGCACGTGTTTCGCTTTTGAAGACAAGTTTATCCTCCAAAGGTACCTTGGTGATTCACAAGGCGATATTAAAAGGTTTACCGTTTTAAGCTTATCTTCTCGATGTCGCCCATGTATTTTCTTAAAACTTTCGGGACAGTAATTGAGCCGTCTTCTTGTTGGAAATTCTCTATGATGGCGACGATGGTTCTGCCTGTGGCTATGGCTGTAGAGTTTAAAGTGTGAACGAAGCCTTTTGTGGGTGCGCCTTCTTTTTCTCTGTACCGTATGTTTAAGCGTCTAGCCTGATAATCTGTGCAGTTGCTGCATGAGACTATTTCTCTGTACGCGTTTTGAGCAGGCATCCATGCTTCAATGTCGTATTTTTTGGCTGCCACTGTTCCAATGTCGCCTGTGCACACGTTGACTACGCGGTAAGGTAAACCGAGTTTTTGGACAAGTTCCTCTGCGTTGTGAATGAGTTCTTCGTGTAGTTTCCATGATTCTTCGGGCGTGCAGAAAATAAACTGTTCTATCTTGTTGAACTGGTGGGTTCGGAATATTCCGCGGGTGTCTTTGCCGTGGGCGCCAGCTTCCTTCCTGAAGCACGCGCTTATTCCCGCGAGTTTAAGCGGCAACTCTTCTTCTTTTAACACTTCATCCTTGAACATTGCAGCCATAGGATGCTCTGAAGTTGCGATTAGGTACAGGTCTTCGTTTTCGATTTTGTATAACACGTCTTCGAAGTCGCTTAGGGCTGTGACGCCTTCGTACGCGTCTCGCCGCATCAGATATGGCGGTTCCACGGGCGCGTAACCTTTTTTCACGATTTCTTCTAAAGCAAAACTTATCAGCGCCATGTCCAAAAGCACGCCTTCTTTTTTTAGGTAGAAGAATCGGGAGCCTGAGACCTTGCCAGCTCTTTCAATGTCGATTATATCCAAGTTTAGGCTCAAATCTATGTGATTCTTGACTGGGAAGTTGAATTTGGGGATGGTGCCCCATGTTCTTACTTGGGCGTTGTCGTTTTCGTCTTTTCCAGCTGGCACGGTTTCATGCAGCAGATTTGGCAGGCGCATGAGGTAACTGCGTGTTTGTTCTTCTGTTGCGGCTACTTCTTTTTCTATGTTGGTGATTTCTGTGTCGATTTGTTTTGCTTTTTCAACTTTGCTGCTGGCGTCTTTTCCAGTTTTTTTCAGTGTGGCGATTTCTATGGTTACCAGTTTTCTTTCGTGGCGAAGTTCGTTTAGTTTCGTTAGGTCCTGTCGCCATTGCCTGTCAACGTCTATTAGTTCCTCAAGCATTTTGATGTTTTCTGGGTTCCCTCTTTTGTTTAGGTTATCCTTCACAAGTTCGGGGTTTTCTCGGATAAGTTTGATGTCTAACATTCTTCTCACGGAGTTAACGTTATAATCCTAGATTTGCGTGGCTATTTAAACTTGCGATGCGTGATTCAAAGTTGGTTTTTCAGGGATGATTGTTTCTTTCTCTTAGGCTTTTCCGTATTTTCTGAAGAGCAATATGCCGAAGGCAAGCACAACTACACTGGCGAGCGATACCACGGCGAAATCCAACAATACAATAGGGCTGGTGACTGGAGCCTTGCGCAACAGCAGCGACGTTAAAGCGTCAGTGACATAGTAGCTTGGCACGAAGCGCCCTGCAGTTTGAGCAGCTGAGGATAGGGCAGCACCCACGAAAGTTCCGAGAAACATCTGAGGCAATATGAATAGAAAAGAGAGCCCAGTGGCTGCGCCTGAAGATTTGGCGATAGTTGCAGTGATTAAGCCGAAGCCGACGTTGCACAGCGAGAAAAGCAGGACTAAGACGAAAGCGAAGGCATAAATGCCCACTCCAACGTCTGGGCGATAGCCGACCACGTAAGCCATAACGAATATGAGAACTGCTTGAGCTACGGCGATAATCATGTTTGAGAGCACTTGGCTTGCCATGAATTCGGTGGCTGTTGTGGGTGTGACGCTTATGCGTCTGAGTAAACCGTTCTCGCGGTCAGTTGTGAAGGACTGAGCCACGGTCATTGTTAGGAATATTGCTGCGTAGGCGAAAAGACCAGGCGCCATGTAATCAAACATAGTCTGCTTAGTGACCTCGACCAAGGATGGAGTGCCAATTTGTATGGGTCTCGGCACGGTGGCTTGCTGGTCTCCGTAGATTGCTGCGGCAAGGACTTGCTGGATTATCGGCGGAATCGCTTGGGTAGCAACCATTGACCCGCTGTCAAGATAAAGTGAGACAGTGGTGTTTATCCATTGGTCAGGGTTGTCTGGTGCAGTTTGGAAAGCGTTGCAGCTTGCTCCGAAGTCTGCTGGAATCAGCAGCAGCGCCTGTATTTTGCCTTGGGCTAGATCCAACTGGGCAGTTTGATTATCTGCGTATGGCTCAACTATCAAGATTTCAGTGCTTGTGATGTTGGCGATAAAGTCTTGGGCATATTGAGGATAAAGGCTGTTCTCGTTGGCGTTGACCACGCCTATCTGGAACGTTGTCTGTTGGGCACCGCCTACTGCGCCAAATGAGAATCCGAAAGCCAAAGTAAGAACAACTGGGAACAACAGTATCAGGAACAGCAAAGCAGGTTCTCGAACCATATGTTTCAGGTCCTTCTTGACCAACGCCAAGATTCTTTGGGAATTCATCTATGCTTCCTCCCTTATTTTGCGACCTGTTAGCTGAATGAAGACATCCTCCAAGTTCTTCGCTTTATACTTGCGCATTAGGGCAGTTGGAGTCCCAAGCGCAATCAGTTTGCCATGGTCGATGATGCCTATTCTGTCGCAGAGCGTTTCCGCCTCTTCCATGTAATGCGTTGTCAGAATGACTGTTTTGCCGTTCTTTTTCAGGTCCCTGATGAAGTCCCAAACGGCATGGCGAGACTGAGGATCCATCGCAACGGTTGGCTCGTCCAAGAAAGCTATTTCAGGATCATGAACCAAAGCGAGTATAAGGTTTAGTCGGCGTTTCATGCCGCCGCTGTATTTTCCCACGCGCCTTTTTGAGTCCTCCAAGAGGCTTAGTCGCTGCAAGAGCGCGTCTACGTTTTTCTTCAGTTTTTCTTTCGGCATCGCGTGAAGGTTCCCGAAAAACTCGGCGTTTTCCCTTCCAGTCAGATAAGGATAGACCGGTGTGTCTTGTGGGCAGACGCCGATGAGTTCTTTCACTTTTGAAGTTTCTTTCTGCACATCGTAGCCGCCTACTGTGGCGGAGCCGCTTGTGGGCTTCAGCAAGCCACAGAGGACGTTTATGGTTGTGGTTTTTCCAGCGCCGTTTGGTCCTAACAGTCCAAACAGTTCTCCTTTCGAGACCTGCAGGTTGATGCCGTCTACAGCTGTTACGTCTTCAAATTTCTTAACGAGGCTTTCTATTACTATGGCTGATTGCTGCATGTTTTGTGTACCTGTTTTTACTTTTTTTACGCATTATGTAATTATAAGATTTAAGTTTATGTCACCATGCCGCTGAAAGAAAAACCAAAGGAATCTGCCTCTAAAGTTCTGGTGATTCACTCAACAAACCTTGCCAAAAGATAAATGCGCGCAACAAAAGAAGCCGTGCAACAGGCGCTGTGCAAGCTTTAAATTGTTACCTGCGCTAGTTTTCCTATCTAAAAGACCGTGAGACCTTTAAAATGTCGTTTATGCCTGCGATTACAAACCAGTATCTTGAGGCGTTCGCGGTTGGAGTGTTATACGGATTAGCATTCTGCACTTCAGCCTGTCTACCCTACATTGCAAGCTACATCGCAGGCATAGGCGCGGGCTTCCGCAAAGGCGTAATCATCACTTTGATCTATAATTCAGGGCGCATAACCGCGTACGCTTTAGTTGGCGGGTTAATCGGCGTACTTAGCGGTGTATTCAGGCTTGTAATTAACGAAACAACATTTTCTTCTTTTCAAGAATACTCCTCTTACGCCTTCGGCATAGTCACTCTCGCAATAGGCGTAAATATACTTCGAAAGAACAGGTCAGCTTCCTGCGAGTGCAACTCCAAAGAAGCCGAAACACTGGATAACGCAAGCAAGAGCAGGCGCTTTGATGTGCGCGCCTTCACTTTAGGCTTAAGCAGAGGGCTAGTCGTGTGTCCGCCGCTACTGATGCTGCTGTTGTACTCGGTGCCTTTTGCGGCTCCAGTTGACAGCTTTGCCGTGGCAGTCTTGTTTGGTTTAGGAACGGCTCTATCTCCTCTACTGCTGCTGGGCGGAGTAACGGGTTGGCTTCTCAGCAAAGCGCCTTTATTCAGGAAATGGATAGCCATAGGCGGCGCCGTAATCCTCATAGTGCTAGGCGTCGGCACATTAATCACTGCGGCAATTGCCACTCTCACATAAGCACGCCTGAAAACCTGCGTGAGAAACAGAACTACGCTTTTTTCCGCCGTTTTCTAACAGCAACAACCGAAACGATCACTATTGCCGCCAACACAGCGGCCACGGCTACTGTTTCAACAGGCACTTTAGCCGCTACAGTTGGCGGAGCCACATGACTCTGAATCAGTGGATAACGGTCCATGTTAAGAACATCAATTACGTAGGGCGTGTCGCCTATACCGTCACCGTTTGCATCTGTACCGTTATAGTCATCCCAGTAATTGCCCTCTTTGCCATTGTCCCACGTGTGGGTCTCCTCTGTCATATTATACTCTTTGCAGACACAACCGCCAAGGTGATCAGTGTTGTTGTTGAAGGAGTTGCGGCTGACTGTTAAATTCAAAGGTACGCTCCCCGGTTCATTGGTGCCGAAAAACATGCCCATCTCATTATCAACTATGTAGTTTCCAACGATATCGTTATTAGATCCTGAAAGCAAGACGCCGACTATGTTGTTCACCACCGCGTTTCCAGTTATGGTATTGTTTGTGGTCCAAATGTACATTCCTATGCTGAAATCTCTGATATTCAAATTTTTAATAGTTAAACCCCTGATGTTTCTGCTTGCCGTGTCGATGCCTATGGTGTATGAAACTGTGGTTTCGTTCGATATCTCTGGGTTCGGTCCTTGACCTATCCATACGTCTGCTGGTGTTCCATTCAAAGCGCCACGTAGCGTGTAACCCGCGCCGTCAATCACGATATCACTTTTATTTACAATCAAACAGGCGTAAGCATCTCCAGTGAAAAAGTACGTGTTTCCACTGCGCTGAATGGGCACTGAAGACGGGTAGACGCTGCCATCCGGATTTATGAAAACCGTTTGCATCACCATTTCCGACGTTACAGTGCTCACTAGGAACAGTGTTGAAACAAGCATAGCCATAACGGCCACTGCAATTGTTCTACGTGGAATTTTCGTTTTAACCACCCCTTCTTCATGAGTAACCACTACTTTTCCAGCCAGTTCCGCGACTTAACCGCTGTTTTCCCCGCTACTTTGAAGTTCAAGCAGCCTTCCTGGGGGCACATTTCCACACAACGCAAGCAGAGAAGGCAGTTGGACGTGGTTACGTCGCCGCCTTTTTTCTCGTACACTTCCTTAACTTGGGTTGGGCACACTCTCTTGCAGATACCGCATTTTGTGCATTTCTCTTCAACTTTGTCCAACCGCACCACTGAAATCCACTTGAACGGCGGAAACCTGTTGAACAAGGCAATAAGCGCGCCCAGCGGGCATATTCTGCACCACGAGCGCCTGTAGAAAAAGGCTGCAGCAGTGACTATAACAAGGATTGCAATGTTCAGCGAGGTGATGTATTGCCCTAACTGGTAAAACTCGCCTGGCATCGCGCTAACAATCCACTCTGGCTTCATAATCCCAACTGCCACCTCGGATAACACGCACACTGGTTTCATGGGGCAGACTTGGCAGAACGGCGCCGAAAAATACGAGTAGACGAATCCGCCTTTTTCGGTTCCAGAAACTAGTTGGGTGCCTGCAATCGCTTGCGAACCAAAAACAACACACAGAATAATAATTGCTGCTAGTATGACGTAGCTGAGTTGATGGAATTTCTCGTTGAACCTGTCTGAAAAAGTGCGGTACTTGATTTTCAAAGCCTTTCTAAGACGCGTAATCACGTCTTGATACAAGCCGAAGGGGCAAATCCAGCCGCACCAGAATCTTCCAAGCACAATGGCTGCTACAATGACAGCTCCGAGGACAACAGCCAGCCTCTCTAACCCTGTCGTATCATATTGTACGCCCCAGCCTCCTCCCTTGTTCCAGAAGGGGTAAATGTATGCTTGTATCTGCCAGAGAGCACAGGTTACGGTTCTTCCGCAGGGGTACCAGCAGCCGAAAGTTGGAACTGTAAGCCCGTCAGGCATTGAAAAGCCCAGCAAGTCTGTTCCTGCTAAGAGATCGTGGGGTGCAATTTGCGCAGCGGGAATTGGCAGATTTTGGTGGTCAACAAATACTCCTGAGAATAGGATGAAAACGAAGATTATCTGGACGAATAACCTGAAAGAACTGATTTTTCTGGTTTTGTTCCTCATTCCAGCCGCAACCGCCACAACGCCGATGCTCACTGAAACCGCGGCTACTGCAATGACTAAGTAGTTGGTCTTGAAAGGCGATACAAAAGTCGGCATTGGCGTTGGAGTGAGCGGAGGCGAGGGGTCTGTCACGTTGGCGTAAAGTCTGTCACATATGAAACCGTAAATGGGAAAAATGTTCCAGAACCCCGCCACGTCAAGCCTCTGAGTGACGGTAAATTCGCCTGTTTCGCTGTCAGTTAACACGTACTGTTCCACAAAAGTGTAATCGGGTCTAGTGAATGCCACCCTGATCGTGGTGTTTGGCGCTGGAGGGCATATCTGTCCTGTCACGGTAACGGTTTCGTTTATGTTGATTTGGGTGCTGCTTATGTTCGCAGTTATACATGGGCCATAGCAGGCTTTAACGGGTTGAACGTTGCCACTGTTAAGCGCAAGCAAAAAAGCAAGGGCAACAAGGGCAAAGCAGAGAACAACTCGCTGTTTCACACTCAACTCACGCGTACTACGTACGTCGTCTACGTTCATATAATTTTTGCAAGAACAATTAGGGTTAAGTTTGGCGTGGCTTTAATTGCGAATGCTACATAGACGACGGGAGCACCCAAAGGGAACGAGTATCGTCTCCGCACACAGTCAGTCTCCCAGTCTCAGCGCGAACTTTGTCAAAAGATATATAACGCGCCAGTGCCGTATTGGTAAAAAGTTCGGAGGCTTGAACAATTGGGCGTCTTAGGAAGAGACAAACTAAAAGAACTAATCGACAACTACAAGGTCGTATACCCTCATGACTACACGTTGCTAGACGGCGACGGTTACATCTTAACCGTCAAAGAAGAAACAACCGTGCACTATCTGGAACACAAAAACCTAGTATCCTACGAGGTTGTTTTCACCCCGCCAAACTTAGTGGCACACTTAACAGCCAAAAGCAAATACGGGCGAATGGGCTTATCCTTCCTGAACGCCGCCAAAGTGCACAGCGGCTTCATCGGACGCATCGTGCTTGAACTCGTGAACTTAAGCAACGACCGACGCCCAATAGCCATCAAACGCGGCGACCCCTTCATGCACATGGAATTCATCACGCGCGAAGGCGAACCCTCACCATACATGGGCGAATTCCAATTCCAATACTTAACAGACGAAGAGATACAAATGTACATTCCAATCCTGAAAAAAGTTTTCCCGAACTATGAAGACCTCGCCAAGACTTGGTTCAAAAACAAAAGACTACAAGTGTAATCCGTTTCCCTATTTTTGGAAAACATGAATTTCTCTGCCAACCTTATGCCGCTCCTCAGCGTCAACAAAAGACGCCATCTCCGCCATCTCCTGTTTTATAGCAACATCTCCAGCGAAAACTTTCTCCTGAAACAGATACACCCGCTTGAAACCAATGCTTATGGCTTTCTCTACAACAGGCATAGTGACAGGTCTCCCTGAACGCACGCGCATATACGGCGCCACAAGAACCAATCGCCCACCTTTCTTCAGTATCCTATATGCCTCTTTCAGGAAACTATAGTACAATGGCTCAAGCTTAGCAACTATTTTCGTTGCATACGGCACGGTAGGCACTTGCCGCAGTGCTGGACCCAAATCAGGCTCTGTTGCTATGCAATCTACCTGCGCGCCAAGTTTGCCCGTTAACCTGCGCGCGTCACGCTGCGCAACCGCGTATTCCGCCTCCTTGAGCACATACTCTTTTTTGAGCCACTCAAGATTCGCTATAGCAGCTTCGACACACCAAGGGTTTATGTCCCCGCCAACAACTTTCGCTCCAGCTAACAGCGCTTCCTGAAGGATTGTGCCCACTCCGCAGAACGGATCAAGCAAAAGCTTCCCCGATGTGCACGAAGCCAAGTTGACCATAATCTTCGCCAGACGCGGCGATATGGCAAAAATTTTACGCTGCCTTGGCTTGCCTACATCACGTTTTTGAAATTCAAACGGGTTATGCACCGCTACGGTAGTGGCAGTCACTGTTTGTTTTTTGCCTATGCAGAACAGGATTTCCGCCTTGGTTCCAACAAAGTTTTTCTTCAGAACTTCAACAGGGCTTAGTTGCGGCCGCTCCCTCGTTCTGGAAAAGCCCATGAAGCTTGATTTTCTTCCGTGCGCCGCCAGTTCCCGCTTTATAGAGCTTCCCACAAACCGCTGGATGCTCTTGGAAACTGGACGCAAAAAATCCTCTGCGCAGTATACGCTTACTCCGAAAACAGTTTTCCCAGACGCTGCCTCAAGCATTTCGTTAATTAAGCCGCCTGCTGCAATTTCTCTTCTCATTTGTTCTCGCGCTTGCTTGTCCCTCTGGAGAAACGCTTTCTCAGCAATCTGCGTTGCAAAATCCGCGGTTGCCCTTCCGATTTTCAAGATTCCACCCAAATCCGCAATAGCTAAAACACTTGCATTCTCCTCAGTACTGACAGCAAAGAATTCCTTTGAAAGCTGGCGCACCTCAAATTTTACGTCTCTGGCTTCTAAAAACGAGATAAGCTCCGCTAGCGATAATTTCCAGTTCTTTCCCGGAATAAACACGTACGCTGCCTGAGTAGTGCTGGGCATGTTTTCACAAATGCTAAAGCTGATACTGCCTATATAAGCAGTTGACGGCTTCTGGCTCAAAGAAACTCCTGCTCGCTTAACAAGAAAAATAGGCAAACATGCAAAGGTCTGCGCGTATAGCTACAAATCGTTTAAATAGCGGCTTAGGTTTTAAGCTACAAACGGGATGTTGCATGCATGCACGCAATTATGGCCCTGTAAGGGGACAAGCCTACACAAGAAAGAAGTTTGCACGAGGTTTTCCGCCCCCAAAAATAGTCAAGTTCACAATGGGGGACACCAAGGCAAACTTTGATTACGAAGCCAAACTTGTAGGCTTGAAACGCGTTCAAATCCGCCACTGCGCTTTGGAGGCAGCACGTGTGGCAACAAACCGCGTTTTGATGGATAAACTCATCAACGATTACCTCATGATAGTTCATCCGTATCCCCATATTATTCTCAGAGAAAACAAGATGATTTTCGGAGCTCATGCTGACCGCCTTCAGCAGGGAATGCGCAGGTCTTTTGGGAAAGCAATTGGCACAGCAGCTAGGGTAGAACCTGATCAAGTGCTAATAACTGTGAGAGTTAAAGCCAACGCTGTGGAAACCGCCAAGGAATCCCTGAAGCGAGGAAGCGCAAAGCTCCCTCTGCCGTGTAAAATCGTAGTTGAGAAACTACAATCTCCAGACGTGACTGGCAAGGCGGAGATGGAGACGGCTTGAGCAAGGCAAAAAAAGATCTTGTAATCTGGTTTAACAAGCTCAGGAAGACCGATGTTCCCATTGTTGGAGGCAAGAACGCTAGCCTCGGCGAAATGATTAACGCTAAGATGCCTGTTCCCCCGGGCTTTGCCGTGACGGCTTATGCCTACGAAAAATTTATTGTGGAAACGCGGATAGCTGAGATGATTTACAAGATTATTAAGGAAACCGTGACCGACCTGAATGACCCCGCGCAGTATGCTGTGGCTTCAGAGAAAATCCGTGAGCTTATCGAAAAAACTCAGATGCCTAAGGCCATTGAAGCCGCTGTGAAATCAGCCTACAATGAACTAAACAGCACGCTTGGTATGAAGGACGCTTTTGTTGCCGTGAGGTCCAGCGCTACCGCTGAGGATTTGCCTGACGCGTCTTTCGCGGGGCAGCAAGAAACTTACCTTAACGTCAGAGGCGTTGATGATCTGCTTGATAAAATTATGAAGTGCTGGTCCAGCCTCTTTACTCCAAGAGCAATCTTTTACAGAAATGAAAAAGGTTTTGCTCACGAAAAAGTTTTCATAAGCGTTGGGGTTCAGAAAATGGTGAACTCTAGAGCGGCAGGCGTCATGTTCACGCTGAACCCTGTGACTGGAAACACGGATGAGCTTGTTATTGAAGGCAATTACGGTCTAGGCGAAACTGTGGTCTCTGGCGTAGTGAACCCTGATGACTTTGTTGTTGACAAGAAAACTTTGAAGATAACGGAAAGGCGAATCTCGAAGAAAACAATTCAGTACATCCGCGACCCAAAGACGGGTAAAACAGTTCATTTAGATGTGCCCGAAGAAAAGCAAAAAGAAACCTGCGTAAGCGACGAGGAAATTGTGAAGCTTGCAAAGCTAGGCAATCTTATTGAAACCCATTACGGCGTGCCCATGGATATTGAATGGGCGATTGACAAAGATTTATCTTTTCCAAAAAACATGTTCATAGTTCAAGCTCGTCCTGAAACAGTTTGGAGCGTCAAATCTATGGAAAAAACCATACGAGTTGAAGAAAAGAGCCCTGAAGAAGAACTGAAGGTTATTGTGAAAGGCATCTCAGCTGGCCGAAGAGGTTACGGTTCAGGTATCGCAAAAGTCGTTCGGACTCCTGGCGAAGCAGCAAAGACGATGCGGAAAGGAGACATTCTAGTAACAGACATGACTAATCCTGATTTTGTTCCATTCATGAAAATCGCAAGCGCCATCGTCACCGACAAAGGCGGTGTCACATCGCACGCAGCCATCGTAAGCCGCGAGCTCAGTATCCCCTGTATTGTAGGCACCGAAATCGCTACGAAAGTCATGGAAACAGGCAAAGAGTACACGGTTGACTCAAGAAACGGCATAGTGTACGAAGGCGCGATGCCTCAAGTAGCGAAACCTGCGGCGGCGGGTGTCGTTGCGGCCGTTGCGGCGGGCGCGCGTACAGCGGAACCAGTGCCTGTGACAGCGACAAAGATATACATGAATTTAGGGGTCCCTGAGAAAGCAGAGGATTATAAGAACTTACCTTTCGAAGGCATCGGGCTGATGCGTGTTGAATTTACCCTCGCAAGCGCCATAGGCGATCACCCGCTGTATCTCATTGAAACTGGGCAAGGCCAGACTTTTGTGGATAAACTTGCACAAGGCGTCGCAACAGTGGCTAGAGTTATACAGCCTCGTCCTGTTGTAGTGCGTTTCAGCGACTTCAAAACCAACGAGTACAGAGAATTGAAGGGCGGAGACAAGTACGAAATCGTTGAAGCTAATCCGATGCTCGGTTGGAGAGGCTGCAGTCGATATATAAGTCACTGGTATCAAAAGGCTTTCAGACTTGAGTGTCAAGCCATCAAGAAATGCCGCGAAGAATGGGGGCTCAAGAACGTCTGGGCTATGCTTCCGATGGTGCGCACTGTTTGGGAAGCAAAAAAATGTTTAGCCATAATGCGGGAAGAGGGCTTGGAGCGGTCGCGCGACTTCAAAGTGTGGTTCATGGCTGAAACTCCCTCCATAGCCATAATGGCGGATGAGTTTTCCAAGCTTGTTGACGGCTTCTCCATAGGCTCAAACGACATGACTCAGGGCATTCTGATGATTGACCGCGACTCTGAACGCTTAGGTCAGATGGGCTACTTTGATGAAAGAGATCCTGCAGTTAAAAGGATAATTGCGCATCTTATCCGCGTTGCTCATGAAAACGGCTGCACAGTTTCAATATGCGGTGAGGGTCCATCAAACTTGCCTGACTTCGCAGAGTTCCTCGTTCGCGTTGGAATTGACAGCAT
>Ga0299915_10001637_pt1 | contig 16514 bp, 17 predicted proteins | sample RVTome_13_FD_200263 | JGI IMG/M metagenome (GOLD analysis project Ga0299915, IMG submission 200263) | Soil microbial communities from uranium-contaminated site in the Upper Colorado River Basin, Wyoming, United States - RVT92D227 (version 2) ... | reverse complement strand
TGTTCCAGATAGGTTCGTTGCCACCCCAGATGCTGGACTTCCTAGTGCTGGAGTCACCATCGTGGCGCTGTTGATCGTCGGGCTGGCCAGCGTCTTATTGGTCAGCGTCTCAGTCCCTGCAAGAGTCGCTGCTGTTCCACTTGCCGCCGGGCCGGTCAGTGTAACCCCGTCAGGAATGGTCAGCGTTGCGCCTGTAGCTGGTTCTGTGATCGTCACCTTGCTCACCTCAAGGGCTGTTGCACCAGAGTTCACCCGAACGGTTTTGCCGCCGTTGCCGGTGATCGTAGGTAGTTTGTTCATGGCGGTTTCGATTGCGGTAAACTCTGAGCGTATCACCGACGAACTTCCTGCCGATCCGGTTGCCGGGTTTCCTGTTACCTCATAGAAATCTGACATGGCTTTCCTTTATCGTAGCGCGCGGCGCGGTGTGTAGTGAAGAATGTAACTGTTCAGGGTGAACGGGTAGATGTAGTCCGTTCCTGAGGTGATCGTGATCTGCACGTTCTCTCCGGTACCGTTCATCTCAATCTCGGTCGGTGAAACGCTTTGTCCGTCCCAGTAAAAACTATCCCAAGTGAACGAATCCCAATATGAAGGGCTGAATGCAGTTTCATACGTCGCGGCAGAAGGTTGTATTTCTTCTGACGATCCATAGGCAAGGCTGTATCCGAACTGAATTGCCGCATATCCGTCGCCAGACATTTCAATGCTTGCCCTGCGGTAACGCTTGATGATTCGCGGCGATCCGGATGCGTTCCAATTGAACTGAGCAAGAGCGTCTATCGCAGCACCGTCGAACGATGAGCCTTTGTCCATTTGGTACACGTGCCCGCCAGTGGCGGAGCCAAAAAACAGAGCTTCGCTGCCGTCGCTCAACTCGCCTTCGCAGGCGCAATAAGCGGCAGTTGGGAATTTGACGATGGCCGACCCCAAGAACTTGCCGTTGACGATGGTGCAATACAACCCGTATCCGTCGCTGAAGAACAGCCGGTACTGGCTTCTCTCCCGACTTAGCGACGAATAAGCCGCTAAATTCCGCTTGGCGTTGATGAACGTCCTGATGTTGTTCGTCAGCGATGCCTGATCGAAGTTGCCGTAGTTCTGTGTAGCATTCAACGTGGTCACGCCACGATCATCCAGAAAGTAGCTCTGCGACATGATCTGTGATGTGTAGTGCAAAGCCCCAGAACCTTGTGAATAGACGATGAAGTTCCAATCAGCAGAGCTTGATCCGTAGAGCATCTTGATGCTGTTGCGGCACAGCACGGCCAAGGTTCCAGATGACTGAGAGCCTGGTTGCACCAGGAACCCGGTTACCGTGTCGCCGGTCGCCAACTCTGCGGCCCCGGCAATCGTGGTGAAGTTGTACGGCTCACCAATTCCAGAATGAAGAACCGAGCTGGCAATCGCGCAGAATAGATGCTCACGGAATACCGCTATGTGTTTTGGGGTGTCCGGCGAAGATCCGGTTGCAATCGGGATGAAGTACGTCCCATCGAACTCAAACATCCGGTTGGCTCCGTCGCAGCCGTACAGCCGTTCGCTGGAAACTTGACCGTAGAAGTTGGCTTTAACGAACTCAAACCGTCCGCCGGTCGCCATGGTAATTGCCGTCTGCGCTCCGGAAAGCGTCAGCGCGCCTGATCCTGTAGTTGTGGCAGCCCCGGCAGCAAGGTTGCCCCCGGTCGTGACGGAGATGATCAGCCGACCGGAATTAACCCCAGACAGCAGCGTTCCAGACTGCAGTACGACCCGGCGGATGGTCGCTGTGACACCGCCTTGAGTCATGGTGTCGCCATCCCCAACGGATGTATTAGCATTAGTGAAAGAGACTTCGTACTCAAACGCCACCTGAGTCCAGCCGGTAACGGCTGACTTATACAGATCTACCGCCGTACCTCCAGCGTTGTCACGGAAGGCATAGACGATGTTGTTGAATATGGTCACTCCGCGGACCGGGCCACTGCCAGGAACTGCCGCTATGTCCGCCCGGTACTGGTCGGCAGAAAGATTCAGGTACTGCGCGTCCAACAAGGATGTGACAGACGAAGCAACCGCCTCGGTGACACCAATTACTGTCGCGCCGACCTGTACCGTCTCCCCGGTCGTGTAAGCGCCGGAAACCTTCGTCAGCGCCATGTAGTTCGAGCCGATGGCTATGATCACTCCGGTACGGCCAGAAGTAACTCCAGTCAGCGTCTGCCCTACTGCTGGGGTGTTGGTGAAGCTGACCACCTGAATGAGCGTGTAACCAGCATCGCTTGGCTTTGCTTGACCCGAAAACCGCTCATATCCTCCAATGCGCGAATACCCAAAAGAAGACGATACTTCGAAGTTTAGGCAGTCGCGTAGAATCCCCGCTTTGAGTTTGAGAGTCGGAGTTATCTGGTCGAGTCCACCCTCGCACGACACCATATCGTAGCGAACCGGAGGCATTTTGATCATACCAGCGGATCTCCAAACTCAAATTCAGGCAAACGGTCATTTTCCATGCGGCGGATGATCTTCTTGTACTCAGTCTCGCCGCGCTGGTACACCTCTGTCGCACCTTCAAACGCACCGTAGCTCATCATGGCTCGGTAGATGATTGCCATTTGGAAGTGAGTTGGCATCACCGGGATTGTGGCATCTGCAGCCATCTCTGTCGGGCAAGTGAAATAATCCCCAGTAACCGTGTATCCAACTACCGGGACAGGCCCAAGGCCAACCGATTTATTCGGTAGAATGGTGAAGAACTTTGGTTGAGACGTGGCGCTACGGTTCGATCCGAATTGGTAGACGTTGCGCCAATTCTCGTATGGCATGAAGTCCATGTAGACCTCGGCATCCGTCCCGGTAGCAGTCAGGTAGTTGCGGAACGAGTCTCGAACCCACATGCCGAAGTTGGTTGTGCCGGCCTGCGCCGGTGTGTAGCTGGCTTGAGATGCAACGGTGACGAACGAGGTTGACGTGCGCAGCCAGTCCCAATCCTGGTGCAGCATCTGAATGTCCATCCATGCAGTGTTGACCCAATTCACAATACGGCCAGCCTCTCCGGTCTGACTCAGCACGGAGGCCGGCCCAGTACCAGATATCCCGCATTCTCTTGCGGTGCGCTGGGCGAGTTGGAGAAAGTTCATTCGCTGCCTTTCAAAATATGGCCGGTTCTATACTCCCAACAGAGCCGGGGTGTTGGTGAAAGCTGCCGTTAGGCAGGCGAGTCTACTGGATTACGAGAATGCTGGAGTAGCAGCGGAAAAAACCGAGCCACAAACGAACCACTCCGTTCCATTACTGTAGATTTCAATCGCAGTGCCAGCTTCGGGTGTGGTGGCGGTCAGCGTCAGATGTGACGTGCCGTTTCCGTAAACAGGGACCGGAGAGGCGACGGCGTTCGAGTCATCCCATGTCACACCGCCGTTATAGAACGATGGAGTAGTAGCGACGATAACCCAGTTCTGCGCTTCGGTAGCAACGCCGCCCATAACGAACTTGTAGCTCAGGCCTGCGGCGATGACCGGCAGGTTAAGCGTAATGCTGTTCGTTTGCTCAAGGATGATGTGGAGCTTTCCGCTATCAGCCGCCAGGACGGTGTAGGGGGTGGCATCAGCAACAAAGACCGGGGCTTGAATGACGCCGCCGCTTATGGTCATCCAACTTCCAGAGGCCATCGAGATTGCGCCACCGGCCTGCACCGTCAAAAGTCCGCCTGTCGGCATAGTGGTGTCAATGTTCGCGTCGGAAGTCCAAACCTTACTGGCCGCAAGAGTGCCTGCTGTAACGCCATCCAGCGTTTCCATTTCAGCCTCGGACAGCACCGCGCTACCGATACCAATCGAAGTGACCGCAGTTAGAGCGCCGCCAATGGTAAGCGCTCCTCCTGTACCCAGGATTGCCGCTTTGGCGGCAACCAAGTTCGTATCAAGCGCGCCATCGGTGACGTTAAGCTCGGCTGCGCTTGCCGTGACTCCACCCAGCGCAGCCAGCTCGGTCATATCAACAATAGTTTCAACGCCGGCGGCGCTAGTGGCGACCATTGTTGCGCCCTTATTGAACTTCAGTTTGCGACGGATAACCGCCAAATCAAAAATACGTGTAAGCATGGTGTTCTCCTTTTCTGTGCGGTTCCCCGCTTTGAATTAGCACCCCGAGTCGGATGGCTTGGGGTGGTTGATGCTTTATTACTGCGGACTGCGCAAGATCGACTTCAGCCAGGCTTCGCCCTTGGCAGAATCGCCAATCACGGTGAACGGGTAGATCTCAGCGGAAGAAGGCGGGTAGATGTACTTATCCTCGCCATCCGGGCCTTTGGTCTTCACATTCCCGTAGGTGGTTGCCATAGCCCTTGCAAGGCGTTCGACGTAGCAGCGGCGGACTGTGATTTCTTCTCCGCGCGGGAAGCGCTGACCACGGCCATTGACGTAAACATCTGGCAGCGGGTGCGCATTCTTGTCGGTCGATGAGTGAATGCGAACCGTTACCATCTCGTTCGCAAACGCCATCTCGTCGTGCCACTTCTTTCCACGAATACGCTTACCGTTGGCGTCGAAGCCGAGAGCTTCCAGTGTTCCGCCCATATTGTGACCATCCTGGGCTTGGATTTTCTCGACTACCATTTCGCCATTGGCGTTGAATTCACGCGCAGGCTGGGCCGCGGGTTCATGCTCCTGCGACTCGACCATCTTGCGAATGATCGCGGGCGCGCCGGTAATCTGGCCTGCCTTGAACTCCGCTTCGACTTTTGCGCGCTCATCCGCGCGAATCTTGTTTTCCGCCTCAATCTTTGCGGCTGCAGCTTTCGCCACAGCCTCCGGATTGTCCTTTCTGATGCCTCTTGGCATGTCATTCTCCTTTCAGTGAAAATGCCGCCAACAAGGCGGCTGGTTGATTAAGTCGATTGCGGACGGGTCGGCATGACGCACACGTTCTTGAACGTATGGGTAGTGCCGGTTGCATTCCACGCCGATGTGCCGAGAGTCCATGCCGATGCGCTGGGTGCGCAGCGGTGAACGCTGTAGCCAATCGGGCAGAAGTCGTCGGGCAACGGCGGGAACTGCGGAAGCGTGATGAATGCGCCGGCAGTGGTCGTCACGCCAACTTGCGTGTCCTCGATGCTGCCTTGGCACACTTGGATCGCGCCGGCCGCATTGACACCCCACACGAAGCAGGTTGCTTCATTGTCGCCCAGGGCTATGAAAGCCGCACCGGTACGTGCATCGGTAGTCGGGGATGCGGTATTGGTTTGAGCGGCCAGAGTGGTGCCGAACAGGCCATTGATGACGTGGGCGGTAGTTGCGGTCGTGGTGTAAGTCGCGCCACTGGCAGTACCAGAAGTCAGACCGGCATTGGACAGGTTGATCGTCGCACCGGGAAGTTGCAGAATATCCATTTTGTTCTCCTTGAAAAGAAAAACCCCGCACTAGGCGGGGCTTAAATCATTGTTTTGCTTCGGTTTTACAGCAGCGAGCTTACTCCAGCCTCGATCACGCACATATGGCCGTTGTTCACCACCAAAGCGGCGCTGCGGAAGGAAGCTCCGCAGTAGCCGCGTTGACCCAGCAGGTCGTTTTTGTCGATCTGAGTATGCGGGATGACGTTCATATCGAACGAGTCCTCACCCTTCAGGCCGATGTCAAACACAGCGTTCTCACCACAAACGATGTACGGATACACATCGATGTTGGCAGCGGAGTTGGTCGTGCCGTACAGAGCTGCGTTTGCGCCACCAGCGTCGGCATAAGCTGCCAATTCCGGGGACAGGATAAAGCGGAACTCTTCGCAGGAACCGATCTCTTTCGGGCTGATCAGCTTTGTGCCGGCGTACTTGGCAACAGGAACGAAGCCAGGCAAGTCGCGCACGTCAGCGGCGGCATCGGTATGCACCATCACGAGGAATGCTTCTTCAATCGCAGAGGTGTCATATTCGGGGCCGGGGCGGATGATGCTAGACTTCTTGCCGGCATGGTTCGCCAGCAGGCCGCGAGCGGCACGGCGCAGAACGGTCAGGCTGATCGCTTCGTCAGTGGTTGCACGAGTTGTACCGCCTGCATACACGACGTTGGTACATGCCTTCATCACGCCATAGCGGATCATTTCATGCACCAGACCCATGCGCTTACCCATCACCATTTCCATATCTTTGGGGATGTCGTCCTCGTGCAGGTCAGCCGTCTTGTTGCTCCAGCCGTAGATAGCGCCGTACTCGTTGATTTGCACGTTTACATACTGATCAGTCAGAGACTCAGCGGACGGGGTTACGCCTTCCTGCAGCAAGTGGGCAGCGGCGGTCACAGACCAACGGTTGATGGTGTTGGCGTTGGTTGTTGCACCGCCAGTTGGGATGATCCGGCGATAGCTGATGTTGCCGCCCTTATTCTTCGGTATCTGCTTCATTTCGCAGCCGAGGCCGAGAACAATGGTTGGATCGATGAAGGCGAATGTCTCGCCCAAGATTTCGTTGATTCGGCCAGGGGATGCGCCGTAGAATTGAATACCCATGATATTGCTCCTTGTGTTTGGTTACATTCGCTTGCCCGCGATCTTGTCGTAGGCCGCTTGTCTGATTGCTTTGGCATCAGGCTCACCTTTAATGGCTTGCTTGGTGCCGTTTGTTGGCATCACCGCTGCAGCAAGGCGTTTGCTCGGTTGAGCTTCTTCCTTCTTTGCGGATGGTGCGCTGGGCTTTTGGGTCTTGGAGATAAGCCATTCCTTGTGCTGGTCCAGCATCTCAGCGACATAGTACGGATCGGTTGAGTTGTCGAAGCGCTTGAGCGTGCGTTCAGGGAGAGTTTTCTTCCATTCCGCGTACTCAGTCGTGTCTCGAACTTCCTTCCAGTCAGGATGAGCCTCGGAAAGAATCTCCAATGCACCCTGAATCTCTGCCTGCTTTGCTGCTTGAATCCGCTCGGAAACGAGCTTGTCAACATCACCACCTGATTTCGAGGCAATCACCTTGGAGATCACGCCTTCCATCTTGTCTGCCAACTCGGGGAATTCACCCCGCAGATCGGCCAGCAATTCTTTGGCGTCGGCTACGTTCGCAACCGTCTCAGCTTCCGTGGTCTGCGTTTTAAGTCGCCCCTGAATCTCGTCAATCTGTTGCTTGAGAGAGCCATAACGACCGCCGGCATCACGAAGTTGTTTCTCCAAACCAGGAATACGTTGCACCTTTTCCAGCAAATCTTTCGCCTGGTCGTTGGTCAAGATCGGTTCAGGCGGCTCTTCAGCGGTCTGGGATTCTTGAACGACGTCGACGGGTTCTTTGTCGGGGTTTGCTACTCGGTCATACGCTGCCTGTACTGCACTCGCTGTTTCTGCCTGCGTTGCTTCGGTTTGAACTTCAGTCGTTACTTCGCCAGCATCACCAGTTTCAGTTGTCATGTTTTTTCAGCTCCAAAACAAAAATCCGCTCAAGGCGGATCACATCGGTTCACGGCAATAAAAAAGCCTGCACAAGGCAGGCTATTGCGGATCACCACTACATCGGGGGTCGGTTGCCCAGCGCCCGAGATTCTTTACTCGTCGTATTCAACCTTCGGCTTTGGTGTACCAAGGTCGAGAACTGCTTTCGCTTCGCGTATCCTTCCGCGCAGCACATCAGTTTCAGACGGACTTAAATTCTTGTCGTTCTCGGCGCGCAAAGTCTGAATGCGCGCTTCGTAGTGCTTCCTGATCTTGTCCCAGACCGGGCTGGAGAGTTCTGCTTCGGTGAGGATCATTACATCATCCGCGCGAAGTTTCGCGCAGCCTCTTCGCCTTCTCGCGTCGGCTCAAAACGAGCGAATGGCGCAAGCCCGCTTTCCGCGAAGTGCGGATCGAGTATTCGCGCATGGCGTATATGTAAGCACGAAACGCCACGGTACACGCAGATTTTCACGCCCTCAAAGTTCGTGCAGTCGAGGTATTTAATTTTCGCCACCACGTTGCATCCAATTTGTTCAACTCCCAAAACCTCAAACCTTCCAGGATTGGGGTTCGGTGCTGGCGCGACGGCGCTTGTCGAAGTGCAACTCTTGCAGCTCTTAAACAGTCCCATCTAAATATCCTTTCACCGATATTCTGAGCAATAAAAAAACCACCCGAAGGCGGCAAACTCAATTATTCAGAGCGAACTCCGCCCGCATGCGCGAATTCTGCATGAACTTTCCTGCAAAAGCAAGCGATATGTCATTGTTTCGCGTTACTTTTGAAAGGCTTGCCCATCGGGTGCGCGCCCCCCAGGTTCAAAACTTGGCTGCGCTACCTGCGGCGGCCGCATCGTCTGCCTTGCCAGCGCGATCTGCGTCCTGAGTTTCACGGCCTCTTTCGCCAGTCCAGCCTTCAGCTCGTCGGTCTGCATGGTCTGCTCACCACCAAGCTGTGCGGCGGCAATCTGTGCGTCTACGTTCTTCTCCCACTGCGTCAGCGCGCGGTCCAATTCGGCTTGGCTTGCCTCAAACTGGCGCTTCTGCTCATCCGCCTGCTGCTTGGCGGCGAACTCTGCCTGGCGGCCTTCTTCGCGCATCTTGGCAATCTCCAAGCGGGGATCTTGCGCGCCGGACTGATTCTGGGCGGCCTGCTGCAGCTGCTGTTTCTTCTCGTCAGACAGTTTGAGCTTGTCGGCATCGAATCGTTGTGCCTTCAGGAATTCCTGCATCACTAGCTCTGGATCAAGGCCGAATATCGGGTTGGCCGACGAACCCAGCATCTGCATCAACACCTGAGACTGCATATCCCGCTCGATCAGCGCCGACGAACCGCGCGCATCGATGGTGAAGTCGCCCTTCATTGACTCATCCTCGACGTGCATCAGCAGCCACTCATAGTACCTGCCGATATGGGGTTCAGTGATCTGGTCGTCAAAGATGCGGGCAATGCGGCGCAGGACTGAGGAAGCGTTGTTGTTCAGCATGGTCATGCCGCCAACGGTGTCCGGCGAACGGCCAAGCTGCCCCTGCAGAAGCATCGGCAAACCAGTCTCGTCCTCGGCGCGCTGCATCCAGAACTGGATGATCGCCATCAGCTCTACCTGCATCGATGGCGCCAAAATCCAAGTGAACGCTTTGCGCACATCGTCCAACTCGGCACCTTCTACGGTGTAGTAGACCTTCTGCGCGCCAAGGTTCCACTTCCCGTCTGCCGGCACAATCTTGCTGCGGTCGATGATCAGGATCGGAGATCCGGAAGCCCCAGCGTTGTCCATCAGGTTTCTGGTAGCGGCGTTCACCCCGTCCTGACTGGTGCGCATCTGCCTTGCTACTCCGATACCAGCCCAATGTCCGGCGCGGCGCTGCCACGGCATCACGTCATACGGGAACTCGCCGGAGTCCAAGGGTTGTAAGGTGGCCTTGATCACCAGGTCATTTACCATCACCACCAGCGACGGGAACTGCTTGTTCTTGTCCTCGTCTTCGCAGGCACATTCAGGCTCTTCCATGCCTTCCTGCTCTGGCGCTTCACTTTCTTCAGAGTGTTCATCTGGATCTCCGCCTGTAAGTGCTGGCATATTGTCGAATCCAGATTCGATTTCCGCAAACTCCGGACTTCCCTGATTCTCATCCAAGTCTGGCGCATCCATCAGACCGACAGGATCTTCCTCGGCAGGCTCTTTCTCGAACTTGTACCCTGCAGTCTCTAGGTCGTCTTTGGTCAGGTATCCGGTGAAGTACCAGATGTCGAACATCTCTTTGTCGTTGGCCTTTTGGCCGCGCGGGCGCTTGGATGTTCCGGTTGCTCTATTCTTTGGGCCTTCTTCAATCGCTTGGTCGATGGCGCTGGCGATATAAGACGGATCGCGCTTCAGCTCGGAAAGCTGTCTTGCGTTGATCTGGTCGTATTCGAAGATGTGCTTGCCGTTGTGGATCGATTCTCCACATGCGCCATCCGGGTACAGGTTCCAGACCGAGATGCAGCGGCTCTTTGGCACCAGTTCGTCCTTGATGATCATTCCAATGCCGGCCAACGCCTTCACCACTGCGCGCTTGCGCACGTTCTCGGGGAACGGCCCCTTGAGTACGCCGGTCCCGATACGGGCAGAATCCTCGATCACCTGGCGTCCTTCGCCGTGGTATCCGCACTGTACCAGCCAGTCGTTGATCTGCTTCTCGGCCTTTTCGCAGGACTCTTTGGCCTGCTTCATTTCTTCTTCGGCCATGTCTGCGTTGGTGGCTTGCTTCTGCACTGGCCCGGTTACAGGTTGTCCGTCCGGCCCGATAACAGGCTGGTCGCCATTCATCTGCGGCTGCATCACAGGCTGGCCGTTCTCGTCCACCAGCGTCTTTGTCACCGGGTTGCCATCGGCATCTACGGCTGGGCTGAAGTCTTTGGCTTTGTTGATCAGGTCGGGGATCGGTGTCGGCCGCATTCCGAAGTTACTGTCATCGGTCGGGAATAGCATGTCGGCCAGCTTGGCAGAGGCAGCATTCACATAGGGCCGCGTGATGTTCACGAACACCGTCGAACGGCTGGTCTTCTTGCTCTTCGATTTCTCGATGACCACCCGGCCATCAGGAGAGGTTGGTTTGATTGCCTTTCCATCTCGGTTGGCGTCGTCAATCCCCTGGAAGTATTCCTCGTCCTCCAGCCATTCAGCTTCGATGCCTGAATCTGCCCGTGCCTTTACGGCTTCGTCGCGCAGGGTCTTGAGGGTGTTGCCGAGCGCCGCCAACTTTGCAGAGCGGTCTTCGTGTTCTGTATTTTCCATTGTTTACCTCCGGCAGCGCCGGTAAAGTGGGTAGTTCCAAACGCTTCCAATTACGACAGATCCGTAGAATGTTGGTCGAAACACAATCGGCGGATCCACATATCCCACCTGCCAATATCCATCCGCTACATACCCAGGAAACGAGACATATTGGCCTGCGCTTCCGTGATGAATCACATGCTCATAGAACGTCGGTTCAACATCAGCGCGTTGCGGCAGAACCGTTTGTGGACCGCCGCCTTGCGCTAAGTCGTGATCGTAGAAAACTGGAATTATGACCGCCAGTTCCGGCGCCAAACCAACAGTTCCAACTGAAGTGGATGGTGTGTAAAAGGATGGGGCTACATCCACTCGCGCCGCGGCAAGCCCGACTGGTCCAGTGGATGCTGCGTGTGCGTAGAAGACAGGCGTTGCGTCGGCGCGCGATGCTGTTAGACCAACGGCTCCTGCAGTCACCGAGGGCGCGTAGAACGCAGCCGCTTCATCGTATCGATTCGGGTTGAGTAACTGCACCCCGCCGAACTGCTCCACGCTGTGCGTGTAAAAACCGGGCGATACGTCAGCGCGAGCTGCTGTCAGACCGACAGGCCCTGCTGCGACAGTAGCTGCGTAGAACGCCGGAGCTACATCAGCGCGAGCCGCGGTCAGATTGACTGTTGTTGTTACTGTCGGCGCATAGAACACCGGCGCTGCGTCTGCGCGCGTTGAAGTAAGGCCGATAGCGCCGGCAGTGACGACAGCGGCAAAGAACGAGGCCGCAACTGTGAACAGTCCGGGAGTCAAATCTTGGGTCGCCGGACCGGATGACTCGACGGGGTAAGTGTCAGACATCCATTGCCGACCAGCAATGGATGTTACTTTGTTCCCGTTAAGTTTGTACCGTATCGACATTATTCACTCACAAGAATAAGCTGCCCGTTGTAGTTAGTTGCGGTAGTCGCTGGCTTGCTCACTTCAAGGAAGGCCAAGCAGGCATTGTCGAATATCGTCGTCGCATTGAAAGCTGTGTTGATGCCGTCTTTCGTGCAGACCATATTCGCTATCGGGCAGGCCATGAACGCAATCGGATGCCCGACCACGAAGTCGATCGTTCCTGTCGCCACGGAAGCAGAGCACTGCATTTGTGTCAGGGCTTTAACGCCCACGTCACCGGCAGCCAAAGGCATGGACCACCGCCCTACGGCTAAGTCGATACCGTGAACAACACATGCAGACACACCAGTAGCCGAAGGTGCGGACTGTCCAGCAGTTGACGCTTGGTTCGTGTATTGGCACACCGTCCAGTTGTGGGCGGTTGCGGCGAGAACCGTGGTCGGGTTAGATGGAAAAAGGAAATTCCCACCGATGTAGTCCGCGTTCGTGGCTGTGCCGGACTGGTAACGGCTGAACGTGCCAGATACAGCCTGCGTAGCCGTAGACGCCATCGTCTTTGCAACAGAGAACAGCCTGTCGTATAGCAATAAAGTGTTCGCAGCAACAGACGCGGAAGGCTCGCCAGTGATGAAGTGAAGAGTATTCGCACTCGATGGGTTGACGAACGGGAGCGCACCTGTTGTCGCACTCGTTGGGGAAGTCCCTCCGGGGGCGGCAGCGCCGGCCGCGCCAGCACTCGGCATACCTGTATTCGTCCACAGGTCGTTCGAGTTACCAATCGCGTTAGCGGCTGTGCCTGTTTTTGTGAATAGCGGATACTGCCCTTTGCCACCAGTACCGGCAGCTATCAAGGCCGATAGACTAGCAAACGCACCATGCTGATTCCTGAACCGAGGATGGTTTACCCGATTGTGCATCGCTGCCTGCGCTGCTTTTCGTTCTCGATTGATGATGTCCAGCGCGCGATCCTTCGCAGATACTTCTTGCCCAGCGCGAATCTCGCCACAGAAGTCACCTCCAGGCATGGCATATACCAGACCGGGAACTCCATGAATTGCCACCGGATGGTAAAAATCCTTCATCGCCGCCGACACGCGCGCGACTTCCTCCGCACCCAGCCAAGTCTCGAGCCGCTGTGCGTGAGTGTGATTCCCTCTGCTGTTTTCGATAATCATGCGCACTCTCCCAAGTATTCGTCTGCGTTCTCCGGCGTAATCCAGTTCATTCCGTCAAACGTAGCACACGGCTCACCTACGCCGTCTTTATTGAACCCGATCACCTTGCCGCACGCGGAACATACGAACACAGCGTCGGTCGCAGTCTCTTCTTGAAATATCAACGTATGAATCATGTGTCACCTCATGGGTAGAACGGCGGTGTGCGAAGTGGAGTGTTGTCTTTGTCTGTTTCGTAGTGCAGGTCAACAGTGAGCGCCCAGATAGACTGTGTGAAGGTGTCCTCTGGCGAAGTGCCATCGCGGTACATTCTCATGCACACCAGAGAGTCCACATTTACATTCGTTCCTGGTATCCCGAATCCCTCCGGCATCTCTGCTACCCAATGAGTAAGCCCTGCCCCTGCTGGTATGGTCACATTCAGGTACAGCGTCTGCGCCACCGGGAAAATGTGTGAGCCAGTCGGGTCATCCACCCTCCGCGCTTGCGTGTACTTGAACGCGAGCCTGACTACTCCCCCGAGATCGGTAGTTGTCACAAAGTGTAGGTGCGGATACTGCATTGATGCCACTTTGTAATCGTGCTTCATGTGAAAGTTCGCAAAACAGGCGTAATTCTGCCCTGTCAGGAACTCATACCCACACATTCCATCAGCCCACTCGGTCACGGGTGGTGCATCGGGCCCGCTGATCGCGCGAATCTGCTCTACGTTGTCATTCCATCCTGGGGCACCTACGCGCGTGTTTGCCGCGACTGTCAATGTCGTGCTCGCGTTCAAGCTGGTGAAGCTGCCAGCATTTCTTGTAGAAGCCCCTACTGCACCATTGAACCCTGACGCATCAATGAAATAGCTTCGAGTCCAAGGAGCATCAACTCCTGGAATATGCCCTGCTGTCGTGGTCTGGCTGTCGAATCGCTGATACAGACCACTCTCGCCGAGGCCGAATATGACGCAGGCTTCCGCCTCATCAACAGCAAGAAAATCACCTGTAGCAGGATTGATCGCACAGTTATGTGATTGGTAATACATCACCCACTCGCCAAACAGTGTGTACAGCGCCCCGAATGAGTTCGTCCAAGTACCGTCACGCAACTTCGAGGGGTCAGTGCTGCGTGTGCTGATATCGCCGTTCGACGCGACTACGATCTCCCCGCCGTGCAGCGCGGTGAAGTTGCCGTCCACCTCCCCGTAGGTCAGCTCGCGGCCAAGCCCGGCTCGGGTGACAACGGTCACGATCAGCTACCGATCTTGAAGATGCCGGAGGCGTTCCAAGTCACCGTAATATCCCCACCGTTAGGGGTCACCGGCAGCCCGGTTACGCCGGTATCGATATATGCGATCAGCGGCCAGGTGGTGTTCGCGCCAGCGTTCTTGCGATACAGCACGAGAGCCTCGACCGTGTTGCCGGTGACCGCTGTGTATGTCAGGTTGTCGCCGTCGAAGATCCCGGTAACTTGGGTCTTGGTCAGAATCTCCTGGTCGGTGCCAACAACGCCGGACAGACTGGAATAGAACTGGTGCGCAGCACTGTACGTGTACGTGCCAGTGTCCACTAGCGCAGCAAACACGCCAGTCGCGCCTTCCGCCGAGTTCAGCAGGTTGTTCGACGTGCCCTTCATGATTTCCTGCGCCCACAGGGGGTAGACTGCGTTTGCCATGATGCCCCCCCGGGTTAAGCGCCAGCCAACTTGGCAATCTGCGCCTGAACTGCGGCCAGACGTTTCTCGGCATCGGATGCTTTCTTGTTCGCGTCTTCGGCCTTGGCTTCTGCTGCCGCACTGGATGCAAGGGCTGATTCAAGCACGATTTCCGCTGCGCTGATCTCTTTCTCGATCCGGCCTTTGCGCACCTCAACTTCCTCCATTGCGGCATTGGTGTACTCTTTTGCTTGGGCTTGGGCTTTAGCCAGGTAAGCGGCAGCATCCGAATTGGCTTGCGCGAGGATTGCATTGGCTTGGGTGGTAGCTGCATCTTCCACGCTTTGGGCTGTGCTTTCGGCCAACTTGATCTTTTCCAGCACATTTGCAAGGTCATCGCGGGCTTTGCCGGCCTCGACCGCGTATTTTTCAGCGGCTTTCTTGGCCTCGGCGGCGGCCTGGTCCAGAGAACCGATCTCTTCCAGAGCCTTCGCGGCCGACATCAGACCCTCGTACCGAACCGCTTCACGGCGAAGCGCATCTGCTGCATCATTGTATTTGCTCATGGTTTATCCCCTCTTGAAACCGCGACGGGCGATCATCGTGCATGTGATCGCTGCACCTGAACCTGCGGTCGTAAGGTTCGGCCTGGTGAATTCCGGTGTTTCGGAGATGATTTCGATTGAGTCAGCCGTCTTGGCAATGGCATTGCCCTGTGGATCGGTCAGGGCCAGCCATGTGGAGTTGTCGCCGCCCTGCATTGCCGCAGTTGCCCCGCCCCACGTCCCGGTGAAATACACGGTTCGGTCGGCGAACTCAGACCACTTCGTCCCGATGGGTTGCCCATCGGCGTTTGCACTGGTGAGCGCCCACGTAAACTTGAACACTTGGCTATTGCCGGAGATGTCCACTGGTACTACAGGTACTGTTGCCATGTTGAACTCCTAAAGAAAAACCCGCCAGAAGCGGGTTGTGTGAAATGTGGAGCGGGAACCAAGATTCGAACTTGGATATTCTGCTTGGAAGGCAGATTAAGACCTTTCTTACCCGCTTGAAGTTGGTGGCTTGGACTGTCCATCCCAAGCGTCCTCATCCTACCCCACTGGGCCATCGGATGCGCTCTGTCTAGATTCTGAGCTACACCAACACGGCTGGAATCGACTGTTTCCTTTCAGAGCCATCCAATAGCTGCGCGGGCGTAATGGCAGATTTTTCGATTCCATGCGTCTTGATGCTCAGAACAAATTGTACCACTCAGTAGTTCATCGTGCTATTCAGTTGCTCTGTGTCGTAGGTGGCTTTAGGCAACGGTTTTACCCCAGTCTCATGCTCCGGGTCCCATCCCTGCGCGAACTGCTGAAATGCGTCGGCGCCATGTGAATGCTTATCGTGCATCGGCTCGTCGCTCCAGTTGCCTATAGCTTCGTTCCACTTCTTGCGGTAGTTGTCCAGACACTCTATGCCCTTGGCGCACTGCACCTCATGGAAATAGCACTCTGACAACCTCGATCTTGCCATGTCGATTGCCATGTACTTCTGCGGGATTCGAGGAACAACGCGCACCTTTACGCTGGGAAATAGTTTCTTAATCTCCGACTCTGCTGTGTTTATCGACACAACGCTCTGATCACCTGCATCGTGCGGCAGGTAGATGTTTTTGAGCAAGTAGCCCTTTTTCTGGATCTCGCGCGCATAGAAGTCCAGCGTCTTGCCCTCATCCTGGAGGTAGTCGATCATGCGATGCTCAAGGGCTGCATACTGATGAAACCAGATAGCAGTGGTGTCTCGCCCAAGATCGAAGTACAGATTGACCCCAACATTGGTGAGGATCGGTATCGGCCTGATTCTTCCCTGCTTGCGCGCTGCAGCCATCTGGATACCAAAGTACCGTTCTTCCATAGCTCCGCTGAATGCCTCTTCTGGTGTTGACGGGTATTCTTGCTTCATGTCTTCCTTGTACAACCTGCGCTTTACCGCGTACCACGCAACCTGCGCGTCATCGACAAAGACCCCCTGCTCTTCCAAGTCATCGAAGTATTCCAGAATGTCCGGCTCGATCATCACCCCATCAGGGTTGAGCCGATAGCTTTCCTTCTTCCACCATGGGTAGAAGTGAAGCTTGAATTCCATGTCGTTCGGCGGCTTAATGCGCTTTCCAACCTCATCCA
>Ga0299915_10001635_pt1 | contig 16519 bp, 17 predicted proteins | sample RVTome_13_FD_200263 | JGI IMG/M metagenome (GOLD analysis project Ga0299915, IMG submission 200263) | Soil microbial communities from uranium-contaminated site in the Upper Colorado River Basin, Wyoming, United States - RVT92D227 (version 2) ... | reverse complement strand
CTCGCAGATGGTGTCGGTGAAGGAATTAATGGCCCTTTCGGCTGCTGCCCGAGGTATCTTGGCCTCTTTGGCGACCTTATCAATCAGTTCTGATTTCGTCATTGCACCCCCTCCTTAAAGTAGACTTGCCTACAATCGTATAATTCGTATAATTCCCTTAGCGCACTCCAGAGCACCTGCTTCTTTAACCCATTACCGGTGATATCTTCTTTGCGCCCCCCTTTCTCAAGGAATTGGTGGAAAACTTATAGCATAAACAATAGGGGGTGGCAAGAGAAAAAAAGAAGAAACAAAAGATTTTTTTTCGAGGGGTCTTCCTCCTTCTCCTGAAATACCCCTAGTCTTGCTGCGAGGGGGTGTGGTATACTTTTTTTGTGAAGATTTATCTCGACGCCGATGGCGCTCCCTGGCGGGATTTGGTGATAGAGCGGGCTCGGGGGCATGGGGTAACGGTGGTCGTGGTCGCCGACTACAGCCACGCCCTTGCGCCGGGGCACGGGGTAGAATGGGTGATGGTCGATGACGGGAGAGATGCAGCTGATTTCGCCATCATCAACCGGGTAGAGGAGGGCGATCTCGTGATCACCCAGGATGTGGGGCTCGCCTCCCTGGTGCTTCCCAAGGGGGCGGCGGTCATATCCCCGAGGGGCTATGAGTTTCGCGAAGACGCTATCGAGAGACAGCTTGCCCAGCGCTGGGCCGCGCAGCGGATCAGGCGCGGCGGCGGGCGGACGCACGGGCCCAAGCCCCTGTCGACGGATGATTGTGCCAGATTCCTGGCGCTGTTGGAGCAACGGCTCACCACCTTGATGAGGAGGCCTGATGAAGATCGATCGGTTCCCGGATGATGTCAAGGATCATCTCTTTCCGTTTCATACCGACGCCCGGATGGCCTATGAGTGCATCGGGTGCGAGGCACATTATCCGCTCGATCGCTTCCTCTATACCTGCCCGAGCTGCGGGGGCCTCTTGCGCATCGCAGACCTCACCTTCGATGTCCTCAAAGATATCCCAGGGTCCCGGTGGCAAAGGATCTTCGATTACCGCCGGATGCTCACCGTTGACGGGCTCAAGGGGATCTTCCTCTTTCATGAGCTCATCTTCCCCATCATCCCCCTTGATACCGTGATACAAATAGGAGAGGGGCATACCCCCCTGGTGCGTGCCAATGCGGAGCTGAGCCAATGGGTCGGGGTGGATTTCTCCATAAAGTACGACGGCCTCAATCCCTCGGCCAGCTTCAAGGACCGGGGCATGGCGAGCGCCGTCAGCTTCATCAACTACATGATCAAGGTCAAGGGGATCAAGGAGCTCTTGGGGATATGCGCCTCAACCGGCGACACCTCGGCAGCAGCAGCCCTCTATCTCAGCTACCTCCCCCATGATGTCGTGCGCTCGGTGGTGCTCCTGCCGCAGGGGAAGGTCACCCCGGCCCAGCTCTCCCAGCCCCTGGGCAGCGGGGCCGTGGTAATCGAGGTCCCCGGAGTGTTCGACGACTGCATGCGCATCGTGGAGCAGCTCTCCGAGGAATATGAGGTCTGCCTGCTCAACTCCAAGAATCCGATCCGCATCCAGGGGCAAAAATCCTATGCCTATGAGGTAGCCCAACAGCTCGACTTTCAGACAGAAAACCTCGTGGTGGTGGTCCCGATCGGCAATGCAGGCAACGTCACCGCCGTGATGGAGGGATTCCTCGATCTCTTTCGCCTTGGCATCATTGAGGAGCTTCCTTTGATCATCGGGGTGCAGAGCGCGCATGCAAATCCGGTTGTACTCTGGCGCGAGAGCGGGGAGTACCGGCCGGTGGAGGTCCGCCCGAGCGTGGCCCAGGCGGCCATGATCGGCAACCCGGTCTCCTTTCCTAAGGTCTCGCGGCTCGTCGAGGAGCACTTCCATGACCGGTTTGCCGCCGTCCAGGTGACGGAGCAGGAGATCATCGAGGGGATGCTCATCACCAACCGCCACGGCCACGTGGTCTGCACCCAGGGGGGGGAGTCCGTCGTAGGGTTAAAAAAAGGGGTAGAGATGGGCCTGGTAAAGGCCGGCCAGCAGGTGGTGGTGGATTCCACTGCCCACCAGCTCAAGTTTGCGGGGTTCCAGCAGATGTACTTTGAGGACTCCTTTCCTGCGGGATACGAGATCAAGCCGCGGGAGGAGCTGAAGAACAGGCCCATCGCCATGGAGGCCTCTGCCGAGGCCATTGCCCGCCGTCTCGGCCTCAAGAAAAAAAAGGGATGAAGCTCGCAGAGATCGGTGAGTTCGGCCTCATCAAGGCCATCTCGCAGATAGCCGATAAGGGGCCGGGGGTAGTGATGGGCATCGGTGACGACGCAGCGGTGCTCAGGCCCTCCGCGGGCAAGGTGCTCCTGGTAACTACCGATCTCCTGCTCGAGGGGGTGCACTTCCAGTTAGAGTTTACGGACCCCTATCGCCTGGGCAGAAAGGCCCTAGCCGTCAACCTCAGCGACATCGCGGCGTGCGGCGGTACACCGACGGCCTTTCTGGTTTCCCTGGCCGTCCCGCCGGAGGCCGAGGTGGCATCAGTGAAGGCCCTGTATAAGGGGATGATGGAGCAAGCGCACCTGTATGGCGTCTCGCTCATCGGCGGTGATACCTCCAAGGGAAGAGAATGGATGATCTCTATCACCCTTATCGGAGAGGTGGAAGAAAGAAATTGCGTATACCGCAACGGCGCCAAGCTAGGTGATCGAATCTTCGTGACCGGAACATTGGGGGATTCCGCCCTGGGCCTGAAGATGCTCAAGAGCGGCGTGAAGAAAGGGTATCTTATCGAGCGACACCGCGATCCTACCCCCCGGCTCAAGGAAGGGGGTGCAATTGCCCGGCAGGGGCTGGCCACGGCCATGATCGATATCAGCGACGGATTGATTGCCGACCTCGGACACATCCTCGAGGCAAGCGGCGTGGGGGCGCACATTTCCCTGTCGCAGCTTCCGCTTTCTGTTTCATACCTTAAACATGTCACACCATACTATAAGAATCCCTATCTTCTCGCCCTGGCCGGAGGGGAGGACTACGAGCTGCTCTTCACCGCGCCGAGGGAACGGGGGGAGGCAATCAAAAGGCTTGCCAATGAGTTAGGTACTCCCCTTACTCTGATTGGCGAGATCACGGGGGCCGCTGCCGGGGTGACACTCGTGGGGGCAAATGGCAAAAAAGTTCCCGTCGCGCAGAGGGGGCACGATCACTTCAAGACCTGAAGGAGGGGGAAATGGAACGCACCTTTATTAAAGAGATACGCGAGAACGATATCGTCGAGGGGGTCTTCTGGGTCAAGGAGAAGGCGACGCCGCTCTCACGAAGCGGGGCGCCTTATCTCCGGGTGAGGCTCGCGGACCGCACCGGGGAGATCGAGGGGAGGGTCTGGGACGGGGTGGAAGAATTTGCCGACCTCTTCGAGCGGGATGACTTTATCCGCATTAAGGCCCAGGCCACCTCGTACCAGGACAGGGTCCAGCTCAACATCAAGTCCATCAAAAAGGTGGCGGATGCAGAGGTCTCGCTTGATGACTTTCTCCCTTCATCTGCCAGGGACCCGGAGGAGATGCTGGCCGAGCTTTTTGAGATCGGCCAGGGCATCGAGAACGACTACCTCAAACAACTGGTCACGGCCTTTTTGGAGAACGAGGAGTTTACCGCCCTGTTTAAGCGGGCGCCCGGGGCCAAGAGGCTGCACCACAGCTTTCTCGGGGGGCTTCTCGAGCACACCCTCTCGGTGGTCAATCTCATCCAGAAGATCAAGGGGTACTACGAGGGGATCAACCACGACCTCTTGCTGGCAGGCGGGGTGCTGCACGACATCGGCAAGGTCTATGAGCTCTCCTACGAGCGCTCCTTCGACTACACCGACGCCGGCAGGCTGGTGGGGCATATCGTTATGGGGGTGGAGATGGTGGATAAGGAGATCGCCCGGATCGAAGGGTTCCCTGCCGAGCTCGCCATGTTGATGAAGCACCTCTTGCTCAGCCACCACGGGCAGTACGAGTGGGGGTCCCCCACGCGGCCCATGACCCTGGAGGCCCAGATCCTCCACCACCTCGACGACCTCGATGCCAAGGTCAAGGGGATACAGGAGTTTATGCAAAAGGCGCAGGAAGGTGCAACCTGGACCGACTACCACCGCATGTTTGAGCGGTTCTTTTATATTGGGGAGGTGGAGGAGGGGTGATAGCAAAGAACCGTCAGGTGGCTGATGGAAAAGGTCAGAGGAACTTGATATACTCGACTCAGGGGCCGGAACAATCATATGAAAAGTTTATCTGAGAGTACGGCAAAGGCGGTTGCCCACTACTGGCAAACGCGGACTGCCCAGAGAAAGAAACAGGAGCAGACCGGAAAGGCGGATCAAGGGTTGCGCAGCGCCGTGACCGGTGGTGCGCAGATGGACGGTTTTATCGACCTCTTTACCGAACTTGTCACTGACGCCGGCATCCCTAAGCAATATATATTCAGGAAAAAGGCGGTAGAACTGCCGGGCTTCTTCAGACCCACCAAGGAATGGGACCTTCTTATTGTCCGCGATCGGACATTGATTGCCGCCATTGAAGCCAAATCTCAAGTCGGTCCTTCCTTCGGCAACAACTTCAATAACCGGACAGAAGAGGCGATGGGCAGCGCCCTTGACCTCTGGACGGCCTTCCGCGAGCGGGCATATCTTGAGAGCCCTCAACCTTTTCTGGGCTATTTCTTCATGTTGGAGGACAGTGCGGCATCGAACCACCCTGTCAAGGTTCAGGAACCTCATTTCAAGGTCTTTCCCGAGTTTGTCGGCGCTTCGTATATGCGCCGGTATGAACTCTTTTGCCGCAAGCTCGTCTTGGAGCGTTACTACACCGCCTCAGCCTTCATCACCTCATCCAGTCACGATGGCCTCAAAGGTGCGTTCAAGACTCCGGCAGACGATCTGTCAATCGAGCGTTTTGCAAAGATTCTTGGCGCTCACGTGGCGACCTTTGTGTGAGAAGATGCAGTCTACGTTCCACAGATTAATCAACGGCGATGCAAGGGACTTGTCATTCCTGGAAGACGAGTCGGTGCATCTCGTTGTCACATCCCCGCCGTATTGGAACCTCAAACAATACAACGAAAACCCGCACCAACTCGGCCACATTCAAGACTACGAGGCGTTCCTTGCTGAGATAGAGAAGGTCTGGCGACAAACATTCCGTATTCTCGTCCCAGGTGGGCGCTTGGTATGCGTTGTGGGGGATGTCTGTGTCGCTCGCCGCAACTTCGGGCGGCACCTCGTGTTTCCGCTGCACGCCGACATCTGCGTCATCTGCCGTCGTATCGGTTTTGACAACCTTAACCCCATCGTCTGGCACAAAATTGCCAATGCCTCATACGAGGTTGCAAATGGGTCAAAATTCCTCGGCAAACCCTACGAGCCGAACGCCATCATCAAGAATGATATGGAATTTATCCTCATGCAGAGAAAACCGGGCGGATACCGAAAGCCGACCAGCGCACAGCGCAAGGCAAGCAAATTGTCCAAAGAGGAATTCGGCCGTTGGTTCCAGCAGATATGGAACATCACGGGGGCATCAACCAAGCAGCACCCTGCGCCGTTTCCTTTGGAATTGGCCACACGGTTGGTACGGATGTTCTCGTTCGCCGAGGATACGGTGCTTGACCCATTTTGCGGAACAGGCACAACCATGGTTGCGGCGCTTAGGACGGGCCGCAACAGCATAGGGGTTGAGATTGATCCGGAATATTGCCGTATGGCGGCGCGCTATCTCAAGGCCGAAAATGCAGATTTTTTCTCAAACGCCGATCTACGCTTTGAAAAAACCGCCGCAGAAGGGGCGTGCCTTGTTAAAGAAGACCAGACCTTGTATGAAGTCAAACCGGCAAAGAAGAAACTGAGATAGAAGATATTTGGGAATCAAATTTTTGTTGTTGGCTGTGATTGAAAGGAGGATGAAAGGATGAATGCGAAGCGGATTGTAATTGCGGGTGTGGTGGTTTGGATTGTGAGTTCCATATTCTTTTTTTTGACGTGCGGGTGGCTCTTTAAGTGGGTCTATAAGCTGCCGCCGAATATCTGGAGGGATTGGTCAACTATGCAGGGGAGTGCAATCAATCTCATCGGCCCGCATGCCATCGGGCTCATCCGGGCGCTGCTCTTTGCCCTGGTATTTGCCATACTTTACAAAGGCATACCGGGCAAGGGGGTCAACAAGGGGATGATCTATGGCGTGCTCGTGTGGCTCGTGGGGGCGCTGACAGGCATGGCATCGATGCCCTTCTATATGACCATTGCGACCACGGTGGTTATCTACTGGATCATCCAGCAGTTGGTCCTTGGTGTCATCAACGGCGCCATCGTCGGCGTTCTGTATAAAGAGCAAAAGAAATCGAACTGGTTATCTCGCTGGCTGAAACAGATCAGGTAGGCTATACAGAAGATAGGGGTCGAATATTCATTCTTGACGATTGAGACTCAAAAGTATACTGACTCATTGCAGCCTTCCCACTAGCTCCCCCGGGAAAGTTAACCATAGAGACTAACTTTGGAGGGGGTATCCGGATCGAAGGGGCGGGATGAAAAATATAAGATGAAATTTACTAACTATTTTCTCTATATCATACAGAGACCTGATCGTGCTAAAATAGAGATGGAATAGTAGGGGTTTTAAGGAAGAAAGGAAAATGAAGATAAAGTATTTTTCAGATACCGACACGGCCTTGGTGGAGTTTTCTGACCTCGAAGTTGCCGAAACCAAAGAGATAAATGAGAATATTTTCATCGATCTCGATCCTTCAGGCAATTTAGTCGCCATGACGATTGAGCATGCCCGGCAACAAGCCAGTCTCCCCCATCTATCTTATGAGCAGATAGAAAAAGAGTCGCCTAATAAGATGATACACAGGACCGCCAAAAGTCGCCGTTGATTTAAGGCGTTACATGCCATCGAGAAAGTCTTCTGCTCCTGAGAAGCTTTAGAATCGAATCTCCATTCTTGATAATTGAGACTCAAAAACATACTGATTTATTGCAGCCGTTCCCTCGGCAGGTTCGGGGCCGCTGTTACTTTGACGCACAAGGATAGAATAGTATGGACTGGAAAGGGCTTTCAAAGGAGCAAATTAAACTCGGGCTGCCCCTGCTTATTATCAAGGGTGCAAAAGGCTTTTTAGCCTGCGGGTATATCAATTGCGAAACCTGTAACAAGACAGGCGAGGCCTGCGGCATCGTGACGGGGGTCAAGACGCACGAGGAGATGCTCAATGCCGAGATCAAGGCGGTTTCTACGGAAGCGGCAAGGCTCGGCATACGTGTCGGTATGAAAGGGGAGGAGGCGCTGGAGATCTTTCGGTAATGGAGCCCACCCCATTCCTCTAACGATACCATGCCGAACAAACGCACATCCTTCTTCATCTTTCCCCTGCTCTGCACCTTATTCTGCTTCTCCATGTTCTACCGGCTCACCAACGCCGTTATTGCACCCGATCTTATCACGGCATTCAATCTCAACGCCGAGAGATTGGGCGTGCTCAGCAGCGCCTTCTTCTACACCTTTGCCCTGTTCCAGATACCGATGGGGGTGCTCCTCGATCGGATAGCCCCCCGCAAGGTCATCGCCTTGTTCACCCTGGTAGGCGCGGCCGGGGCCTTTATCTTCGCCTGCGCAGGGGGTTATTACCTCGCCCTGGCAGGCAGGGCATTGCTCGGCATCGGGATGGCAGCGGCGCTCATGGGGAGCTTTAAGGTCTTTGTCAACAGGTATCCTCCCCGGAGGTTTTCCACCCTCTCCGGCGCCATCATCTCCATCGGGACCGTGGGGCCTATCGCTGCCACCTCTCCGCTGGTTTACCTGAACTCGACCATAGGCTGGCGGCTCACGTTTGTCTATTGCGGCATCATAACGGTTGCCCTTGCCCTTTTGCTCTTTTGGGTATTGAGAGAAGATGATCACGAGAGAGGCCAGGAGATCCTGATCGCCACCCCCCCCGTGGGGAAGGCAGGGGTTATAAAGACGTTGGGACTGGTCTTCGGCACCCTCGCCTTCTGGCAGATAGGCGCTATGTCCTTTTTCCGATCCGGCACCTTCATGGGCTTACAGGGGGTGTGGCTCGGCCCCTATCTCATGGAGATCAAAGGGTTTGCGCCGCTGACAGCGGGGAATATCTTGATGATGCTGTCGTTGGGCGCGGCCGTCGGCGCCCCTGTCGCAGGATACCTGGCTGAGCGGGTCTTTCGATCGGCCAAGTCCGTCATCTTGCTCGGCGTAATCGTTTACGTGCTGCTCCTTATCCCCCTCACCGGGGTCTTCAAGATCGACAGCGCCGTTGCCTATGGGGCGGTATTCATACTACAGGGCTTTTTCGGCAGCTTCGGCATACTCTGCTACACGCACATCAAGGAGCTCTTTCCCCTTTCCATGTCGGGGACGGTTATCGCGGCGGTCAACTTCTTCGTCATGGCCGGAGGCGCCGTCTTCATGCAGGGCATCGGGATAATCATCTCGTTATATAGCGGCAACCATCAGATCTATTCAGCCGGGGCCTATCATCTGGCATTTCTCATCTGCCTTCTCGGGATAGTCGTAAGCCTCATATTCTATGCCTTCTCCAAGACTCACCATGATGAGGTAGAGGAGGGAAGCAGGGGACAAAAAGCGGAGGGTATATCTGCTTATTCAGGGGGATAGCAGGATGCTGCGAAGGATGGCTGTCACATCTTGACGGTGATCTCGTAGCTCGCGACCCCCACCTTGCCGGCCAGTCCCTTTTGCAACACCAGGTCCATAACCTTGGGTCGCATATGGTTCGGGACCATGAGGATGAGCTTGGCCCCCAGCCCGGAGAATTCCTTCCAATGCTCGGCTTGCTCCGCGGTGATGCTCTCTTCGGTCTCCACCTCCATGATGGCGAGCACCATCCCCTGATTGGCGAGGATCAGGTCGGGATAGTGGCCCTTGAATTCATGTTTTTTATCCGCGCCGATGTTTGCCCGGATCTCTTTGTAATCCCTTGCCAGCCTCCCCTGAAGGTAAGAAACCAGCCAGTCGTGGAAGAATGCCTCTTTTGCCATCCGCGCCCCCTTTCGTGTGGCCCATTGTAGCAGCAAAAGAGTCACTTTGCGACATCCTGCTTTCCTTAGACTTAAAATTTAAGGAGCAGGAGGAGGGGAACAAGTGGAGGGTTCCTTTCCTCAAAAGGGGAATCAGATAAGGCTGGTGGCCTTGTTTTTCGCGAACTATGAACATGCGATATTTGTTCCCTCTCCCGCTGGCGGGAGAGGGTCGCGGGTGAGGGTGGATATAATGTTCCCCCTCACCTGTATCCTCTCCCCCGAGGGGCGAGGAAATCTCTGTTGTGATGAGCATTTGACAAACCTCTCCTTCTCTGGTGGAATAGGGCGTTGATATTGACGGGGTGAAAAGGATGTCTAAGGCAAAGACGGTCTTTATCTGTCAGTCATGCGGCTTTCAGGCACCCAAGTGGCTGGGCAGGTGTCCTGATTGCCAGGGCTGGGGGACCCTGGTGGAGGAAGTGTTCACCGAAGAGGCCCCTGGTGCGGATGTGAGGCAGCGCTGGGCAACAGAGGAAGGCCCCCGTGCCATCGGAGAGGTGGCAGAAGCGGAAGAAGGCGCGCGGCTCTGTACCCGCCTGGAGGAGTTCAACCGGGTGCTGGGCGGCGGCATCGTGGCCGGCTCTGTGGTACTGCTGGGCGGGGATCCGGGCATCGGGAAGTCCACCCTGATATTTCAGTGCATCCACGGGCTCGCTGCCCAGGGCAGGAGGTGCCTCTACATCTCCGCCGAGGAATCCCTCAGGCAGACCAAGCTGCGGGCCAAGCGTCTGGGGGCTCTGAGCGACGGGCTCTTTGTGGCTGCTGAGACCTCGCTCGAGCGGATAATCCAGGGGGTGGAAGAGATCAAGCCCCAGGTCCTGGTGATCGATTCGATCCAGTCTATATACACCTCCGAACTGGGGTCGGCACCGGGAAGCATCAGCCAGGTGCGGGAGACCTCGGGCAGGCTGACCTATCTGGCCAAGGGCTTGGGGGTGGCGACCTTTTTGGTAGGGCACGTGACCAAGGACGGGGCTATTGCCGGGCCGAGGGTCCTGGAACACATTGTGGATACCGTCCTCTACATGGAGCGCAGCGCAGACAGTCCGTTCCGCATCCTGCGGGCGGTGAAGAACCGCTTCGGATCCACCAATGAGATCGGGGTCTTTGAGATGAAGGAGGGTGGGCTGGAGGAGGTAATCAATCCCTCGGAGATCTTTCTGGCAGAGCGGCCCCAAGGGACCTCCGGCAGCTGCGTCATGGCGAGCATGGAGGGGACCAGGCCCATCCTGGTGGAGGTACAGGCCCTGGTGGCGCCTACGGCCTTTGCCATGCCCAAGAGGATGGCCATAGGGGTGGATTACAACCGGCTTTTCCTGTTGGTGGCGGTGCTGGAGAAGAAGATGGGGATCAACCTCGCGCAACAAGACATCTTCGTCAATGTGGCCGGCGGCTTGAGGATCGAGGAGCCTGCTGTCGATCTGGGGGTGGTGGCGGCCGTGGCCTCCAGCCACCTGGACAAGGTCGTGCCGTCGGGGATGGCGGTCTTCGGCGAGGTGGGGCTGGCCGGGGAGGTCCGGGGGGTAAGTTTTGGCGAGCAGCGGGTAAAAGAGGCGGCACGGTTGGGCTTTAAGAGCTGTCTCCTTCCCCGCAGCACTGCCCAGGGGATAAAGCCTTCCAAGGGGATCGAGCTCATCGGGGTGCGTGATCTGCGGGAGGCATGGGAGCGGCTGTTCTGAGGAAATGATTACCACGGAACAAATACCACGGAAAAATCACGGAAAAAATCTGCAAAAAAATGCTAGAAAAATGATTACCACGGAAAGAATTACCACGGAAGATCACGGAGAAAGTTACCACGGAGAGAGATATTATGTAAGATTGCCACGGAAATGATTACCACGGAAGAAATACCACGGAAAAAAATCACAGAAAAAACCACGGAAAAAATATCAGGGCATGATTACCGCAAGGAAAATTATTTCGGTAGATTGCGAGTAGCCGGCAGCAGGAGGTGATCATAGGTGAGCAAGGTTGTTGTCACGACCAATTTCCCTGATCTCACCCTATTCAAGCGGGGGAAGGTGCGGGATGTCTACGAGATAGCAGATAAGCTTCTTATCGTGGCCACTGATCGGATCTCCGCCTTCGATGTGATCATGGCCGACCCCATACCGGGCAAGGGGAGGATCCTGACCCAGATCTCCGCCTACTGGTTTCATGCCATGGAGGATATCGTCCCTCATCATCTGATCTCCACCCGTGTTGATGCATACCCCCCTGCGTGCCGGCCGTACAAGGAAATGCTGGAAGGGAGGAGCATGCTGGTTGAGCGCACTGAGCCGCTTGCCGTGGAGTGTGTGGTCAGGGGGTATCTGGCCGGCTCGGGATGGAATGAGTATCAGCGATCAGGGGAGGTGTGCGGGATCAAGCTCCCCGCGGGGCTGGTTGAGTCGGCAAGGCTCCCCCAGCCTATCTTTACCCCTGCTACTAAGGAGGAGGTGGGGAGCCACGACATCAACATCACCTTTGAGGAGATGAAGGGGAGGATAGGGGATAAGCTGGCCGAGAGGCTACGCGAGACCACCCTCGCCATCTACGACCGTGCTTGCCGTATTGCCGAGGCCAAGGGGATCATCATCGCCGACACCAAGCTGGAATTCGGCATGCACGCAGGCGAGCTTATCCTCATTGACGAGCTCCTCACCCCTGATTCCTCCCGCTTCTGGCCAGCTGACAGCTATAAGCCGGGGGGACCTCAGCACAGCTTTGACAAGCAGTTCCTGCGGGATTATCTCCTCACCCTGGCCTGGGACAAGAGTCCTCCTCCCCCTCCGCTGCCCAAGGAGATCGTCGAAAAGACCAGGCAGCGGTATGAAGAGGCCTTGCGGCGATTAACGGGGTAAGGGTTTCAGGATCAAATCCCCCCGTGCCCCCGGCTACTGTCTCAATTCTTCCAAGGTCGGTCCGAGGCTCTTCCATGCCAGATAGTCGAGAAACCGGATATACCAACCCTGGTCAATATCCTCCTTTTTGCATAGGGCATGCGTAGGAAGATTTTTTGATTATTTAGTGCCGGCCCTTTTTCCGTGTTTTTCCCCTCGCTTTCGTGTCCGATCAGACTTTACCCTCCTGGATTGAGCAGACCGCAGCTTGGTTCCTTCATCCACCACGCGGCCGTCGGAGAGTCTGATGAGCCTCCGGGCATAGTGGGCATACTCATTGCTGTGCGTCACCATGATCACTGTTATCCCTTCATGGTTTAACGCTATGAGTAGCTTCATGATCGCCGAACCGGTGTGTGTGTCAAGGTTGCCGGTCGGTTCGTCGGCCAGGATGATGGGTGGATGGTTCACGATGGCCCGGGCAATAGCTACCCGTTCCTGCTCGCCGCCGGAGATCTGATTGGGCAAACGGTGTGCCTTATCAGGGAGACCCACACGCGCCAGGGCATCGACGGCAGCAGCAAGCTTTTGTTTCTTGCTCATCTTTACGATGGCCAGCGGCAACATGACGTTTTCCGCGAGCGTGAGGTAAGGGAGGAGGTGAAAGTTTTGGAAGACGAAGCCGATGGACTTCTTGCGAAAATCGGCGCGCCCATCGGAGGTGAGGGCATACACATCCACCCCGTCCACGAGGAAGCTGCCTGATGTCGGCGCATTGAGGCCTCCCAACATGGAGAGAAGGGTCGATTTACCGGACCCTGACTCACCCATAACGGCGACAAATTCTCCTGCGTCGATCCGGAGATTGACGCCACCGACTGCGGTGACTGTTGCCGCTCCAGTACCGTACTCTTTAAACAGATTTTTTGCATCTATATAGCTCATTATCTTACTCCCTATAAGGCCCGCAGGGCTTCATTCGGGTCGAGCCGCGATGCCATGAGGGCCGGATAAAGACTTGCGGCGATCCCGAGCATGATCGAGGCGAGGAACGCCGCTGCAGCCATAACGGGGTCGAGAGAGATGGCTGCTCCATGTCCCTGCCCCTGTGTAAACAGGGGGAGGAGCAACCGTGTGGCGCCCACGCCGGCGAAGTAGCCCGCTATCCCTGCAACGGCCGCCACAATACCCGCTTCGAGCAGTATGATGCGCAGCACGTGGGACTTACGATAACCCATGGCGCGGAATATCCCGATCTCAACGGTCCGCTCACGGACGCTCCCCATCATGGTGACCAGCACCATGAGACAGCCGACGAGCAGCACCAGCGCTGAGACGCCGTATGAGAACTTCTGAAAGTGGCTGATGGTTTCCATACGTCCCTTGACCACCTGCTGGATCGCCATAACGTTCCCGCTCGGCAGCACCGCGGAGATCTGTTTTACCATCTCGGGGATGGGGCACCCGGAACAGAGCGCCGCCACCTCCACCATGGAGATCCTGCCTTGCTTGCCGAGGATCCCCTGGGCAACTGCGAGCGGTGCAAAGATGAGCCCGTCGTCCTGCGAGCCCGTGGCCTCGAGGATGCCTGTCACGGGCAATGCCCGTCCCCGTACGGTTACCTTATCACCAGGCTTGAGGCCGATGATGCGCGAGGCGTCGGAACCGAGAATGACGCCATCTTCTCTGTCAGGTATCTTTCCCTTCACGCTCCACCAGGGCCTGAGTATCTGCGTAGCGGTGAAATCGACCCCTGCCAGCAGGATACGGTGTCCTCCCACGGTGACTGGGCCAAGTACCATCGGCCCCACCGCAGCCACGTTGGCGGCGTTCTTAATGGTCTTGATCCGCGCAACCTCCTCCTGACGTATCTCCTGCATGTCAAAGGAGAAACCGCCCAGGGACATGCCGCCGTAGGTGAGGGAGAGGTTCTCGGTCTTGGGCACAATAAGGATATTGGCTCCGTACATCTCCAGTTTGTGGTTTATGTCCTTCTTCATTTCCTGGACCAGGCTGATGAGCCCGACGACCGTGGCAACGCCGATGAGCAACCCCACGAGCACGAAGATGGCGCGGGCCTTGCGCCTCCTCAGGTTGCTGATGACAATGTTTTTGAGTGTCATCGCATTACCTCCGGAAATCGAAATAGCGTTTGCCCTGGAGGATGTCGGCCACTTGGATGACGACTGTGCCGTTCTCCAGCTTCCGGTTGAGCGGAGCAGGGTTGCAGCCGCCCTGGACCTCATTGATACGAGTGGATGGGAATCGTTTGCCGCAGTTTTTGCAGACCATCACATCGCCCTGCTGGGTATAGCCTTTGTTTTCCGGCCAGCAGACGTCGCAGGCATCAAAGGCGGCGCGGATCACGCCGTCAGAGCTCTTTATGATAAAGTAGCGGATAGTTACACCGTCATCGGTCTTATGGGTAAAGTGGTGTGCCTTGCCGTTAGCAAATGTCTTCTCGGGATAGGTGATTTGGGTCGCCGGTGCCGGCAGCGCAGAGACGGCGACCAAAGAGCATACTATTGCCAGCATGAAAACTGAAATTATTCGCGTAAACATGGTATTCTCCTTTCTGTTGTATGGATCATGACTGCAGGGCGTACCCCTGCAAAACAGCCCTTTAGGCCGCGATATTGTCTTTGAGATGGGCGGTGCTGTTTAACAGCGAAGGGTTAAATTGACGAGATAGGACAAGCTTAATGGCGGACCGGTCCCGGTCCATCTCCCCGCCGGCGTAAGAATTTGCGGCAGGAAAAGGCTTTGCGAACAGGTGTCTAACGTTGTGTAGGTGGATGGTGCAGGATGGTACTCTCCATTGGAGGATACCGAGGGCAGTACCATATCAGGCAATGTTGCAATAGGCCCTTGTTCCACATGGCAGCAGCATGTCTCCATGTCGCCACAGCAACAGTGGTGAGTCTGTGGCGGTGCGAAAGGCGCCACGGATCCGGTGCCAGGCAGGCAGCGTGCTACGGGGCTTGCCAGGATGGTAGAAGCCTGTACTACCAAAAGGATCCCCGCCAGCAGTACCGGCGTGATCCTACAGAACATCTTGCGTATTTTGTTGAGCCGGATCATGGGCATCATTTTGGTGAAAAAAATAGTATAACCATGCTTCAGCCCCTTGTCAATCGAGATAGATAGGGGGTTATGGGAGGCCTTCCCCCTGTTTGCTCGGCGGCAGGGTTTTTGGCAATCGAGTGCAGAGCCACAACAATCCGCCGGCGATGCCAAGCAGCAGCGCCGGCATCAAAAAGAAGAACGGTAGGCCAAAGAAGAGCCCCTCTGGAGGCCATGAGGCGACTGTCAGAATGCCGAACAGTACGGCAAAGAGGAGAAAAATAGCGCCGATACCGTGCAAGACCCGTCGCATATTTTAGTCCGATAAAGCAGCCGGACCCCCGCTGCTACCCAAGAATCTCTTTTTTAAGCTTTCCACCACCTCGTGATACTCTTTTATGCCCAGCCAGCGGATCAAAGCAAAATAGAACAATACCGCTACGGCCATGACTAAGAGCAGGGCGAGCATCTGATTGAGAAAGAGGCGTTGATCGAGGATCAGGCTGAGAGCGCGATAAAGGTAATAGGCCAACAGACCCATGGCTGCCGAGGCGAGGGTAATCTTGATGAAGGCGCCTATCAGGTAGCGCAGGTCATATCCTCCCACCTTTCTATAAAGGACCGCGCTCAAAAAACAAAAATTGACGATCATGGTAATAGAGGTGGAAAGGGCAATGGCCTTGTGCTGAAATGCGTTCAAGGTGAGCGAGACGATAAGGACATTGGTCGCGACGGCCAAAAAACTAGCTATGACGGGATATTTTGTATCCCTGAGTGCATAAAAGACCGGCACCGTGATCTTGACCGTAGAATAGGCAAAGAGGCCCACGGAATAATACACTAAGGCCTCCGCTGTATAGAGGGTATCCTGGGCGTGGAAACGGCCATGCTCAAAGATAAGACGGATGATGGGCTTGGCCAGCACTGCCAACCCAAAGGCGGCAGGGATGGTCAGCAAAAAGGCCATGGTCAGGGAAGAGATATAGGTGGCCTTCAAGGCCCCCATCTCCCCGCGTGAGGCATGCCGTGAAATAATCGGCAGCGTGGCTATAGAGATGGCTACCCCGAAGATGCCGATGGGGAACTGCATCAAACGAAAGGCGTAGTTGAGCCAGGAGACACTCCCCTCAGCACACCGGGCGGCAAAGTTGGTATTGATGAAGATATTGATCTGAGTGGCGGAGAGGCCGATGACTGCGGGGATCATCAGGATCATGATCCTGCGGAGGCCTTCGTCGTGCAGGTTGAGATGAGGCCGCCATGCAAAGCCGCTTCTCTTCAGAGAAGGCAACTGGATCGCCAGTTGAAGGATCCCGCCGATCAAGGTCCCGATTGCCATGCCGACAATAGGGGGCTGGCCAAAGGAGGGCGCCCACCAGGCGCACAGGACCCCTCCCACGATAGAGCCCAGATTAAAGAAGGTAGAGGCCATGGCCGGGATGAAAAAACGCCCCTTGGTATTCAAGATCCCCATGACGGCAGCGGCCAAGGAGACCAAAATCAAAAAGGGAAACATGATGTTGGTGAG
>Ga0299915_10001634_pt1 | contig 16522 bp, 18 predicted proteins | sample RVTome_13_FD_200263 | JGI IMG/M metagenome (GOLD analysis project Ga0299915, IMG submission 200263) | Soil microbial communities from uranium-contaminated site in the Upper Colorado River Basin, Wyoming, United States - RVT92D227 (version 2) ... | reverse complement strand
CAACGTGATGTGTTAGACAATAGTGATTTTTCATGTCCAATAGAAACGATGGAAATGATTTCAGCATATATCAAAAAAGAACTAAATTCAAATTGAAGGTGTACTTAATTTATATTTAATAAATAATGGTTTACCAAGGTTTATATAATCTCGTTAACTGAGAATAAAAAATTATCTATATAACTATGTTTAAATCGAGGAATTTTAAAAACAAATAAATAGTTGATATTTACCTTTTTTATACCTTATTTTTTTATATTCCTTAATAACTAAAAACAAGAACAAATAAGTAGAACGAAAAGGCCTATAGTATGATGCCTATATCTAGTTTTTCTGCGATCTCTTTGTAGCGATTCCGAATGGTGACTTCTGTGACACCTGCAACATCTGCTACCTCGCGTTGAGTCCTTCGTTCACCACAAAGTACAGACGCAATATAAAGCGATGCTGCTGCTAAACCAGTAGGTCCACGTCCACTAGTAAGCTCTCGATAAGAAGCTTCTTGTAATATATGCAAGGTCTTTGATTGCACATCGCCACTAAGTTTTAATACACTGCAGAACCTAGAAATGTAATCCTCAGGTGAAGTAGGCAACAATTTTAAACCTAATTCACGGGAGACATATCTATAGGTCCTCCCAATCTCTTTCTTAGATATATTTGCTATGTTACTTATTTCATCAAGCGTACGTGGCACAAGGCACTGCCTACAGGCTGCATATAATGCTGCAGCGGTAACACCTTCTATGCTTCTACCACGGATCAAATTCTTCAATGCTGCTTTTCTATAAATCATAGCAGCTGTTTCTCTCACCGTTCTTGGAAGACCAAGAGTTGATGCCATTCTATCAAGCGCAGAAAGAGCAATTGCTAAGTTTCTCTCGGTAGCATCACTGATTCTAACTCTCCTCTGCCATTTCCTTAAACGATACAATTGTGCTCTGTTTCTAGTCGGAATTGATTTTCCATAAGAATCACGGTTTTTCCAACCAATCATAGTAGATAGACCTTTATCATGAATCGTATAAGTCATCGGCGCTCCTGTTCGTGCTCGTTTTTCACGTTGATCACTGTCAAATGCACGCCACTCAGGACCTTGATCAATAAGCTCTTCATCAATAACAAGTCCACAATCCTTGCATATCAATTCTGCTCTGGAATAATCTTTGCTAAGATGTGTACTCTCACATTTAGGGCATTTAGTAATTTCTTCTATTTTCTGTTTTTCTTTTTTAACCAAACAAATCAATTCCTTGAGATTCTTTAGCTTATCTATAGTTGAGTTATATAAATATTCATACTTAGGAGTTCTTGAGGGTTCGTGATCTAGTTTTTCAACACCTTTTTATGCGAGTTGTTTAGATTTTTCAATCCAAATCATTAGAGGACTGGTTTTTATATAGGTAGTAACTATTGAATTTTTACAAAAGAAAAAAAAGAGATGTTTTACTTACGTAGAAGCCCTAACGAAGTAAGCTCCTTTGATAGTTTATCTACTGCTAATAACACATCCTCTGTTTTTCTTGCACCTGCACATACTATTTTACCAGAACTAAACAATAGCATTGCAACCTTAGGTTCTTTTATTTTATAAACAAGACCTGGGAACTGCTCAGGCTCGTATTCTACATTTTCTAAACCAAGAGCTACAGCTACTTCGCTAAGATTAAGTTCTCCTTGTAGGTCAGATGTGGCTACAATATTCTGGATCACAATCTCAGGATTTTTATAGACTTTTACACCTATTCTTTCTAGTTTCTCTGTGATTATGCTGACCGTTTTACGTATATCTTCAACGTTCTTTGCGCCTGTACAGTTAGCTTTTCCACTTCCAAATAACAACGTTGCTGTTTTCGGTTCATTTAATCTATAAACCAACCCTGGGAATTGTTCTGGCTCATATTCTGCTTCTTCTAATGATTGTGCTATTACGTCTAGATCTAATTTTTCTGCGAATGTTGTAGATGCTACAATATTTTGTACTTTTATTTCTGTCATATAATATTATTCGCTAATGAATACCATCTCTGGAATATGTCAGCCCAATTAATAAGTGCTTTATATTACTATTTCTAATCACAACAATAGAAAAAAATGAAGCTTATAAAGGGATAAGTTATGTGGGAAGGGTAATTGCAAGTACAGATTGTATCATGAGGTGATATAATGGCTACTAAATTGAAACGGCTAGAAAAAAAAATTAAAAAAAATAAAAGGCAACGTAAAATGAAAAAATGAAAAGGAAAAGTCGGAGAGAAAAAAACTGTTATGAAATTGTAGTGAATGCAGAAGGAAGATGGGCAGGATTGGAACGAAATATAAAAAATTAATCGAGTTATTTGATGAAAAAACAGGTGATGTAGTAAGAATAATCCGTTTTCGTGACTTAATAGCATTTGATAAATTTTTAAAAGATTTCAAAGCAATGAGATACCCAGGCTATAGTTGGCGATATAGTGATAAAGGGAAAAAGAAGGAAAAAATATGAACAGTTGATATTTACCTTTTATTCCGGTTCTGTTGAATTAAGAAGTGTTGAATTAGTAGTGTTGAAAATGGCGTGGTTTTTATAAGTTTTTGCAACCCGAACAAACAACAGTTATAATAAATAGCTTGGCTCAATAAGATATATTATTGCTAGTATTGTAAAAATAATAATGCATATGATAGATGCATATAAAAGTTCAATAATGTGATTGATAAAATATTGTCCAATAAATAAAGCAATTGCAGGAAGTAAACCAATAAGTATTGTTTGAATTAACTGTTTAATTCGTTCATGTCCAATCTGATAGGTTTTTTTTATTGTATTTTTCATTGTAGTATGTATATAAACTTGTTTTTTTAAAATGTTTTGTTTTTTACCTCCCGCTTTCACCACCCGAAATAATAACCACCCGACACCCGCAGATACACCAAAGCACATCTTGGTTGTTAATATAAACTAAAAATTAAAGTAGAAACGAATGTTATTGTCTTGAGCAAAGATGGATAAAAAAAAGAAAGAACTAAAAGAATTAATTGAACAATTTAGAGAAAATTATGATCAATATAAAATACCTACTTATAAAGAAGCACAAGTCAGAAATAATTATATTGATAGATTTTTTAAATTATTAGGTTGGGATATTGGTAATTCAAAAGGGCTTTCTGAGTTAATTAAGGAAGTAATAATTGAAGATTCTATTGAAATAAATGGAAGAATGAAGGCACCTGATTATGCATTTAGAATTGGGACAAAACGAAAATTTTTTGTCGAAGCAAAAACGCCTTCTGAAAAAATCAAAGATAATGCAAAATCTGCATATCAACTTAGAGAGTATGCTTGGAACACCCCTTTGCCTATATCTATATTAACAAACTTTGAAGAATTTGCAGTATATGATTGCCGTGTTAAACCTAACGAAAAAGATAGAGCAGATAACAGTAGAATAAAGTATTATCCCTATGAGGAATATTTGGAAAAATTTGATGAAATTTATGCAATTTTTTCTAGAGATGCAGTATTAAATGGTAGTTTAACTCAATTTGTTAAATCTCTAAAAAAGGCAAAGGGAACAATTGAAGTCGATAAAGATTTCTTAATACAGATTGAAAAGTGGCGTGAATTACTTGCAAAAAATATTGCATTAAATAATCATTTATCTAAATATGAATTAAATTATGCAGTCCAAATAACGATAGATAGAATCCTTTTTTTAAGAATTTGTGAAGATAGAAATATTGAAAGATATGAACGGCTTAAGGATCAAGCATCAGAAAATAATATCTATAAAAAATTATTAGAATCTTTTGAGAAGGCAAGTAAAAAATACAATAGTGGAATTTTTGATTTAGAAAACGATGAAATAACTACAGTAATAAAAATTGATGATATAATCCTTAAAAAAATAATCTTAGAATTATATCGACCTATTTCTCCATATAACTTTAGTGTGATGGGTGTTGAGATATTAGGAAATGTATATGAGCAATTTTTAGGAAAAATAATAAGTTTAACAGCATCAGGAAAAGCAAAGATAGAATTAAAACCTGAAGTAAAAAAAGCAGGAGGAATTTATTATACTCCGCAATATATAGTAGAATATATTGTTGAAAATACAGTCGGAAAACTGCTTAAAGGAAAAACACCAAAACAAATTGAAAAAATAAGAATATTGGATCCTGCTTGTGGATCTGGGTCTTTTTTAATAGGAGCATATTCTTATTTATTGAATTATCATCTTCAATATTATTTAAAAAATAAACCTAAAAATTTTAAAAAATTTATTTTTCAAGAAAAAGAAAATTACTGGTTGCTTAGTACCAACTTAAAAAAGAAAATTTTATTAAATAATATCTATGGAGTTGATATTGATCCGCAAGCTGTGGAAGTTACGAAGTTAGGCTTACTTTTGAAAGTTCTAGAAAATGAATCGAAAGAAAGCGTTACATATCAATCAACTTTACTCAATCAGGGGATATTGCCTGATTTACATAAAAATATTAGATGTGGTAATTCATTGGTAAATCAAGAATTTTATAAAAATATCCAACTCACTCTAGATGACGAAAGTGTCGATAGAAGAATTAATGTTTTTGATTGGAATGATAAAATAAAAGGTTTTGGTGAAATTTTACATCATGATGGATTTGATGTTATAATTGGTAATCCACCATATATCCAAATTCAAAAATTAAAAGAATTTTACCCTGAAGAAATAGAGTTCATCCAAAATTATTATGAAACTACAAAAGAAAAAAATGTCGATATTTACGTTCCTTTTATAGAAAAATCAATAAGTACGCTTCTTAAATCAAATGGACTTTTTGGTTTTATTAATCCAAATCGATTTTTCAATAGTGAATACGGTGAAAACCTTAGAAAGTTCTTAAAAAATTATAATATTTATCATCTCGTTAATTTTAGGCATTATTTTGTTTTTGAAAAATCTGATACTTATACATGCTTATTATTTGTTCAGAAACGAAAACAAGGGAAAAATTTACAATATAAAGAAATTAGAAATCTGTATGATACCGATAATGAAAAAATGTTATATCTTCTGAATGAAGCAAAGGCAAACGAAACAAACATTATTATTGATAAAATTCAACCTCATTTTTTAGAAAGAGACAATTGGTATTTTATGACTGAATCAGAAGAGAAAATCTTCAAGAAAATTACAAAATATAAAAAATTCTCTGAATATTATAATCAGAATTTTCAAGGTTTGATTACAGGAATGGATAAAGTTTACATTTTGAAACTAATAGAGGATAAGGGAAAAACAAAAATTTTCTATTCTGATGCTTTGAAAAAAAACGTAGAATTGGAATCTGATATAATCTTTAATATAATAGGGGATGGCGATATTGATAAATATTCCATAAATAAAAGTGATGACTATATTATTTTTCCTTATCAAAATAGTAAATTAATGAATCCTGTTGAAATTCAAAAATATACTTTAATTTGGAATTATCTTAAATTATTTGAACAAAAATTAAGAAAAAGAGAAAATGGAAAATTCAACAACAGTTTTTGGTATCAATTCAGTAGAAATCAAGCAATAGACAAACAAAGATTAATTAAAATATTGATTCCCCACGTTGTTAAGACAACAAGAGTAGCTTTTGATGACAAAGGTGAACTATTTATAAAAAATGTTGGTGTTAATGGTGTAACTATTGATAATAAAATAAAGGAAGACAATAGATATTTTTTAGCGATTCTCAATAGTAATATAGCATCTTTTTTTATAAGTAAAATAAGTATTTTTTTAAGTGGTGGTTTTTACGCTACAAATAAACAATTTGCTGGTGAGATACCAATTAGAGAAATTGACTTTTCAAATAAATCAGAAAAGAAAAAACATGATGATATTGTTAATTTTGTTTCAACTATAACGGAACTCAAGAAAAAATTGACTAAATCAAAATTTTCAAATGAAAGGGAATTATACGAACGACAAATCTCTGCTCTTCACAAACAAATAAACGAGATATTGTATGATTTATATGGGATAAAAACCAAGAAAGAAAAAACAATTGTTGAAGAGAGTTTAACCTAATCTTTATTTTTACTTTTTATAGATTTTATCAATAAATTCTCCCATTTATTATCTTTTAAACCTAAATCAATATCTGCTATTTCCGCAGGTGTATATCCCTGTAATGATTCATGTGGCCTAATAAAATTATAATACAACTGATGACCACGAACAAATACTGAATACTCATCCTTCAAACCTCTTTGAGTTTTATTACGTTCCCTGATAGTACCATGAAGTCTTTCAACAAGATTATTATCAAAATATTCTTCTTTGTTCTTGCGTCCACGAATACCCGCATTACCAATATGGATAGTTTCCCTTTTAACGGTGTGAAACTCATCTTTTACGGCCTTGATATAACTCTTTAATCCATCGGTAATAATGAATTGAGGACATTTACCATATGATCTTTTCTTAGCAGTACTCAAAACATTACGAGCATCACTTATTGTTCTTTCCCTGCTAATCACAGATGCAAGGTGAAAACGAGTAGCATCATCAATAACATTCCATAGATAAAACCAGTCACCATTAACACTAACCATCATCTCATCAACATTCCACATATCACTAAGACTTGGTTTAAACTGACGGACATATTCATCCATTATAATGATATATTTCCTAATCCAATGATATAAAGTTGTAAAATGTATATTAAGATTATAGAATTGTTTCAAGTGATTACTAATCTTTCTAAATGATATTCCTTTAAAGTAAAGATCAAGTGTTACACATATAATCTTTGGTTCAACTTTTAACCGTTCAAAATAAAGATTATCTACAAATCTCTTATTACAATCTTTACACATAAAGACTTGTTTACCATTCTTTTTACCATATTTGGTATAATTTTCACTTCCACAGTGGGTGCAACAAAAAGGCTTATCATTATCTTCTATTATCTCTTTATTCGGGGTTGTGATATTCATTCTATCATGACTCCAGACCAAGGGAAGTACACGCTTCTCTTGGTCAATTTTTAAACCAAAATCATCAAGATTTTTTAATGCAATTTTATATCTGTTGCACTCCTTATATACTCTCCTGTTGGATGGTTGAAAGTACTCCTGTTGGATACGTTTTTTAAAGGTCATAATTCTGAGTTTTGAAATGAAAGAATAAATCTCTCAAATTAAAACCCAGTTGGTTAAGCACTCGGCTGTTAATTTTCAATAGGTAGTTTACATTATTTTTAGATTGCTGAAATAAAAATAGAAAAATAGTTTACAAGGACTTTATTAAAATTATAATAGTTGTTTAATTAGCAAAAAAGTTGTTTACTTTTATTTTACTTAATGTTTACTTTATATTTACCTCTATCTTGTAATTTAATTATTAACTTACATTTTTCAAGCATCTTCAAATATTTTGAAACTGTTCGAGGACTAATTTCACATTTCCCTGTGAAATAGGTTCTACTGAATGGTTGATCTTTATTTTCTATTAAAAATTTATGAACTAATTCCAAATTGCGATAATTATAATGATATTCTCCCTGAGATTCCATGTACTTTTTCATATCATTAAAATTATCTATCTTAATTATAATATCTTCCTTTTTTTGATTTGATTCATCGTTTAATTTTTTAGTTATATCATTCCATCCTAAATTATTATTAACAAATTCTTTTAAACTTTGAGTCACAGGGCTATTTTCTTTTAAAAAATTATAAAGAGAAAAAGGCATATCATATTCCTTCCAAATTTTTTTTCCTTGTAATTTAAAACGACACATATTTTTTTCTTCATCTGTAAAAATAAAATTTTCAACATATATTTCTTGAAATTCAATCGGAAAACCATATTGTTCAAATTTATCAGTAATAGGATTATTTCTCCATGCCAAATCTCTTTCAATCTGCCATTTAGATTCGACAATGCCTAATTTTTCTTTTAAAGTTTGATTTTCTACTTCAAATTTTTTAAGGTCTTCTACTTTTTTAGTAAGTTCTTCTATTTTCCCATTTAATATTTTGTTTTCTGATTCAAGTTCTTTTATCCTTTGTTCTAATTTTGGAACTTCTTTTACCCATTTATCATATTGTTCAAAATCTACACTATAAGCAATAATTTTATCTTTATCCTTTAAAGGCATATTGACCAAATAATGAATCTTAATGATAAGATATAATTGTTTGTCTTTATGGGAACAAGGAGAAACAACTAGAAAAGCAATGGTCAATATGCCTTCTATTCTTGTTATCTCTCCTTGTTCATTCCACGACTGGAGTTCATAATCTTTGTTTAAAAAACTGATTATCACTCCAGAATCAACACTCAAAAATCAACACTCCTAAAAACAACAGTACCTTTATTCCTTATTTTATTATATTACCTTAAATCTTCGTCAATATATAATATAATGAAGGAGCAATTAGGCATTATATTTTTGAATTTTTGTTAATCAACTAGGTCATTTTAGGTATTATATATGATTTTAGTACTATCAAAAAACAGCAAGGCTATGAGGTTTCTTCTGTATAAAATTAAAATATTATAAATCCGTGTATACACGCATGTTGAAATAATAAATAGGGAATAAACTAAAATTTTAGGTTATTGTGCGGGGAGGGAGATTTGGACTTTATTTTACTGGTAAAAATCACTATTATTTCATTGACTAAGCGCTATCAGTATATTTCTTTCTAATCTTTTCCAACTCGACTCTTTCAGCATACTAATCGAAAATATACTAACCATACCTTTTTAATCACATACACAATATCAAAGTTCCAGATTGAAAAAGGAGGAGAGAGGGTAATGCCTGCTAAGAAAACCAAAAAAACAAAAAAAACCGCTAAAAAGAAGAAATAAGATCCTGTAATGTTCTTATTTTTTTCAAAAAAGTTTTCTTAGTTATTTTTTATACATTGCATGTCCATTTTACAATAATGTAAAAGTGTGCCGGGGAAGGGATTTGAACACCAAAATACTGTTAAAAATTTATAGTTATTTTTAGTTCTTTAATTTTCATCAAATTTATTGATTTATCTATTGATTTTTTTAATTCTATAAGGTTTATTTTTACGGTGGTTATCTATCCATTCTTGAGCATTCTTTTTATTATATGAATGATGCATCGTTCTATTTGTTTCGGGATTAATAATTTTATATTTTAATCTTTTAACCATTTTATTTTCCTCCTTTATCTTGAATAAAAATTTTAAAGAAATTTATTAATTCTAATCCTTTCTCGGTCAATGAGTATTCGTAAATTTTTCCTTTATTAAGATATATAGGAAGATTATTAATCAAATTATATTTTTTTAAATCTCTTAATCTTCTAGATAAAGTATTATCGTCATCGCAGTTCAATAATTTTTTTAATTCTTTATATCTCATTGGGTCATGATTTAGATATTGTAATATTTCTATTGTAAATTTGTTACTGAAAAGATTACTTATTTCTTTTATTGTTAGAAATGGCTCTATTTTATAAATTTCTGAAGAAGATATTTTTTCCTCCGTTCTTTTCATCTACCATTCTGTATTTATTTTGTTATATTAACCTTTAACTATCATTTTTTGATAGTATCAAAACTTGATAGTATCAAATTTTGACAGAAAAATCCTATATAAAATCAAACGTATGTCATATTCCCGTGATTATATTTTGACACGGCTTTATTTCTTTGGGGATTTTCTAGGTTTATCCCAATACGGGCTTTTGCATTTTGGGCATACTTTTGGTATCTCTTTACTTCGTGTTATCCATTCGTGTTTGCATCTTTCACATTTGCATTTCTTAACGGTAATTTCTTCGATTCCCATCAATGTAAGAAAGGATGTTTCGATATATAAAAATTACCCATGATATATTATCTTAGGTAAAGTTTATATATCTCCAAATATATACCTATAGTATAATACTATGGGTATATTTAAGATCTATGCCCGTAATACAAACAAAAATTGACCAATGGGGTGTTTGTATCACCCCAAAGGTCGTAAGGTCTGATAGAATGAGTATCAAACCCCGAGAAGATATAGAAAATAATGCTAATAAAGTTTCATACCCTCAAGTTTGGGAAGCATATAATCAAGCCCAAACCCAAGAAAAAATCCTATTTTTAGAATTACTTTATGAATTGACTTCTCAGATACCACAACCAAAAAGAAATGGAGCTGGACGGCCTAAAACAAATCTTGGTAACATGGTCTTTTCTTGCTGCCTGAAGCAGTATCTTGATTTCAGCAGTCGTAGAAGCGAGTCAGATATTCAATTGGCGGTTCAGCTTGGATACATTGATCATGCACCACATTTCAATACAATTCTGAAGTATCTTAAAGAACCAATTATGAAAAAGGTGTTGATAAAACTCATTGAGATTTCATCCATCCCATTCAAAGAAGTTGAGACTGATTTCGCTATGGATGCTTCTGGCTTCTCCACAGCAATGTATGGTCATTGGCTTACTAAGAGGCTTATTTTGAATGAGTATAAGTCATTCAAGAAAGCCCATATAATGTGCGGAGTTAAAACAAATATCATCACACATATCGAAATTACAGATGGTTACACTGCTGATTCAACGCAGCTTGAAAAACTTGTAAAAAATACCTCAAAGAATTTTCGAATGAAAGAAGTAAGCGCAGATAAAGGATATGTCTCAGAAAAGAATCTTAGCATTATCATCGCTCATGGTGCAATTCCATTCATTCCATTCAAACGCAATGCTAAACTTTCATCGGGTAATAAGCTACCGATCTGGAACATTATGTTTCGGTTCTTCAGAGATAATAAAGAGGAGTTTATGCAACATTACCACAAGAGATCCAACGTGGAATCTGTGTTTTCTATGATGAAACGGAAGTTTGGAACCCATGTTCGAAGCAAGTCGTCGCTTTCCCAAGAAAATGAGGTTCTCTGCAAAGTCCTCTGTCACAATATTTGTGTGCTCATCCAAGAGATGTTCGAGCTCGGAATAAAAGTTGATTTATCTGAGGTTACCACCCAGGAATTTATGTGCAAAATAGAACTATAACTAATTTATGTGCAAAGCCTCTTTTTATATATTCTATATTTTTAAGCTAAGTTAAATTTTTGGATAAATTTAACTGGTAACAACTGTACAATAATTATTATATACATATAAATATAAAATTTATTTGTTGAAAAAATGAAAATAATAGGATTACTCTCTACACAAGAAGAAGCCGAAGAAATAAAAAACATAGCAAAAATCGCAACCTTAGAAGATAGAATACACTTTCTCCACAGAATACAAAAAATAAAAGATTTGCTAAAAAAAGAATAAAAAAAACCCGAAAAACAAAATAACTCTTTATTAATAATGAAATTGGTGAAAAAATAAAAACTATAATAATATCAAGCATAGAAGATTCTGCGGGAGTAAATATAAAAAAAGAACTTTTAAAAAAAGAAAACTGGACAGAAATAAATACATTATATGAAAACCCAGTCTATAAAAACAATAACCACGATAACATAATAATAACAATCAAAGATCGAACAATAAAACACGAAAACATTGAACAAGAAATACAACAAAAACTTAAGATTAAACCACAACAAGCAATATACATTACAAGACATAGAAGTAAAACAGGTGAACCAACACTCACAACACATCCTATCGGTAACTATGGCGAAGCACAATTCGGAGGAAAAACTAGAACACTAACACCTTCTGCACCAAGACTAATGACTCAACTATTAAGAATAATTAAGAAAAACGCTGAAATTGAAAAAACATATCATAAGGTATGTTTTGAAGTAACACACCATGGACCGTACCTGAGCATTCCAACACTTTTTACAGAAGCAGGAAGCAACCAAGAAGAATGGGAAAAACAAAAACCAGCAGAAATAATTGCAAAATCACTTTTAGAATTATTTGATAATTACCAATGTGAAGAAGACTTACCAAAAGACATACCGGTAATAATTGGTATAGGTGGAGGACACTATGCACCAAGATTTACTGAGATTTCTCTTTCAAAAAACGTAGCTTTTGGGCATATGATACCAAGTTATCAAATAGATGCAGGAAATATAAACGATGAAATATTCAAAAAAACACTTGAAGCAGCACCAAATGTTGAAGGAGTATATCTACATAAAAAAGCACTTAAAAAATCACAAGTGACAGAATACAAAAAATGGTTCCAAGACCGGAATATACCAGTTATTTCAAGTAAGGAATTAAAAGATTTATGAAATTATTTTTTCTTTAAAGGATAATCTGTTTTAAAATCATCAAAAAACAATTTTTGAAAATCAACGATTCTACCGTTTTTAACCATTATTCCATCCTTATTTAAACGCCTTATTTTATCATCTATTCCAAGCCCAAAACCACCAAGGGTGCCATCGGATTTTACTATTTTAAAACAAGGCATAGTTTCAGCATCAGGATTTTTGTTCATATATTTGCCAACCGCACGAGCATAACCTTTATTTCCAAGTGCCTTTGCAACAGCACCATAAGTCGATACTCTACCTGTCGGAATTTGCCTAACAAGATAATAGCTATACTCAGTAACATTCATATTTAGAAATTAATTACGGGCTGTAAATAGTTTTCTTATATTTTCGTGATTACATGAACTCAATAAAATTTCTTGGAACCGCAGGTGCAAGATTTGTAGTATCACAACAACTGCGTAAATCAGGAGGAATATGGCTCACACTTGACAATACAAATATATTAATTGACCCAGGCCCAGGAACACTTATAAGATGCCTCTCAAGTAAACCAAAACTAGACCCTAGAGATCTTGATGGTATAATACTTACACATCGACATCTTGACCACTCAAATGATATAAACATTATGATAGAGGCGATGACAAATGGTGGATGGGATAAAAAAGGAACTATTTTTTCACCAAAAGATGCATTAGATGACGATCCTATTATTCTTAAATATGTTAGAAAATATGTAGAAAACATTGAGGTTTTAAAAGAAAAAAGAGAATACAAAATCAAAAATATTTATTTTACAACACCAGTAAAACATCATCATCATGGTGTAGAAACATATGGTTTAAACATATACGGTAAAAAATCTTCAATTTCTTTTATTTCTGATACAGCCTATTTTGAAGGTATCGAAAAATTCTACACTGAGGCAATACTAATAATGAATGTTACAAGAATGCAAGAAAACAAAAAAATAGAGCATTTAACAATATCTGATGCTGAAAAAATAATACAAGCAAACAAACCAAAAATAGCAATCTTGACTCATTTTGGTATGACAATTGTAAAATCAAAACCCTGGGATCTTGCAGAAAAGCTATCAGAGAAACTTGGTGTAAAAGTGGTTGCTGCATCAGATGGAATGCAAATTAATCTTGATGAATACTAAAAAACCGTCTATCTTTTATGATTCCAATCAGGATTTGCAAAACATTCTTTTTCAAATTTATCTATTAAAACTAGTTCATAATCTGTTAAACTACCTGGAATTAATCTAACATTAAACTCTTGCTCAAAACCCTTTTTCATAGCATTAACTGAATCATTAAAAGAAACATAGTTGCCAAGAATATGTTTAACAGAAGTAACTCGTTGTTTAACATCTGAAATCATTTTATCACGAATTTTTTCATTTGGAACAATTAACAATGAAAACATTTTTTCGATATCAACATCTAATAAAACAGTACCATGTTGAAGAACAGTTTTTAATTTGCGAGTCTGAGCATTACCAGAAATCTTACGCCCTTCTGAGACAATATCATTAATTGGAACATAACTACTATCAATACCCTGATTTTTCAAACCCTTAATAACAGCCCCGCAAATACGACCATAACTCTCCATAATATTTTTAGGAATCTGAGGATGACTCTCAGGAATAACAATACTATATGTTAATTCATCATCATGAAAAACAGCACCACCACCTGTTATACGACGAACATAATCTACACCAAAATCTTTGCATTTCTTAAGATCAATCTCTTCAGATAGACTCTGAAAATATCCAATAGAAATCGCAGGAGGGCTCCATGTATAAAATCTAACAGTAGGAGGAACCTTTCCCTCACTATTAGCAACAAGTACTGCTCTATCAATTGCCATGTTTTTTGCTGCAGAATTATTCTCTGTAATCAGATAACGCCATTTTTCTTTCATTTTAAACACATCATTATACCAGTTACAAGACCTTCTACGTTAAGGCCAATAAATTCTATTTTATTTTCTATGATAACATTGCTAATTTTATCCTTTAAAATTTTTCCATTTAAAGTGGTATTTACTAGTTTTTTTTCAAGAATTTCAATTGCTTCTTCAGGATAAACAAAAAAATCACCAGTAATAAGCAAACCTAAAATCTTTTTATTTTTATCATTATAATCGAGAGAAATCCTAAGCAACTTACCATCAGGAATTTTATATACTGATTTAGCACATGTCGACAGTTTATTAAATACTGGTTTTTGAGTAATTTTTAGGTTTTTACTTCTAGTATATAAATTTTGCTTGAGTTTTTGTGACATGATACTTCTCAACTTTTTTAACTGAAAACTACCTTAGGCTTATAAAATTTCGTGCATAGATCCATTTTTGTGAGAAATGAATACTAAAATCATTTTTATTAATGCTGTCGCTTAGCAACCACAAACCAAAAAGCCATAAAAAGAGGTATGATATCATTAACCGACCTGAGATTAATGTCTTTAAAGGCCGTTTCCGTGAAATAAAAATATTCCCTTATGGCGTATCTTTTCATTACTGTTCTTTCTGGATGGATTGGTGGTACTTCAGCATCTGCCTATGTCAATGTATCAATTATCGATATTGCAAAGAGTGTCTTTATCTTCCTTGGAATCCCGTTTATTGCAGGAATCATCTCACGATACACACTTATCAAGAAGAAGAGTAAAGAATGGTATGATAGAACATTTGTGAAGCATATAAGTCCGATTGCCCTTATCGGTTTATTATTCACTATTGTGGTGATGTTTTGCTTCAAAGGTCTATATATTATCAATAGACCTTTTGATGTTGTCCGTGTTGCTATTCCTTTAATATCATATTTCCTCTTGATGTTCTTCATCTCATTCTGGTTTTCCTACAAACTAAAATTTAGATATTCTCTGGCGACAACACAATCATTTACTGCAGCAAGCAATAACTTTGAACTGGCAATCGCTGTTTGTATTGGGGTATGGGGCATTGCTTCACTGCAGGCATTTGCTGCGGTTATCGGTCCCTTAATGGAGGTTCCAGTGCTTATTTCACTTGTCAGTGTTTCTTTATGGATAAAGAAACGATACTACCAATCGAATGGAGAGATAAGAGGAAAGTGACATAAAATCATCATAAAATCATCATCTGCTAATCCCGGTCATTCCGGTAATCAGGTGTTCAAATTCCTTCCCCTGCACTTTTAATATTCCATATATCTTGAACCTAATTGCCAATAAAATGCATAAAAATATACGTTCTGTCAGCCGATTCAATTTTGTAAAAATGAAGTAAAACGGCTTTGCACACAAATGGGGGGATTTATGTGCAGGACATAAATTTGCACATAAATTATTTTAAGGCTTATAAAAAGATATATAAAAGTATATGATTTTACTTAAAGGTTGTTTTTTCCTGTTGTACGTGAACGAAGAATACTTCCAACAGATATAAAATACTGGAAAAACTTCTGAACAGTTCGTTTATTTAGAAATATAATAGGGTCCACAATGGTTTATTTTTTCTCACCTATAAAATGATTCATTATAATATTGAAAATAAAAAGTGCAGGTGAAGGGATTTGAACACCTAGACCCATTAAGCAAGGTTTTTAAGGATTCACATAAAAAAATTCGTTAAAACCGTGACAATGCTTCTGGTTCTAAGGATATGTTTTATAGATCTTTTTATACTCATTAATGATGACAACAGAAAAATAATTGATTATCTTTTCATATCTTTATAGGTTATAGAATGTTGTTCCCCGGCTGTTCCCCAGTTTTCCAATTGAGTTTCATGAATGAGTATAGTTACTGCTTGAGCGGGTATACCCCATTCTGTAAAGACCTTGGTAATCTTTTTCATTAATTCGGATTTTCTTTCTTGTGACATAGGCCATGTTTCAATAGTTACTATTGGCATTCTTGTATCACCTCAAAAAACGTATTTATAACATCTTTATATAATTGCGTTTAAAATCATTTCCTCGGTTTATGTAAATTTTTCTTTGTAATAAGTTTATAGTAGTATAGGTATGTGTATCCGTATTATAAGTGAATAGTAGGTTAAGTAAGAATGAGCAATTTTACATTAATAAGAAGTTTTTTTCGGTTAAAGATTCGTGAACATTATTCGAGAGATACAGGGTAAGGGATTTGAACACACAGATGTCCGGGCGATTCATCTATGACATAAATGTCATAGATTTTCGCTCGGATTGTGTTAAGTACACCTTCAATTTGAATTTAGTTCTTTTTTGATATATGCTGAAATCATTTCCATCGTTTCTATTGGACATGAAAAATCACTATTGTCTAACACA
>Ga0299915_10001633_pt1 | contig 16529 bp, 11 predicted proteins | sample RVTome_13_FD_200263 | JGI IMG/M metagenome (GOLD analysis project Ga0299915, IMG submission 200263) | Soil microbial communities from uranium-contaminated site in the Upper Colorado River Basin, Wyoming, United States - RVT92D227 (version 2) ... | reverse complement strand
AAATTTGAAAAACGCTACCTTATAAGTCTCCTTGAACTTACAAAAGGGAATGTCAGCAAGGCTGCACAATTGGCAGGAAAATACAGGGCTGATCTCTATAACCTTCTGAAAAAATATAATATAAAACCTGAAAATTTTAAAAAGTTTTAGAAGCGACTAAATAGTGTCTGTTTATAAACTGACAGATTCGTAAAAAAGTGTCATTCCCGTGAAAACGGGAATCCAGTGTTTTCAATAGGTTCTGGATCCCCCGGTCATCCGTCTTACGTATTGACGGACGGAGGATGACGAAACCTGAGTTTATAAACAGACACTAAATAGCAGTTGTGTCCTTTTTATACATTCGTGTATGGAATTTCATACATATCCTGAGCGCCTTATTTTTCCCTTAATCAAACGATAAATTCAAGCGAAACCTTCCCGTCTTATGTAGGAAAATACATACATAATATTAAACCTTTCAAAAGAACAAAGACCATCTATGAAATAAATTCTTTTAAATTCATATAGTTATGCACTTTATCTTATTATGGTATATATCTTGCTTTTATTTAATGGATGTTTTTTACAAAAATAAATTTAAAGAGAGGGATGGTTATAGAGAGTATTGTATAAACGATATACGGTTTTATTTTATGTAATTACCTTTACGATACTTTTTTTATTTCATGCGGCTACTGCCTCTGCTGGAAGTACAACACTTTCCTGGTATCCCCCGACTGCAAACGAGGACGGGACACCGCTTACCGACCTTGCAGGATATAAAATCTATTACGGAACTGCCTCACGCAGTTATACCCAAATCATCGATGTCGGGAACAAAACAATTCAAACTGTTCCCAACCTGTCAGAAGGCGTGACTTATTACTTCGCAGTAACAGCGTACAATACTGCACAGAAAGAGAGCAAATACTCAAACGAGATCGGCAGGACGATATCCCTTTACAAGCAATACAACCTTACAGTGAACAGGAATGGAACAGGCACAGGGACGGTAACCTCTTCTCCCGGAGGCATCATTTGTGGATCTGACTGCACAGAGGTGTACAATGCATGGACACTGGTGACACTTACCGCCACACCTGATGGAAGCTCGACATTTTCAGGCTGGTCCGGAGCCTGTACGGGCATAGGTGCATGCATTGTGACGATAGATGCAGCAAAGAGCATTACCGCAACATTCACGCTGAAGACATACACAATTACTGCGACAGCAGGAACAGGTGGAAGCATTTCTCCGTCTGGCTCTATTGTTGTCAACCACGGATCAAACCAGATATTCAGCATAACAGCAGATACCGAATATGAAATAGCAAAAGTGCTGGTGGACGGTAAGTCGGTTGGAACAGCGGGTGTATATACGTTCACAGATGTGACAGCCAGCCATACCATAAGTGCAAAATTCGCAAATCTGGCTGATGGGACTATTGCAGACAGCTATTTCATAAATCTGCCCATGACAGGTCAGACAGAAAGCTATGCTTTTGAGGATGATGGGGATATTGAGGCAGGGATAGCGTGGCCTGAGCAGAGGTTTCTTGACAACGGAGACGGTACGGTAACGGATACGCTGACAGGGTTGATGTGGCTGAAGGACGGAGGATGTTTAAACAAGAAGAAATGGAACGATGCCCTGATCACGATAGTAGAAATGAACGCCAATCCGGGGAGATACTCCTGCACGGGATACAGCGCAAACTATAGAGACTGGAGGCTGCCGAATGTCAGGGAACTGGACAGCCTGATACACTATGGAGAACCTGATTCATCTGCATGGCTAAACACAATAGGGTTTACCAATATGAAGGGTTCCTATTACTGGTCATCAACAACAAATTCGGGAGCTACCCAGGCAGGGGTAGTAAATCTCTATACCGGAATAGAGACTACGGTACTGAAGTCCAAGAAAACTTATGCACTGGCAGTACGCAGTGTAACACAGGGTAATCTGTATGAAATACCCATGACAGGTCAGACAATGAGCTATGCTTTTGGGGATGATGGGGATATTGAGGCAGGGACAGCGTGGCCTGAGCAGAGGTTTCTTGACAACGGAGACGGTACGGTAACGGATACGCTGACAGGGTTGATGTGGCTGAAGGACGGAGGATGTTTAAACAAGAAGAAATGGAACGATGCCCTGATCACGATAGTAGAAATGAACGCCAATCCGGGGAGATACTCCTGCACGGGATACAGCGCAAACTATAGAGACTGGAGGCTGCCGAATGTCAGGGAACTGGACAGCCTGATCAACTACGGAGAATCTGATTCTTACGCATGGATGAATGCAAGCGGGTTCAGCAGTATGAAGGGTTCCTATTACTGGTCATCAACAACAAACACAGATAAGGCAAATAAAGCCTATGGTGTAAATATGAAAAAAACCAGAAGAATAGTCATCCCAAAGAAAAATAAGAATTATATGCTCCCCGTTCGTGGGGGAGTGTTACCTGAAACAGAAGAAAAAAAATATTGATTTTTTTGTGACGACAATCACAGATTTTATACATGAGGTTGGATAAAATGTAGCCAGAGTAGCCAGAGCAGAGAATATCAGCTCAACAGATCTTTGTAAAGAGACGTAAAAGAATAAGGTTTCCGAAAAGGTAAACCCTGGGTAACCAGGGGGCACAAAGCCAAGGGTCCTGGAGAATGTTTCAGAGCAGGACAGCCGGGCTGCCGAAGAAACAGCGCTTTATCTAAAGTGAAAGCCTGTTTCCCTTTGAGGAAACAGGCTTTTTAGTTTGAAAAACGAAAAAGGCAAACAATCCGAAAGGGTTGGACGCAAAGCTACTGGCCTAAGTCCTGAAGGGGATATGGTCGCAGGGCTGCCGGACGGATTCAGTACTTCCCGTACGGCTGGATAATCTGATAAAGGGAGATACTTTTATGAAAAGACCGTCTGTAGAGAAAATAACCGGAGCATATCGATGGAAACATTTTTTTCTTGTATTGATAATAATTTTTTCTGTTTTCAGCATGTTCCTCTGTGTCAGAGAGGGAAATGCTGCCCAGACGACGCTTGTATGGAATCCCCCGACTGCAAACGAGGACGGTACACCGCTTACCGGCCTTGCAGGATATAAAATCTACTACGGAACCGCCTCACGCAGCTATACCCAGAACATCGATGTCGGGAATATAACAACCTATACTGTTCCCAACCTGTCCGAGGGGGTGACCTACTACTTTGCTGCCACTGCATACAACACGTCACAGAAAGAGAGCACATACTCTAACGAGATAAGCAGGACGATGTCCATAACCCTGCCGAAGCAACACACCCTAAAGGTGAGCAAGGGAGAGACAGGAAAAGGAAAAGGGTCGGTAACCTCCTCTCCCGGTGGGATCATCTGTGGTGCTGACTGTACGGAGGCATACAATACCGGTACAACGGTAACACTGTCGGCATTACCGGATGGAAATTCTGTCTTCAGCGGCTGGTCCGGAGCCTGCACAGGCACAGGTGCATGCGCAGTGACGATGGATGCAGCGAATAGCGTTACGGCGACATTCACGCTGAAGACTTATACCATTACAGCGACAGCGGGATCCGGCGGGAGCATTTCACCGGCTGGATCTGTAGTGGTGAACTATGGAAATATTCAGTCGTTTACCATTACTCCAAGTACCAACTACAACATAGGAAATGTAACTGTGGACGGCAGCTCAGTAGGATCTGTTACTACCTATACCTTTACGAATGTCACTGCAAATCATACAATCAGTGCAACCTTTACCGCCCTTCAGCCGAATACCCTGACAGTCAACAGGGCAGGCACTGGTACAGGGATAGTGTCATCCTCTCCTTTGGGGATCATTTGTGGATCTGACTGCACAGAGGTGTACAATGCAGGGACACTGGTGACACTTACCGCCACACCTGATGGAAGCTCGACATTTTCAGGCTGGTCCGGAGCCTGTACGGGAACAGGTGCATGCACGGTAACCATGGATGCCTCCAAGGCAGTGACAGCGACTTTCACATTGAACACTTACACGATAAGCGCAACCACAGGTGCTGGAGGGAGTATTTCACCCTCCGGCTTAGTGACAGTCAATCATGGAGCAAGCCAGATGTTCAGCATAACACCGGCTACAAACTATACTGTAGGAAATGTGGTGGTTGATGGCAGTTCTGCAGGAGCGGTGACGACCTACACCTTCACGAACGTAACGGCAAACCACACGATCAGTGCAAGCTTCACTGTAATCCAGCAGAACAGCTTAAATATAACGAAAAGTGGCACAGGGACGGGAACAGTAATATCTTCACCTGAAGGGATCATTTGTGGGTCTGACTGCACAGAGGTGTACAATGCAGGGACACTGGTGACACTTACCGCCACACCTGATGGAAACTCGACATTTTCAGGCTGGTCCGGAGCCTGCGCAGGTACAGGTGCATGCATTGTGACGATAGATGCAGCAAAGAGCATTACCGCAACATTCACGCTGAAGACATACACAATTACTGCGACAGCAGGAACAGGTGGAAGCATTTCTCCGTCCGGCTCTATTCTTGTAAATCATGGAGCAACCCAAGTAGTTTCTATTACACTCAATACAGACTATAAGATAGAGGATGTGCTGGTAGATGGAAAATCAGTTGGGGCCGTAAGCACTTACACGTTTACGGGTATAACTTCTAACCATACCATAAGTGCAATGTTCACAATTAATACATATCCAAATATTTCAGTGATACCAGGTTATTACAATTTTGGTAATGTTCCTGTAGGTGGGAACATTTCCATACAGACATTTTCGGTTACAAACATGGGTGCACAGGACCTGAATCTCGGAACCAATACGATAGACGGTTTAAACCCCACGGAATTTTTACTTACAGACGATAACTGCTCCGGACGCACGATAAAGCCTGCAGAGAAATGCACAGTAAGCGTAGTTTTTCTGCCGACATCAGGCGGTTTAAAGAGCGCCCATCTGCTTATTCCTTCTAATGATCCTGATACGTTGACCTCGGATGTCCCTCTTGAAGGATTGGCTGTTGTTGAGACGGAAAGTATCACTCAACTGCCTCAGACAGGTCAGGAGATAAGCTATGCTGTCGGAGATGACGGAGATGTACAGGCGGGTGTTCGGTGGCCTGAGCCGAGGTTCACTGACAACGGAGACGGTACGGTGACGGATATGCTTACCGGTCTTATGTGGCTTAAAGACGGGGGATGCCTGAGTAAGAAGAGCTGGAGCGATGCTCTGAATGCGGTATCCGACTTCAACACTGCTCCTTTACAATACGGATGTGCAGGATATGCCGGAGCCTATACAGACTGGAGGGTACCGGATATCAGGGAGATTGAGAGCCTGATCAATTACGGCGTTGCAGATACCTCTGGGTGGCTCAATATCAGCGGATTCACAAATATCAGATCCAGCTACTACTGGTCATCTACGACATATCAGAGTGGTATACAAGCCTGGGTCATAAACATGTTGGACGGCAAGGAGATGCTTGCCTCAAAGAAGAAGGGTAATTATGTGTTAGCTGTACGTGTCATGAATGCTGATAATCATCCTTATAGCATACCTATGAGCGGGCAGACAGTCAGCTATGCTGCACAAGATGATGGAAATGTCCAGGTTGGAGCTCAGTGGCCTGAGCCGAGATTTTTTGACAACGGGGATGGCACGGTAACGGATACGCTTACAGGGCTGATGTGGCTGAAGGACGGAGGGTGCTTAAACAGGAAGAACTGGAGCGGTGCCCTGATCACGATAGTAGAAATGAATGAGAATCCTGGCAGATACAATTGCCTGGAATACAGCGCCAATTATAGTGACTGGAGAGTGCCAAATGTCAGGGAGTTGGAAAGCATGCTGAACTACGGAGTATCGGACTCCTCTTTATGGCTGAACACAGGTGGATTTAGTAACATTAAATCCTCTTCTTACTGGACGTCTACTGCAGCGGGGTTTGCGAATACTCAGGGATGGAAAATTGATATGAAAAGAGCAAAGGTATTGCCGGTCAAGATGCGCTCAAATCTCTATATATGGCCGGTGCGTTCCGTAAACTAGTGTACTGTCTCATAAATAACTTGTCATTCTAAACTTGTTTCGGAATCTAATACCCCCCTCACCCTTGCTTCTCCCACCAGGGGAGATGGTCGATAAATAAGCCCTTACCTTGATGGGAGGGGATAGGGATGGTGCCCATTTGAGACTTTTGCAAAACCCTCCAGTGATAAGGGATTAGAAGCTTTTTTTATCGCTGGATTTGGGTATTAAAATAAGGACTCCTGAAGCCGGATAGCATTTTTAGATGCCAGTTCCAAGCGTGCTCCACAATTATTTTAATATCTGCATACCCCGGCTCCCATCCTAATTCTTGCTTAGCTTTTCTCGAATCACTTATTAATTGAGCAGGGTCTCCAATTCTCTTGGGACCCATTTTTCTTTTAATTGTTTCGCCTGTTACCTGCTCAGACAAAGTAATTATTTCCTTCACTGAATAAGCATTCCCATTGCCGAGATTCATGGCTGTGGAGTTCATACCTGATTCGAGTGCCTGTAATGCTAAGATATGGGCTTTAGCGATATCGTTAACGTGGATATAGTCGCGGATACAAGTCCCATCCGGGGTAGGGTAGGCATCTCCATAAATGGTTATATGCGGATATAATCCTGAAGCGACCTGCATTATCAAAGGTATTAAATGTGTTTCAGGGTTATGCTTTTCCCCTATCTCCAATTCCGGGTCAGCCCCTGCTGCATTAAAATATCTCAGACTGATATGTTTTATACCATGAGCATAATCATAATCTTTCAGGATTTCTTCAACCATGAGCTTGCTTTTACCGTACGGATTTGTTGGATATTTTGGATGGGTTTCAGTAATCGGGATCTCTTCAGGCTCTCCATAAATCGAACAACTGGAAGAGAAGACAATCTTGTTGACTGCAAATTTTCTCATGATTTCGAGTAGATTAACGGTATTTGACACATTATTCTTATAATACTTGCCAGGTTCACAAACAGACTCGCCTATGTACGCAAAGGCGCTAAAATGCATCACTGCATGAATGGGATATTTCAGAAAACATTGCATTATCTGTTCTTTATTTGATAAATCTCCGTGAAAAAAACTGCCCCATTTAACAAACTCTCTATGGCCATGAACTAAATTATCAAAGACAACAGTTTCATGTCCTTGCTTGCTGAGAAGCTTATTGGTGTGGGATCCTATATAACCAGCTCCGCCAACAATCAATATCATATCTTTATCCGTTCAGCAGGTTCCTATTCGTCAGAAGATGGGCAATATTTGCTCTTCGGCCTGTATAAAAGTTGTCGACACACAATACCTCTTCACTGTCATTCAAAAGCCTCTCACATAAATGAGATCCAAGAAATCCGGCGCCGCCTGTTACAAGAATTCTTTTATTTAAATAATTTATCAAGAAATAGCTCCGATGCTTAACTGATTTAAAATTCTAACCACCGTTGAGAATATATTCTATTACTCCTCAAAATAGACTTCCCACGGTGTATCTTCAAATTTTTTCTTCAAATCATGATAATTCAAGATCGCTTCGGAGAGAGGTTGATCGGATTGTTTTACAGTAGATGGTTTTACGATCTCATACGGTAGACCCAAAAATTCCTGGATTCGCTTCATTTCACTCATATAGTCTTTTGATAGATCCTCGTAAATAACGTCGATCTTGTGATGAGACTCAAAGAGGATATCATATTTCTTTTTAACCTCCTGAGCCCAGATGAAAGCTTGACGACACTCTTCGTAATCCAGGGGAACTGTAAAATCTTCTTCTCTTTCACCTGTTGTGTTAGTCCATTTATTTGTTTTCGATGCCTTCTTAAGAGAGAGAATTACTCTCAGAGTATTTTTTCTTTTAAGGTGAATTATTCTTAAATCCTTTCGATTCTTTAAATATGTCCAAACATATTTGAGAGGGTTGTCCTGTGCGTGATAATAAAATATCTTAAATCCAACTGCCAATATTCCTTTTCGAAATTTCCTGAAAACCTTTGTTTCCAGAAATTTACATGGGTCTCTTTGCATTAGCAAGATCAAATTTCGGGATTGTAAATATCTGTCATATTCTGGGAACTCCCATCCAATAGAATCATAAAACCTAAACAATTCACCGAACATAATAACTCTACTATGTGAGTTTAGGAGACCTCGCAAGAAATTTGATCCTGACCTGCCTCTCGCAAGAATGATGAATTTACAATAATCTGAGTGTCCGTCGAGCAAACCTCGATTTAGAGCAACTTTTTCTAAGTGGAAGGAACAATAATTCCTTAAGTCGATAAGCTTTCCGTATAACATCACGTTTCATCAAACATAGAACACATAAATACCTTTTACCTTTTGAAGATCCACTTATGAAAATTCCAAAAGGACATTGGTCTTTGCCGTTTTTCTTCCGGGCATAAGAATTTCTGGCATGCATTTACAAGTACATTTGCGGCTGCCATATGCATTTCAGGTGAAGGATAATACCAATTCTTGTTCCATGTTCCACCCCATGGATCTTCAATTGTGGTTGGTTTACCGGTAAATCTATTAACAAGTATATGGGGTAGTCCTCTTCTGGATACGCATTCGACATATTCATCATGATACTTATCTAACTGATTAATCATATGTGAATTGACCAATTGGGGAAATTCGCCAAATAATGTGGAAACACTTTGATATTTTTCTTTATATCGTGGTTTTCTAATTGATAACCAAAACAATATCTTGGGAATTGCAATCTTTTCTAAGAGTTCTTTGTAATTATTTATCCAATTATATCTGGTTTCAGCAACAATTCTTTTTACGTAATCTACGTCATTCTCTTTCAGTAATCCTCTGAAAGCATCATCGCACCCAATTGAAGCACCGTCAGATATTCTCGTATAAAATCCCAAACCTCTACTATGAAATAGTGAATTGCTTTCAGACCTTGCCGACATAACCTGAATAACAGCGAATCTCGCATTATTTATGTATTTCAGAAGCTCATCATTGTCCTTTGAGAAAAAGGATGGCCCGGCACCTCCGCGTCCCAAATTTAATGTTGGTATGCCCAGTTTTTTTTGCAGTAATGTGGGATATGGTTTTTCACAAAAACGCCCAAAAGTCTGTGCAGCACCAATGCATACGAAATATTTGCCATCTTCTATATTTTGAGGTTTTGGCCCCCTCAGGAGTAACCCAGCATTGGTTTGACGATCAATTACTGAATTTAAACGATATATTTGATAATCAACTACTTCCCAGTCGGGGGTTGCATATCCTTCAGTCACCGAATGATTCTCCCGTCACTTCCCTATTTTTCATTCTATTTCACTTATGTTAAGTTATTCGGTATTGATAATGTAGAACAAGTAGTTATTGACACACTTTGTATGCCATTTATTGAATCCTGCATTATAAATGTCCTACCTCTGTCTCTTTTTCTGTCACTCCCGCTTGTCGGGAGTCCTTTTGAAAGAAAGATTCTCGCCTCGGCGAGTCGCCTGAGGTGACCGGACGAGCCGGAATGACAAGTAGTAACCGAGATGGGAACATTACTATTACATGAATCAATAATGCACAAAGGCAGGAATAGTTACTGAATTGTTTCCGTTAGATTTCCCAATTGAACCATTGAGTCTTCGAATATTTCAGCCTTAAGTACATTAATGAATTCTGAATGTCTAGGGTGAGTGAAAAGATGAATCGCACGGTTTCTAAATTCTTCTTCAGAAAATGTTCCATAATTCACCAATTGGCTAAAATAAACGGTGTCAAAATGAAAACGCCTACCCAGTCGCACAAAATCAGGCATTTCCCTAAAATTGTTTTCCTGGACGACCATACTTATGCATACCCATTTCAATTGGCCTCTTTTACGCAACGTGCTAATAAATTCTAAGTTTTCGAGTAATTTTTTAAAACTTCCACCTCTACGGTTTATTTTATATGTTCCTGGATTCGCCGCGTCAATTGAAATATCCGCGCTTTTTATAAGTTGTCGTACATCTTTTGCTATAGTATTCCACATTTTTGGTGTCCACAACTGGGCATTCGTTTGCAGGTGTATAGTCTCAACACTAGGGATATCCTGTCTTTTCATTGTCTGCAGCCATTTTCTAAAAAATGGGCTTCCAAAAGGATCTCCAGAACCCGTAATGTGTAAATAGTGAGCGTCTTTGAGGGCTTCATTCTGAATTGTACTTTGAATTTTCAATATCTGTTCCTTATTTTTGCGTTCGATAATTACTTGTTTGCGGCAAGATGGACAGGATAGATTACAAGATCTATCATAGGTACAAATGATTTGGCGAGGACCATACGACAAGACCGTAAGTTCCTTTTCTATTGCTGCTTTCAAATCTTCATCCTTAACGTCTTCGACTTTTCCAACCGGACCCGATATCGTTTGTAAGAACGCGCACCTTGAGCGATTGCAATATTTAAATGATCCATCCAGAATTGAGCGCCGTATTTCTCGTGCTTTTATACTATTCCAAATTTCAGCGACTGATTGATCCAGTAAATTTCCTATTGACTTGTTCAGCCAAGCGGGGCAGCACATAAATACTTCTCCAATTTTATTCAAATGAGTAATTTCAAACCAGTTAAATGGTTTGGAACAAAATAAGCGCTCGTTTTTTGACACAGTATTTATCCCTTAAGTAATTTTATTAACCTGGAGGGCAAAAATTTTCTAAGAGAGATGCTCCTGGAATCTTTTGCATCGGGTTGAAATGTTGAGTTGATTTTTTGTCCACTCCAGTCATTTATATCCTTAGGTTCTCGCAATTTCCTGAAAAATGCGGTATTGTGCATAATCCTCACTAATTCCCATTCTTCCTCACCACACAAAAAATCATATAATAGTTTGACTGATGGCATTTTGAAGTCATCTACGCCTACAATGCCACCCAATTTCAGTTTGGGCGCTGTGTAATGCCAGTCAATAATCGGCGCTGGGAAACCATGGGCACCGTCGATGAATACGTGATCTATCCCTGAAGGTATTTGCTCACTTTGCGGCAGAACTACATCTGAACTTCTAACAACGAAAGTTATATTTTTCGGAAGGCCTAATTCTGCACAGTATTTTTGTACCCGTTCAGCCTCTCCCTGATCGGGCATAATACAAACGTGTTTTGTACCTGCAATGGAAAAGACAACGGTAGTTTGACCACACCCGGTTTCGAGAGTTGACATGCCCGGAGTCAGCATGCTATAGAGAAAACGCAAAGTGTCAGGATGTATAGCCCAACTTGTAAGAGTACCTTTATACAGATGAAATTGTGGATTATCTTTAATTAACTTTTCCAAGAGCATTTTTCTATTCCTTTTGTTCTATTATTGCTGTTACATACAATTGTACTTCATGTATAGATTAACATTTCCGAATCCGACGATAAAGAAAGTGTCATGCGAGCGGAGCGAAGCAATCTCAAGTTTTCGAAGGGATTGCTCCGCACCTTTCAAATGCTCGCAATGACAGGAATAGCAAGCGTCTGCTCTTATTATCGCTGATTATTGCTTATTAGTTTTGAATAAACTGCTTCGTATTGGGGAGCAATGTTACGCCAATCCAGTTCTTCAGCTCTCTTACGAGCCGCCTGCGCCATGTTTTTGCGATTCTCAGTATTATGAACCAAGTGTAAGATAGCGTCTGCCATTTGTTTTGGATCATTGTCTTCAATCAATATTGCTTCTTTGCCGGACAGATACGCTTTAACGGTCGGCAAGCAGGTAGATACAACCGGCAATCCACAGGCGATTCCCTCAAGTAGTGCATTATTTGCCGTGGACTGCAACAAAGGTAAAAATAATAAGTCCGATTGCTGGTATAGCTTCAACAATTTATCATCATCTACACCGCTATGGACGTTGATATTTGGTAAATCTTCCACTTCATTTGCCCGTGAGGACACAACATGAAATTCTATGTTCTTATATCTGCTTAACTTCTCCGCTACCTTTCTCAACGCCTCGAAATCTCTTAGATAATTTCCAACGGTAATGCATCTGAACTTCCCCTCTTCCTTTAGTGTATTTGCCGGTACAAAATAATCAATGTCTATACCGTGAAGAATCAAATGAATTTTCTCAGAAGCCACAAACTCTCTCAGGTAAGACACTTGTTCTTGTGATACCACTGTAATACAATCAAGTTTAGCAACGATATTCTTAATGATAAGTGAATCGAGCATTTGTGGTGGCTGATGATATGTTGCAACTATCTTAGGCCGTGAGTTGTGGAGTCGTTTAGGCAATCGTGGCAGGAACTGAGCTGAATGTTCACCATCAAGATAATGTATTATGTCTACTTTCTTCCTCCGGCAACCTCGAAATGCCTTAACCTCGGCAACTAAATCACTAAGTTTATACCATCGCATGCCTTGCCTTTGAACAAGATTCCGCAGCCATTTTCGTACCAATCTGCTTTTTATGGGAAAATTATTATCGCTATCAGATGCGAGATGCACCTCTATGTCGTAACTATTTTGGTTGATGTATTTTAAGAATTGATTTATTCCAGAATGTTTACCCCAATGGGGATAATAAGTGCGGATCACGTATATGTGCATGGTCTCTTACCTTCGAGCAATACTTAACAAGCCTATGATTTGTCCTAAGGTAATTAAAGCAAAACATTTTTCTGTAAATTGCTTTGGATTGTTCCCATGCAATACGAGATTACTCAGTCTTGCCGGTGTTTTCAACAACATTAATGCCTTTGAGGCAGCCAGTCGTAATCTACTCGCAAAAGATGGTGATTCTTCAATCAAATGCACGATGGCATCTGAAATGCCTTGCGAGTAATACCTCCGGACAAACCATTGTTTCTCCAGCCGTGATTTGGGTACAAGATGGCTCACCGCAATATCGGGGTGATAGAAACATATATATCCAACCTTCTGTATCTGCTTCTCAAGAAATACATCTCCTCCCGACAGAAGATTCTTACCAACCCTGTCAAGACCGGTAACAAATCCTCCAATACGTCTAAGAACGTCAGTTGGAAAAGCAATATTGGCTCCAACAAGCCATTTTTGATTCAGATCAGTTATTGTATGAGGCGCATCAGACCAGTCTATAATGGTAAGACCGGTTATAAGCTCATCTGACAGCCAGTCTGGGCGGGGAGCCTCCCACAAAGGTATTGTCTTACCCCCTACACAACCTGGCGCCGGCGTAACGGTTTCAAACACTTCTATAATCTTGTCTATCCATATATCGCAGGCGACGGCATCGTCGTCCAGATATGCAACGTACTTTCCTCTTGCATTACGCCAGCCGGTATTTCGTGCATATGAGAGTCCCAAACTTGGTTCAAAAATATATTTTATGTTTTCCCGGTTTAAGAATGATTCTACGACCCTCCTGGTCGAATCCGTAGAACAATTGTCCACGATGATAATTTCGTATTTTTCCTTCGGTGTACGTTGATCAATGAGGCTTTGAATTGCTTTAATTAAATACTCAGCACGATTATGCGTGCATATAACGGCTGATATAAGTATACTCATGATAGTGAACCTCCCCTTACCCAAACAGTGCGGGATTCAGTAAAATTTTCCTACCATTTCCCATAATTATCGGTACGTACTTGAGATAAGACGAGACATTCAGACCGGTGCACGCCGGAGCAATCTCTTTATAACCTTTCTAAGCATTCGCAAAGCTATTTGTCGAGGGTGGCGGTACATCGTTCGTACCATCCTGAGTTCTCCATGGAGTGTCGAGAGCTGTTCATGCAGCGAATATGAAATATATGACTCGGTAAGGAGAATAATATCCTCCGAATCACGAACAATCAACTCAGGAAATCTTTCAAGAAGTTCTCTGCGCATTCTCTCATTGGCGCGACCATTCGCCAAGCGAGACTCTAAGTTTTCAAAAATTCGACGTTTGCCCAGTATCTTTGGTACAGTTACAGCAGCCCATCCTGCCGCCATTACGGCATTAAAAAGATCCCAATCCTCATATCCCTGATTCATAATAGTGCGAAAATTACCAGCTTCACGCAGCGCCTCCGTTCGTATAGCACTAAAGGGGACCGCGTCGTTGGAAATCCATTGATATGGAAAACTGGGACATGGTCTGATCCAGATTTTTTCATCATTCTGCGAATTGCTTGCCCAACAAGAAACAAGGCCAACTTCAGGGCATCGCTGAAGAATAGCTTCACACACTGCAACAAAATCAGGTTGTAGTTGATCCTCTTCTGTGAGAAAAGAGAAACCGAGTGGATTCAATCCATAACCCAGAACTTCCTCTATGCCGGCATTCTTAGATGAAGCAATGTCTTTGTTTTTTTTCTGCACGACCCTCAATCTGTTCCGTTGCGCTTTTTCAACGGCTTTAATGGTTTGATACCCTGTCATCCCATTTTTTACAATGACAACAGCTACAGGTTTCAAAGTCTGCTGCTCAATACTCTGCAAACATTCTTCGAGAAATAGTCCAGCGTCAACGCAAGTGATCACTAAAGCTATGCCTTTTGGGGTATTGCTTTGTGGAGTCCGGCGCCTTGATTCATCGTAAAACGGTCTTTTCCCCCACGGCAAATTTACCGGTATGCTTAAAGAGCGCCTTGACCCTTGATTAACAACCTGACGGCGGAAATTTAACTGATTTTCCAGGATTTTCTTATTATCACATATTTTACGAATTTCCAATGACGCATTGTAACCCATTCCAGCAATTTTTATTGAAGGCGTATTCAGTGCGCGTCTAAGCGCCTCTGCCAGACCCTCGCTTCCCGATTTATTGGCGAGCCAACCAGTTCGACCGTCTTCGATTATTTCTGCCATTCCACCCTCGCGAGATGCAATAACAGGAAGTCCTGAAGACATGGTTTCAATGCAGGTATTGGGAAAATTTTCCCACCGTGATGGGACGACCGATATACGAGCCTTTTTCAGAAACTGTGGAAGAGCCGACCTTTCCTGTTGGCCATGAAAGATAAATCTCGGTCTTAGATCATCCGGAATCCGGCGCTTTACAAACTCTTCACCACTCATAGTTTTTGTTCCAAGGACATTAGCTCCTATAAATTCGAAGCGCGCTGACGGATATTCAGGAGCGACAGTCACAACGGCATCAATCCATTCAATCACTCCCTTACGTCGTTCAAGCCGTCCTACATAACAGATCGTTCCATATTCCCATGTATTTTTTTCTCTTTCAAGCATAGTGCAGTCGCCGATTGGCAAAGGAATGACATGGATGCTTCCCTCATCCATTCCATAATGAGTCTCTGCCTGGCGAGCCAGATAACTGCTCGGGCAAAGAAGCGCATCTGCTGCGGCGATGCTGTAATCCTCAAGCCGTTTTGCTGTCATGAAATAAGGTTGGCCAATATCTCTATCGTTGTATCGGACAATAAATTCCATAGGAGAGTGCAATTGAATAATACAGGGCGGTTGTTTTTTTGGCCCCAGCCCTAACGCCCGTCGAAGCTGAAAGTAATATAACGGAGCCTCAAATTCCTGCGCTTCGATTATATCGATTCCTTCCTGCTCAACGAGACTTTCTGCAAGAAGGCAGGCCTGCCAGGAAAAACATTGGGGGTAAAAATTCGATCCCAAAAGGCCTTTCTCTTCCCTGGACTTGATAGTAGAACTCAGTTTCCGCCTCAAGGAGTATTCCCAGTCTTTGAGATGAACACGATGAATAATTAACCTCCCTTGGCACTTCTCTTCGACTTTCTTCTCAGCTCCCTTCCAAAGTTGACCAATCACGTGTACGGTTTCTCCACATTCGGCAAGTAAACGGGCTATATGAAACACATAGGTTCCAATTCCGCCTGCGTATAGTGAAGGAGGATATTCTCTACAGATAATCAGATGTTTCATCCTTCTCCATCTTAACTTTTCAATCTTATTTTAAAACAGACCAAACAGGGCATAACGAAACTATGCCAGAAAAATAAGAGACTGCTTCGTTTTTGCTCAAAACATGCAGAGGATGCATCTGCCAATGGTAATCGTAAACATAGTTCCAATCAGTGGGGAAAAGGCCAACGTTAATGTGGTAGATCCCTGGAAGCAGAGGTAACGCCGGCAAGTGGCAGCTTAAACTGCCATGTTCGATCAGGGGTCCGAAAACAGCATTTGTTGATAGAACATGAGTTTCAAAACATTTAACATTGGTCTCACTGTAGATGCCAAGGAGGAGAGCCATATCTGACAGAGACTTAGTAAAGCTATATTCAAGCTCAATAGTAATACCGCCGCCACTGAAGATGCTATTTGTAGCCCTGTTATTCGTATCATATAAGCGAACATCTGATATCTTTGCCTCCTGTGTTCCAAGGCGACTGCCCTGTTCAACTGTTATATTAGAAGGAGCTTCATTATAAATCTGTTTTGCTCTCTTCTCCGAACGCTGTCTCATCAGATCATGGTAACAACTAATGGCGCTTTCCGGTTCTCCTTGCATTACAACACGACCTTCCTCTAAAACAATAACTTCATTACATAAGCTGCGGACCTGTTCGAGATCATGCGATGCAAAAATTAAGGATTTTCCTGCC
>Ga0299915_10001632_pt1 | contig 16548 bp, 15 predicted proteins | sample RVTome_13_FD_200263 | JGI IMG/M metagenome (GOLD analysis project Ga0299915, IMG submission 200263) | Soil microbial communities from uranium-contaminated site in the Upper Colorado River Basin, Wyoming, United States - RVT92D227 (version 2) ... | reverse complement strand
GCATACCCCCTTGGATCCCCCGACGAGCGGCTTCCCGCGGTAAGCCTTGTGGAGCCGCTCGTCCCGTCGGTTCCCCCCGTCGCGTAAAAACCGACGGGGCCCCCCTCCGACCTTTCCGGAGACGCCATCGAGCTCTCCCCTATTTCCCTAGGGGGGTCGGGAGGGTAAATAAATTTTAAAGAAGTTTGGAGGCGTCTCCGGGGGGCCCATAGGGCGATTCCGACACCTCATTGAAATTACATGTTTGGATGCTTCCTCAGCGCTGCAGGGACCTGGACAAAGTGATTGGATTTTGCAGACAATAGAGTGTTGGCTGTGACCATGGCCGAAACTCGCCCCTTCGACAACGTCAAATATATAACCGGCCTTATTTATTCCGACGATAGCATTTTGGAGCGAGCTGTCTTCGAACTTGAAAAAACCTTGGGGACGGTCGAGGCCCGAAGTCCTCGGTTCAATTTCGACCTGACGGATTATTATGCGGCCGAAATGGGAGCCAGCTCCTTGAAGCGTTTATTCGTCAGCTTCAGCGATCTGCGTTCGCCGGAGGAGTTGAGTAACATCAAGCTGAAGACAAATGCCCTGGAGGAAGAGATCCGCCTGGCCCTGGGCCTTAGCCACCGGCCGGTTAACATCGACCCGGGCTACCTGACTGCGGCCGCTTTAATCATGGCTACGGCCAAGGACTTCAGCCACCGCATTCCGCTCCGGGATGGTATCTACGCTCACCTGGAATTGATGTTCATCAAGCAGGGCGTCCGATGCCTGGAATGGACCTACCCCGATTTCCGGCAGCCGAATTACCATGATTTTTTTCTGGGAGTGAGGAAGTCCTATCTTTCCCAGTTGAAAGAAGTCAAGAAATAATTCAATCGACGCCGCACGACACCTTTAAGTCTTATTAATGATCTCGGCCAGACGGCGGATGGTGAGGGGATCGGTCCCGCAACAGCCGCCCACGACCTGCGCCCCGTATTCGATGATCCGGACAATGTGCCGGACATAATCTTCCCGGCCCTGGGAATAGGCCACTTCTCTTCCCCCCAGGACTTCCGGCTGTCCGGAATTGGGCTGGGCGATAAGGGGTAGGCTGGTTTCGGCGCGCATAGCTTTGACCAGTTCAACCATAGCCTCGCTGTCCAGGGTGCAGTTGGCGCCCACGGCGGCCGCGCCCTCCTGTTCCAGGGCTTTCAGGCCTTTGGCCGGGCTGTCCCCCATCAGGGTGAAGAATCCGCGGGGCGTCCGGCTGAAAGTCAAGGAAGCAAAAACGGGAAGGGAAGAAGCTTTCCGACAGGCCTTCACCGCGCAGAGCGCCTCGCGCAGGTCGTACATGGTTTCGATGATGAGAAAATCCAGGCCGGCCTCATCCAGGGCGGCGGCTTGAACGAGGAAGGCCTCTTCGAACTGAGGCTCTTCATACTCGCCCATGGGTTTCAGGAATTTACCGGTAGGGCCTATATCTCCGCCGACAAAGCGCCCCTCCGGCCGTACCTCTTTGGCCAGCCGGGCGCCGGCCAGGTTGAATTCCCGGCAGCGGTGCTGCAGCCCATAAGCGGCCAATTTTATGGGATTGGCCCCGAAGGTGTTGGTCACCACGGCATCCGAGCCGGCCTCGAAATAGCGCCGCTGGATGTCTTGGACTGCATCCGGCCTTTCCATGTTCCAGGCGTCCGGACATTCGCCCTGCCCCATCCCGGCCTTCATCATCTCCGTGCCCATGGCGCCATCCAACAGCACGGTTTTGGTCTTAAGGAGGTCGAGGATAGAAATGGACATGGGGCTTCCTTTATTCTACATCCGGCTCAAAGTCCGATATCTTGCGGAGCTTGTCCACGATGTCGGGCAGCTCTTGAAGGGTGAAATCGATGTCCTGGTCGGTATTGAACCGGCCCAAGGAAAGACGGATACAAGAGCGGGCGATTTCCGGCCGCAACCCGATGGCTGTCAGGACATGGGACACTTCCTCGGAATCTTCGCTGCAGGCTGAGCCGGTGGAAACACAGATCCCCTTGGTGGCCAGGGCCAACAGCACCGCCTCGGCCTCCAGGCCCAGAAAGATGACGCTGAGCGTGTTCTTGGTCCGGCGCTCAGGGTGGCCGTTAATAACGACCTTGGGGATTTGATCCTGGATGCCTTTCTTCAGCCGGTCGGCCAGCCGGTCGATCCGGGCCTTGTCCTCCCGGCCTTTTTCTTGAAGGAGCCGGGCCGCCCGGCCGAGTCCGATGATACCGGCCGTATTTTCCGTGCCGGCCCGCAGGCCGCGCTCCTGATGGCCGCCGTGATGAAAGGGCCGGATGTCGGTGCCCTTGCGGATGTAGAGCGCGCCCACGCCCTTGGGGCCGTAGACCTTGTGGGCGGAGAGGCTGAGCAGGTCAACGCCCAGCTCATCCACCTGAAAATCGAGTTTGCCGAAAGCCTGGACGGCGTCGGTGTGGAATAAGGTTCCGGCCTGGTGGGCGATGCGGGCCGCCTGGGCGATGGGCTCGATAGTGCCGATCTCGTTGTTGACGTGCATGATGGACACCAAGGCTGTGCGGGCCGTCACCGCCGCTCCTAGGAAATCTAGGTCGATGAGCCCCGTTTTATCCACTGGGACATAGCTGACCCGGTAGCCCTTGCCCTCCAGATACTTGGCCGTCTCCATGATGGCCGGATGCTCGATGGCCGAGGTGACAAATTCCTTCTTGTCCGGAAAAGCGTCCATTACGCCCAGCACGGCGAAATTATCGGCCTCGGTTCCCGAGCCGGTGAACACGATTTCGGAGCGGCCGGCGCCCAGCACCTTGGCCACCCCCTCCCGGGCCCCGTTGATCAGGTCCTTGACTTCCCGGCCGATAGGATAGAGCGAGGAGGGATTGCCGAATTGGGTCCTGAGAAAATCCGCCATGGCCTGGCAGACAGCGGGATCCACCGGCGTGGTGGCATTGTTGTCCAAATAGACAATGTTATTCACTGACATCCCCAAAAAGCTTTTTATTTCGGGTGGAGGTGTTTTCCGAGAAGGGGACCTACGCTCCGAATTTCTCCTTTAAGATTTTGACCACCTCTAGGCCGGCCCGGGCCTGTCCTTCCTCGGCCGCCGCGCCGATATGGGGCAGGGCCGTGACATGAGGATGGTCGATGAGGGCGAAATCCTCGGGCGGCTCTTTTTCGTAAACATCCAAAGCCGCGGCCCGTACCTGGCCGCTGTTCAAGGCTTCCAGCAGGGACTTTTCGTCCACGACTCCGCCGCGCGCGGCGTTCACCAGGATGACGCCCTTTTTCATCTTGGCAAACTGGGCCGCGCTGATCATGTTCTTGGACTGTTCGGTCTTGGGCAGGTGCAGGGAGATTATATCGGCCTGCCTGAGGAGGTCGTCCAGGGAAACCTGCTGGATGGCCAGCTCGGTCTTGATGGGGATGATATCGAAAGCCACGACCTTCATCCCGAAGGCGATGGCCCGTCGGGCCACTTCCTGGCCGATCCGGCCGCAACCGAGGAGGCCCAGGGTTTTCTGGTACAGCTCTGTTCCGGAGAAAAGCTTTTTCTCCCATTTGTGGGCCTTCAGGGACAGATTGGCCGGGCCGTGGTGCCGGACCGCTCCCAGCATCAGGCCGAAGGTGTGCTCGGCCACCGAAATGGACGTGGCGGCGGGTGTATTGGCCACGGGGATGCCCTTTTCCTTGGCTGCCGCTGCGTCGATGTTGTCCAGGCCGATGCCGGCCCGGATGATGAGCTCCAGGCCCTGGCTGGCCTCGATGGCCTTGCGGGTGACCTTGGTCGCGCTGCGGACGACGATGGCGTTGTAGCCGGGGAGGGTCTTGGTCAACTCGGCTTCGTCCATGCCCGTCTTGACCGTGACCTCAAAGCTCGGAACGGCCCTCAGCTTCTCGACCGCCTCCTTGTCCAGGGCGTCGGCGAGCAGAATTTTTTTCATTTCCAATTCTCCTTTAAGATGGCCTGGGCCGCCCGGAGGCCGCTCCCTTTTTCGAAGGAATAGTTGAGGTCGGAGAGCGTCATCTCCAGGGCGGACAGGGCGGTGATGATATCGAACCCACCCATGTAGCCGAGGTGGGCGATGCGGAAGATTTTGCCCTTGTAAGGGTCCTGGCCGCCGGCGATGTAGGCAAGGTATTTGCCCTGCATGGTCTTGACCAGGGCTTTGCCGTCGAGGCCGGCCGGCACTTTGACGGCGGTCAGGATGTTGCCGGGCCTCTGGGCCAAAAGCTCCAAACCCAGGGCTTTGACCCCGGCCCGGGTTGCCTCGGCCAGGATGCGGTGGTGCTCGAACAAGTTGTCCAGGCCCATGGCCTTGATCCGTTCCAAGGCTTTTTTTTGCTGGACGATGAGGGAGATGGCCGGCGTCCAGGGAGTGGTCTTGTCGGCCAAATTCTTTTTGGACTTCTTGATGTCGAAATAAAATTTCGGCAGCCGGGAAGTCTCGACCTTCTTCCAGGCCTTCTGGCTGAAAGCGAGATAGCTCAGGCCGGGCGGAATCATGAAGGATTTCTGGGAACCGGAGACGATGACGTCCACTTTCCATTCGTCCATGGGGCAGGGCATGGCTCCCAGGCCGGAAATACCGTCCACCACCAGGATGGCCGGCGTTTGGGCCACCGCCTCGGCGTAGCCCTTGATGTCAAAGACGGCGCCCGAAGAAGTTTCGGACAGGCTGCAGAATACGGCTTTGACCCCGGGGTTGGCCCTCATCTCAGCTTCCAGCTGTTCCCTGGTGAAGTCCTGACCCCATTCCAGGACGACCTCCTTGACTTGGAGGCCGTAGGCGCGGCCGATATGGCCCCACCTTTCGCCGAACTTGCCGCTGTTGATGACAAGGATCTCATCCCCGGGCGACAGGGTGTTGACCAGCGCGGCCTCCATGGCGCCCGTTCCCGAGGAGGTGAAGATATACACATCTTCCTTGGTAGCGAAGACGTATTTCAGGCCTTCACAGACCTCCAGGAACAGGGCGGAGAATTCAGGCGTGCGGTGATGGATGAGGGGCAGGGCCGCTACGGACAGCACCTCATCGGGAACAGGCGTGGGCCCCGGCGACAATAAATAATACTTTTTAAACATTATATTGGTACTTGTTAAATACCAGAATCGCAAACCCTGTGTCAATCAGGGTAGCATCCTCAAAATATGTGATTTCAAAGAGGTGTCGGCATCGCCCCTTAGGCCCCCCTAGCGGAGGGGGGCCCCGTCGGCTTTATTGACGGGGGGAACCGACGGGACTGGTTCCCCAAGAGGCCGGGGGCGATTCCGGCACCGATATTGAATCACACAAACGTAGATGCTTCCGCCAATCAGCCTTGCCAGCGGCAGTTTACAGCTCGAGCAGAATCGAGGTCAGCAAAGCCGTGCGCTGGACGAGGGAGGGCAGATGCACATGTTCGTTTTCGGCATGAATGCCCCTGCCGTCCGGCCCCAGGCCGTCCAGGGTGGGCCGGCCGAGGCTTGAGGCCAGGGAGGCGTCCGATCCGCCGCCGGTTTGACCGCCGGAGAGGCTCATCCCCAAGCCTGCGGCGATGCGCTTCACTCTGCGGAAGAGGGCTCGCGAGGGGGTGGTGGGCTCCAGGGGAGGGGTCAGGCTCTCCAAGTAAAAGGACAAGCGCGCGCCCGGCAGCGCGGGTTTCAGGCATCGGAGCGCCCGGATAATCTTTTTTTTGTCCGCCTCTTTCCAGAAGCGAAAGTCGAGGACGGCCGAAGCCCGGTCCGCGACCACGTTGGCCTTCCGCCCTCCTTGGATCAGGCCGAGGTTGAGAGTTGTTCCGGCCCGCCGCAGCCGCCTCAGGGCCAGTAGCTGATGGGTCAATTCCTCTATGGCGTTGACGCCCGACTCCGGAGATCCGGCGTGGGCCATCTTGCCGCGCGCTTCCAGGCCGACCACCAGGCGTCCTTTGCGCCTGACCTTCAAGGCGCCGCCGGGCAGGGAGGGCTCCAGACAAAGGACGGCCCAGGATTTCATGGCTAATTTTTTTATCCATTGATGGGCGGCCGCTTGTCCGGTCTCTTCCGCGGAATTGATGAAAAGCTGGATCGGCCGGGAAGGACGGAGCCCCAGTTTATGAATCGTCCTCAGGGCGAAATAGGCCTGGACCAATCCGGCTTTCATGTCCAGCGTTCCGGGACCATAGGCTTTGTCTTGGCGGATGACAAAGGGTCTGGTCTTGATCTGGCCCACCGGCCAAACTGTATCGGCGTGGGTCAGGATCAGGAGGGGCTTCCGTCGGCCGTCGGCGCCGGCCGGTTTGGACTCAATCACCAGCAGGTCGCCGATCCGGCGCATGGGGACGCGGACAACCTTCATCCCCGCTTTTCTGAAAAGCGAGGCCAGGCAGGATTGACAGGCATCTACCGCTTTTTTATCAGAGGTAGGAGACTCCAGACGGACAAGCGTCCGCAGAAGCCGGACCATCTGGCCCCGGCGAGATTGGAAGATTCTCTGGAAATCCATTTTAATAATCTACCATAAATCACCAATTTTTATTTCCTGAAGGAGACTGGAGCAGGTTCATTTTGACAGGGGGGTCGAGTTGGGCCATTATAAAAGGCAATCATGACCAAGAGCTCTTTCGGAGATTTCCTATTGGCCTTGTTCATGCTGAGCCTCGTCGGGCAAGCAGCGGCTGAAGTGGGACAGGCGGGGTTGACGGCCGTGGCCGGAGTGGTGTTCCCCGTCCAAAACACCTTGAAGGCCGGGGCGGGGACGGGTTTCGGTTTGCTCCTTCGTTTGGCTCCCCGGACCCGGGCGGGCATTCACTTCCTCTACTCCCAGATGAGGAGCCTGGGAAGCCCGGAGGGGCTTGGACAAGGAAATCTGAAGGTCACGCCTTTTATTCTTTTCCTTCAGCACGATCTTGTCTCCAGCCGCTTTTTTAAAGTTCAGCTGGCCGCCGGGGCGGGCCTGATCTTCTCGGATTTCCGGGGCAATTTCATCACCATCCCCGAAGTGACCATCACTCAAAAAATTCCCACCCGGCCGGCTGTGCATCTGGCCGTGGGCATCGCCCTTCCCATCACGGACCGTCTGACCCTTTTCGGCCAGGGCGGCACTCTTTACAGCCGGGCTCGCGGCCAGACGATCATACGGGACATGAACTTCGGGCAAAGCCGGGAAGAATTTTCGGTGAACCTGAGCTCTCAATTGGCATTTATTGGGCTGGTTTATTATTTTAAATAAAAGGAGGGACGGATGTCGGTTTTTTCATTTTTAGTGATGTTGTTGATCGCCTCCATCACCGGCGCCGTGGGCGCTAGCTTGGCCGGGCGGCGCAAGACCGGCTGCCTGCCCTCGATCGCCCTTGGTTTTATCGGCGCCATTATCGGCACCTTCATCGCCCAGGAACTCCATCTGCCCCAGTTCTGGACCCTGACTTTTGGAGGCCATCCTTTCCCCATTATCTGGGCCGTCATAGGTTCAGCCCTGTTTGTAGGCGTGCTCAACCTGTTCTCCAAGCGCTGACCATATCGTGAAATCTGATCGACGCAGGCTGCCCCAAAAGGCCGGGCTGAGAAGCGCCGCCGCCTGGATCTTGGACCGCGACCTGACCAAGGTCAGGCGGGAATTTCCCATTGTGGGCCGCTGCGTCTATCTCATCAGCAATTCTCTGGGAGCCATGCCGCGCTCGGCCCGCTTCCGGCTGCAAGAATTCATCTCTGTATGGGAGAGGGAGGGCGTGACCGCCTGGCAGAAAGAATGGTGGGACCTTGGCCTGCGTGTTGGAGACCGCCTGGCCAAGCTCATCGGCGCCTCGGCCGGACAGGTGACTATGATGAACAACGCCACCCAGGCTCACTGGGTGGCCCTTTCCACGCAGTTCCTCCCCTCGGCCCGAGGCCGCCGGCACAAGGTTGTCATGAGCGATCAAGATTTTCCCTCGAGCCTTTACGCCGTGGAAGCCCTGGGCCGGGCCATGGGTTGGCAGACGTTGGTTGTCCCTGCCAGCCGGACCGGCCTCGACCCCGATCCGCTTCTCCGGGCTATCGACGATAAAACGCTGTTTGTAGCCACCTCGCACGTCCATTTCAAAACATCGTCCATCCAAGACATCAAGGCCGTCTGCCGCCGCGCTCGAAGCCTGGGTGCGCTCACTCTCATAGACGGCTATCATGCGCCGGGCGTCATCCCGGTCGATGTGAGAGAGCTGGGAGCGGATTTTTACATCGGCGGGTGTCTCAAATGGCTGTGCGGCGGTCCGGGGACCGCTTTCCTCTATGTCCGGCCCGAGATTGCGGCCACGGCTAAGCCTCTGCTGGCCGGATGGGCCGGGCATCGCCGGCCGTTCTTGTTCAGCGCCAAGTTGGATTATGCCCCCAAAAGTGCGCGTTTTCAGTCCGGCACACCGGCCGTTCCCTGCCTTTATGCCGCCCAAGCCGGCCTGGAAATTATCGAGAGAATCGGCCTGCCGCAAATCAGGCGCAAGTCCCTGAAGTTGACTGGCAAGATCATGGACCTGGCCGAAGAGAGGGGATTTCCGCTGCTCACTCCCCGGGAGAGCAACCAGCGCGGAGGCCACGTGGCTTTTCATGTTCCGCACGCTTTTCAACTCAAGCAGGCCCTGGAGGCCAAAGGAATCAAGTTGGACTACCGAAAGGGGGGGGAAGACGAGCCCGACCTGCTGCGGGTTGGGCCTCATTTCTACAACAAAGAAGAAGAGGTCGAGGTTCTTTTCCGAGAGCTGGACCGCCTCCGATCATCCGGCGCCTATAAAAAATATTCTTCCTCCGTCAAATCCGTCACCTAGCATCGGATGCATCTCTAAACGAGAGATGGCCTGGAGGCGTCGGGATCGCCCCTTGGCCCCCCTAGCGGAGACGCCTCCAAACTTCTTTAAAATTTATTTACCCTCCCGACCCCCCTGGGGAAACAGGGGGGAGCTCGATGGCGTCTCCGGAAAGGTCGGAGGGGGAGCCCCGTCGTTATTTCGACGGGGGGAACCGACGGGACAATCGGCTCCACGAGGCTTGCCGCGGGGAGCCGAGCGTCGGGTAATCCAAGGGGGTATGCCCCCTTGGTCGCAGCGCGGGGTTTTTGCCCCGCGCGAGAAAGGGAGGCAGCGAGCCGTAGCTCTTTCGCGGCGAGCGTTGGAAGGGGGAAACGCGAAGCGGGTTCCCCCTCCAAGGAGACTGGTTCCCCCAGGGGCCCAGGGGCGATCCCGACGCCCAAAGGGAATCACATAGAAAGAGATGCTACTCCGAACATTTTGATATTTCCCTATGGTTGATTTATATTGATAACGCAATCTTTAAGGATTAGAGGATGAGCCGCACTGCCCGAAGGATCATAAGGCTTGGCCTGGGGCTGTGCCTGTTCGGGCTCATCCTTCGCGGCGAGATCTATTATCCTTGGAAGGAAGGGGCCGTGGGCGCCCTCCATGCTTCCAGCTGGGCCGGCCTGGTCCTGGCCCCCGCGCCGGGCTGCGTCTTTGCTTTCCAGGTCAGGGTCGAAAAAGAAAACTGGACGCCCAAGGTGGACAAAGAAAAACGGATGGCCGAGGGAAATGACCTTTTCTATCTCGTTTCTGAGGTCGGCCCCCATTCCCCGGACGGCCAGTATGCCAGGGTCTGCTTTGACCTGAGCCTGCCTTTCGGCCTGGGCGAAGACACTCCCATTCTCATCAAGCCGGCCCGCTCCCGGGACACTCTGACCCTGGAATGGTCGCGGCTCGATGAACGGATGGCTGTCGGCCGGCTGAAGGGTCCGCGCACCGTCAAACTCGACCTGGTCCACTATTTTCCCTGGGACATGAAAGGCCGTTACCGCGCCACAGCCGAAGGCCGGATTCAGGGCGAAGTGCGTGAGCCTAAGACGTTTTATTATCTCCTGTGGACCGACCGGCGGGGAACAGCCTTTCCGGGCCAGAACGACCAAGAACTTCCGCTCAGTTTTTCCTTGAACAAAGAGCAGGAAATCTATTTTGCGGTGGGGGTGGGCGAGGAGGCCAAGCAGTTGGCCGGCCGACTGGAACGCTACCAGAACCGGCGGGCGATTGCCTCCTTCCTGGAGGAAGAAAAGGACCGCTACCTGAGCAAACGGGTCAAGCTCACCGGGGCGGAGGAGGGGTTGGCCGAATCGATCACCAACAACCTCTTCTGGATGATGCTCTATCAGCCCGATCATCATCGTTTCTACACGCCGGCCGGCCGCAAATGGATTTTCCCCAAGCCGGACGGCTCTCCCGATCACTGGACCATCTTCGAATGGGATTCCTTTTTCAACGCCCTGGAAGTGTCTATCGAAAGCGAAAAGCACGCCAAGGACATCATCCAGGCCGTGCTCGACACCCAGTACCCCAACGGCAACATTCCCAACTGGCGGGGCCGTTTCGGCGGCACGCCGGACCGTTCCCAACCGCCGGTGGGTTCCTATATCGTCCTGAAGCTGTTCCAGAAGTTCGGCGACATGGAATTTTTGAAATCCTGCTACTTCCCCTTGAAAAAGTGGCACGGTTTTTGGAAGGCGCGCCGGCCGAACGGCCAGGCCCGGCGGGACGGCAACGGCGACGGCCTGCTGGAATGGGGGAGCGACCGCGAGCTGCTGGGGGAGTCCGTTCCCTCCTGGGAAAAAGAGGCCACCGGCAAACAGCGGGCCATGTGGGAATCCGGCCAGGACGACCTGCCTAATTGGGACGAGGCCGGCTTCAACGAAGCCAGTGGGACCATGACCCTGAACTGCGTCGACCTCAACAGCCTGTACACCCTGGATGCCTGGTGCCTGGCCCAGGTGGCCAACATCCTCAACCTGCGGCCGGAGTATGAGCTGTACCAGAGCGAATACGAACAAATGAAAATCCTCATCAACCGGATATTGTGGAGTGAACGGGACAAGTTCTACCTGGACCGCCACTGGGACGGCAAGTTTTCCACGCGCAAAGCCGCTTCAAATTTCTACCCTCTCCTGGCCCGCATCCCCGACGACCGCCGAGCCCTACAGCTGCAGAAACGCATCCTCAATTCCAAGGAATTCTGGGGGGAATACATCCTGCCCACAATCTCCCGAGACGACCCGGCCTTCAAGGATCAGCAATACTGGCGGGGCACGATCTGGCCGCCGACCAACTACCTCGTTTATCAAGGCCTGAAAGCTTACAGCTTCGATACGGTCGGTTCGGAATATGCCCTTAAAAGCGCCGGCCTGTTTCTGCGCAGCTGGCGGAGTTTTCAGCTCTGTCCGGAAAATTACGATTCCCGGACGGGCGAAGCGGGGGGGCAGAGATACCAGAGTTGGGGGCCCCTGTTTGCCCTGATCGCCTTGGAGGATTATCTGGATTTCACGCCCTGGGACGGCTTCCGGTTCGGCATGATCAGGCCGGAACATAAAGGGCGCCTGTCGCGCCTGGCCATCCAAGGCCGCCACTATGACATCTTCATCGGGCCTAAGGACATCCGGCTTAAAGAAGAGGGTCGGGAAATCATCAATATGGACGGCGGGGGGGTGGTCCGTCATTTCCTCTACTCGGAGAGCGAGGTGTCTTTCGACCTCACCAGCCTTGAGCCCCGGGAGATTGAAATCCTTTTCCTGAAGAAGGGCAAGTACCAGTTCCTGCTGGATAATCAGCTGAAGAAAGTCTTTCGGGGAAAATCATTCACCTTCAAGGTCCCGGAGGGCAAACACAACATCCTGCTCCTACTGCTCGAAGAGCAGAACTGAAAAAATCCAACCCCTCGGCTCTTATGGCCTCCATTCTTTCTTTTTCAGATAAGCCCTCTTGAGCGTGTCGCCCCGGACGCCCTGGCGGAGCGCTTCCAAGGCCAGAACCTCCTCGGCCGGGATGTTGCCCAGATTGACGTTGGGCCCGAAGCGGAGGATGAGGTCCTGCTGCTGATTTTTTAATGGTGCTTCCCAAATCAGGTCGCTCACGTCTTTCACTCCCTTCAGGATTTGGTCCACTTCGTCCATGCGCGTCTGGCCCTGGGCGTCAAAGATGCCCACGCCCTTGCCCGCCTCCCGCGCCTCGATGATGACCTTGAAAGCTCCGTTCTCCAGGTCTTCCCGGACAAGCTCATGCAGAAGAGGAAAGGGGAGCGTCTCCTGGGGATCTTTCTTGCCGACCTCGCTGATGACTTTGAAGCCCAGGTCGCGCGCCCTGCGGATGAGGCTGGCCCGCTCAGGCCGAGGCAGTTCGATCGTCCCGTCCGACACCTCGATGGCCGAGAATCCCAGTTTGAGGGCCCGCTCCAGGTACCGCTCTACGACGCCCTGCCAGAAAGCCACTTCCAGGAAGGTCCCGCCGGGCATGACCTCGATGCCGGCCGAGGCCAGCCGGCGGTTCTTCTTCTTGAGCAGCTCGGTGTCATAGAAGGCTGAAGTGCCAAAAGTCAGCTTGACGACGTCGATGTAGGACCCGGCGGTTGAGGCAAGGTCCTCCACTTGGCCAAGGCCGAGCCCCTTGTCGATGACCATGGTCAGCCCTGAGGAGCGGGGCTTTGAGGTCCGTTCCCCGCCGGGCATGACGATCACTCCCTCCCAGGCTTTGAGCTTCATGGTCTCCTCCTCTCTCAGGGCATCTCGTCCAGCAAGCCCCCCCAGCAGTGAGCCGGGTCGGAAAGAACATTGGCTAGACGGCCGACCGTCGAGTGGGAGGCCAATATCCGGGCCATCTCCAGCCGGCGGCGGGCCAGGCTCTCCTCATCCAGTCCGGGCAGGACCAGCCTGTCATAAAGAACCACGGTTTCAGCGATCTTCTGGCTGATGTTTTCAAAAAGAAGATGCGTCGCCTTTCGTTTATCGCTTATAGAAGTCATGCGACTCTCCGGCCAGCCTTCCTCGATACGAGGGAAAAGGATTACGACTTCAGGGTCGTGCAGCGTCTCGTCCGCAGCCTTATAGGCAGACAGGTCCACGGCGATTTTCTTTTGCCAGAGGTCGGCGCCGAGGGCAGGGGTTTCAGCGGGCTTGAACCTGGGAAAATCGCGAACCAGGTTTCCCAGGCGGATGTTGTCAACCAGCGAGCCCATGAACCAGAACAGCGAGCCGGCCTGGCAGGCATAATGGACCGTTTCTGTGGAGAAAAGCTTGAGCCCTCTCTCCAGCCCGGAGAGGAGATAAACCGTCTTGCCGCTCCCGGCGCCGCCGGCCACGACATACAAGCGCCTGCGCCGCTCATCCAGGACCGCGCAGGCATGCAGGCTAAAAATCCCATGCCGGCGTTCTAAAAGAAAGAGGATGTAGCGGTAAAGAAAACCCTGGTTTCCCCAGAGGCTATAGCGCAGGTCCGAAGCGCCCCTTTCCAGGTCCAATAGCGGACCGCGCAAATGGACTTGCTCCGGCGTATAAAGACAGGCAGGCTCGGTATCGGACGAGTCCTTCAGTATGATCTGGCCATCGAGTTGCGGCGAATAGGCGATCTCCTCGACCTTATGGAAGTCTGTGAGCAGAGACTTGACTTCCAGGGGAAAGGGGAGGCGGGGCAGGAGGGCCGGTGTATTGGACTCCACTCCGACCGTGGCCTGCAGGACCTTGAGCCCGATTCGGTGCATGGAGGCTAATCCGACGCTCGGCCTTTTTCCAATGCCGAAGCGTAGGCAAAGCCGTAAAAATAGCTTCGCCACTGTTTTTCCGTTGATTGGAACTCGTTATCTCCGAGGAAATAGTCGAGAAGAGCTTCCCGCATTCGGGTGATTTCCTTGAGCCGGCGCCGGTGACGAGGGTCAGCGATGGTTAAGCCTAAAAGTTCCAGGGCGCGACTGAAGGCCAGGCGGCTGTATTCGGAATTGCCCTTGTTGAGCCAATTGAGAGCTCGTTCGACTTCGCTCCCAATGTTAGCCAGCTGTTCCACGAGGGAAAACGTTTGCCATCGACCCGCCGCCGGGGAGGAATGCTGGACCGCCGTCATTTCACCAACTCTTCGACAATCTGAACGATCTTCTCCCTAATCTCCGGGCTATCCACGCCGCGCGACCTGTTTCCCTGCGAAGGCCGGATGTTGATGACAGGATCATATTCTATCCGGTCCGGGCCTTCCAGATCAGGATAAATGTTGATCCCCCATAGATTTTCCTGGAGCGAGCCGTCCTCGAGGAGGAGCGCTTCCTCGTCCGCATGAAGCTCTCCATCGACAGCCATGATTTTTTTGCTCACGTCGACAACGGCTTTAACGAGATTCCCGAACCGGTTCTGAGCCATCATCTTGATGTCGCTCAGGGACATCGGGGTCTCGATGATTTTCATGAGCTCAATATATCATAAACGGGGATGTTCCAAGAGCCGAAGATACCAAATGGTTAATGGACTTAATCTTTATCGCCTTGTTAAAGGCTTGAGCTTCGGCGCGAGCATGTCTTGGCATCTTGGGAGAAAAGGCGATGCGGGTTGCGCTCGCAGCGGCCGAGGAAAATGGGGCTTGACCGTCAGGTGAATTGCCGCGGCGCCGAAAAGAGATCGTTTGAAAGAAACAGGTTCGAAACCGGCCTCGTGGAGCAGCGCGGCCAGGGCCCGCGCATCGTAGAAGCGGGGGATGGTTGAGGCGAGGTAGGTGTATCCAGCGCGGGAGCCGGATATCATTCGGCCGATAGCCTTGACCGTTGTTCTTATGTACAAATAGACTGGCTCTAGCTTCGATTCGGGAATTGATCAAGATAAGGATCAATTTCTTGAAGCGAGGATCACACACATAGAGAGACTTGCCGTGCTACGGTGATGGTAGACTCCCGCGGAACGTTCTGATAAAATTCATAAACTCGCTCTATGGAAGCCAAGGAGGCAATTCAAGGTGAAGAAAACAACCCTGCTCTTGCTCTGCCTTGTCCTGTGGCTGGGCCCTGAAGCGGCTTGGCCGGCCGATGTCGGGCCGACCTATGCCGTGGTGAACTGCAAGGTCGTTCCAGTCAGCGGCCCGGTCCTGGACAATGGAACGATCGTCATTCGCGACGGCCTCATCAAAGCGGTCGGACCGACGGATAAGGTCATTATTCCCGAGGATGCGGAAATCATCGACGGCCAGGGCCTGACCGCCTATCCCGGCCTGTTGGACGCCCATTCCCAGGTATTTCTCGAGCCGGCCAGGGAAGAGCCGGCCAGCCTCGGCCGCGGAGCGCCGGCCCAACCTCAGCCCGCTGCGGCCCAGGGATTCACGCCCGAGCGACAAGCCTTCAAGCTGCTCAAGCCCACCAAGGCTGAGCGGGCCGGGCTTCATCGCCTTGGCTTCGCTACTGTGCTGGTTGTGCCCAGCAAGGGGATCTTCGCCGGCCAGAGCGTCCTCCTCAACCTGAACGGCGATAAAACGGAGGCCATGGTCGTCCGTCAGCCGGTGGCCCTTCACATCAATTTTACCACCGAGCGCGGCGTCTATCCCTCCAGCCTGATGGGAACCATGGCCGCTCTACGGCAATCTTTTTTGGACGCGCAGGACTACGCCCGGCATCAGACGGCTTGGCAGGCTTCCCCCCGGCGATTTAAACGTCCGGAATTCAGCCCCTTTCTGGAAGCTCTGGTGCCCTATGTGGTCGGCAAGCGGCCGGTCATCTTCACCTGCGCCAACCAGGAGGACATCAAGCGGGCCATCGGCCTGGCCGAAGAGTTCAAGCTCAATGTCCTGTTGAGCGGCGCCAACGAGGCCTGGCGAGTGGTGGAGGCGGTCAAGAAAGCTCGTTTGCCCCTTCTTATTTCGCTGTCCTTCAAGCCTCCCCTGACCAGCCTCTACGCCAACCAGGGCGATGAGCTGAAGAAAAAGGCCGAAGATGAAATCTATCCGGCCAACCCTGCCGCGCTGTACAAGGCCGGCCTGTCCTTTGCCTTGACTTCCTACGGCCTGACCAAGGCTGATGATGTCCTGAAGAACGCCCAGGCCGCCATCAAGGCCGGACTTCCCCGGGAAGAAGCCTTAAAAGCCCTGACCATCCATCCCGCCCGGTTCCTGGGCGTAGAGGCCCTATTGGGCAGCCTGGAAGCCGGAAAGATAGCCAACATCATTCTGACTTCGGGCGAGATTTTCGAGGAGAAGACTCAAGTGAAAAAAATCTTTGTGGACGGTCAGATGTTCACCGTGGAAAAACCTCCCCCGGCCGCCGCCGGACCCGCAGCCGTCAGTCTGAACGGGGCTTGGCAGGGCAAGATCACAAGCCCTATGGGCGAAGTGGACATCAGCCTGGAACTCGACCAGCAGGGGAGTCAGGTCACGGGAACAGCGACCGTCATGGGGAACAAACGCGATCTCAGCGAGGGAACCCTCAACGGCAACGCCCTGGCCTTTACCATCCAGACCGAGATCATGGGACAGGCCATGAGTTTTGCCTTCCAGGGCACGGCGGACAAGGACGCCATCCAGGGGTCGATGGCCACGCCCATGGGCAGCGCGGAAGTCCGCCTGACCAGAGTGCCAAAAGATTAGGGAGTGGACAATGAAGATACGAAAAATCCTTTTCCTCTTGGCCTGGCTGGGTTTGATCCTGGCCCCTGCTCTGGCCAGGGGTGGTGATCTGTTGATCAAGAACGGAAAGATTCTGACCGTGACCCGCGGCGTACTGGATAAGGGAGACGTGCTCATCAGGAACGGGATCATTCAGGCTGTGGGAACCGACCTCCAGGCTCCGCCGGGCGTCAGGACTTACGACGCCTGGGGCAA
>Ga0299915_10001630_pt1 | contig 16551 bp, 16 predicted proteins | sample RVTome_13_FD_200263 | JGI IMG/M metagenome (GOLD analysis project Ga0299915, IMG submission 200263) | Soil microbial communities from uranium-contaminated site in the Upper Colorado River Basin, Wyoming, United States - RVT92D227 (version 2) ... | reverse complement strand
TTCCCCTCCATAATGGTAGGACCGCAGCCGATAGTCAACACCAATAGAAAAATTGCAAGCACTCCTATGTATCTCATCTTTTCCTCCTTTCAGATATGTATGGTTTAAGGGTGGTTATTCTTTCAGGATAGCTTCTTTGCCTTCCGTGCGCAGTTTGTAGGTTTGCACAACCCCGTCTTTGAGGGTCACTTCTAATTTTTGCTTGTCTACAGCATCCATCGTCCACCAATGGCGATTTTTCATTTCATATCCATAAACATACATCTGTTCCCCAGCGGGTAAATTTTCAGTATTATCAGGTTTTCCGAATAATTCTTCAACCTTTTGTACATTAGATACGCCGGGCATCAACTGTTTTAATTTGGCAGAGTCGATCTTTCTTCCTTCGATAATCGTAGGAGCACAGCCGAAGATAAAAGCCAAGAGAAGTACCAGAGTCACGCTTATGTACCGCATTTCCTATTCTCCTTTCTTTTTTAAAGTTTGATTTATTCTTTTAACATTATTATAGGTAAAAGTAAATAAAAAAGAAATAGGGTGAATACCGTATTTAACGCGGGTTCCTGAAAATGGGGGAAAATTTAACCCCAATTTCATTCCAGATAAGCACCTTTATCCGCGCTGGTGGCGTGTTTGGCGAAATAGGCTAACCAGCCATGGGTAACTTTCGGCGGAGGGGCCTTCCAGGTCGCTTTTCTTCTGTTGATCTCCTCGTCGCTTAATTCTACGTGTAAGCGGCGGCTTGGGATGTCGATGTCGATGATGTCCCCATCGCGGAGGACTGCGATCGGGCCCCCTACCATAGCTTCCGGGGCGAGATGCCCGATACAGGGCCCACCGGATGTTCCCGAAAACCTTCCGTCCGTAACCAGGGCCACTGACCTATCCAGGCCCATCTCGACAATGAGGTAGGTCGCCATAACCATCTCCCGCATCCCCGGTCCACCCCTGGGGCCTTCATAGCGGATGATTAAAACGTCCCCTTCTTGCACCTTTCCGGCCAGCAGAGCCTCAATACAATCTTCTTCCTGTTCAAAGACGCGGGCGGGTCCCCGGTGCTTCTGCATTTCCGGCTGGACTGCGGTTTGTTTGACCACAGAAATGCCCAGGTTCCCTTTTAAGACGGCAAGGCCACCTTCCTTGTTCCGGGGATTGTGCAGGGGGCGGATGACTTGTGGATCCCTGATTTCAGCTTTTTGCAAGTTTTTTTCCAGGGTTTGGCCGCTGGCAGTCAAAACCCTGGTATCCAGAAGGCTGGCCATTGATTTCATGACCGCCTGGAGCCCTCCGGCCCGTCCGAAGTCTTCCATCAGGTAAGTTGGGTCCGAAGGCTTAATCTCCATAAGGGAGGGGGTCTGGCGGCTGATGCGGTCGAAATCGTCCAAGGTAAAGGGATATCCTAATTCGTGAGCGATGGCTGGAAAGTGGATGGCTAAGTTGGTAGACCCGCTGGTGGCGCAAGCGACTTTGACTAAATTATGAAAAGCCGCTGGACTCATGATGTCCCTCGCGCGGAGGTTATTCCGCAAATGCTCCATGACCTTGCGGCCGGCCTCTTCAGCCAGTCGCTCCAGAGCCGCATCGGTAGCACAAAGCCCGGAATTGCCGGGAATGGATAGCCCGAAGGCTTCAGCGGCGATGCCCATACTGTTGGCCGTTCCCATGACGCAACAAGCTCCCGGACCCGGGCAGGCACAGCTTTCCACCAGGTTTAATTCTTCCCGAGTAATTTTACCCTGCTTGTACAGGACAAAATATTTGCCCATGGAGGAGATGTCTAAACGGTCTCCTTTATAATGCCCGACCGGCATCCACCCGCCGGTAACCAGCACCGTGGGGAGGTTGCAGCGGGCGGCGGCGATGATCAGGCCGGGGATAATCTTGTCGCAGGTTCCGATCATCACAGCCGCGTCGTAACTGGCGTGTTCAATCATCATTTCCACCGAGGCCGCCACTAAGTCCCGGCTGGGCAGAAGGTACTTAAAGCCCACGTTTCCCGCCCCCTGCCCGTCGCAAGGAGCCATCACATTGAAGATCGTAGCCAGCCCCCCAGCTTCTTGGATGCCACGTTTGACCGCCTGGGCAATCCGGTCCAAATGATAAGACCCGGGAAGGATTTCGTTCCAGGTGTTGGCGATGGCCACCAATGGTTTTTCCAGATCCTGGTCCGTATAGCCCATGGATTTGAACAAGGCGCGTCGGATGTAATACTGGGGCACATCCGGACTCAACCCCTTACTTCTCAAATTGGAGCCCATCTTCTCCTCCTTGAAAAAATAAAGACCGTTCACCGCAGAGCTTAAAAAAACGCTATGCGCATAGCGCTAAGCGCTTAGCGGTCCACAAGTTATCAGCGTTCTCTGCGCTCTCTGCGGTGAAGCCGTCATTTGTTTAGCAACTTTTTCACTTTCTCCAGAAGGACCTGGGGGCGAATCGGCTTCTCCACAAAATCATCCACGGGCAAAAAGTCTCCGTCGGCTTGAGTGGAGAACTTCATCCGCTTTTTTTCCACAATGGCCGTGAGCATCAAGATGGGGATCTTGGAGTATGGGGCGTACTCGGACTTGGGGTCGGGGTTGCGAAGCTGGTAGGTTACCTGGAACCCTTCGGTGATGGTGTCCATCATCACGTCCAGGATGATCAGGTTGGGATTCACGGCTTTGACCTGCTTCAGCCCCTCCGTACCATTGGCCGCTGTGTAGACTTTATAATGGCTGGCCTCCAGGGTCATCTTCAAGGCTTCTACGATGTCGGGATCATCGTCTACGATCAAGATTTTTGCTTCTTCCATAAATTGCCCTCCTCGGAGAATTTCTTTTTGATAACATACTCAAACAAATAAATCAAATGGGGTAAATTAACAGATCCTGGGGAGCGGTTCCCCAACGATCATGTCCATCAGGCGCGTCGATCCAATCGATGTGCGCAAAACGACTTTTCCTCTCGGCTCTTCTTGAACCTCCCCGATGATGGCCGCATCCTTTCCCAGAGGGTGGGCTTGCATTCTCTGCAGAATCTTTTCCGCAGCCTCGGGGGCAACGACCGCTACGAGCTTGCCTTCATTGGCCAGGATCAAAGGGTCTAAACCCAAAAGCTCGCAGGCTCCACGTACTTCTTCTTTGATGGGGATCCGTTGCTCCTCCACCCAGATGCCCACTCCCGACTGCCGGGCCAGTTCGTTCAGCGTGCTGGAAAGTCCGCCACGGGTTGGATCGCGCAGGCAATGGATCTTGGGGGAAACTTCCAGCATGCTGGCTGCCAACCCATTCAAGGGAGCACAATCGCTCTCGAGGGTAGTGGAAAATTGCAGGCCTTCCCGGAAACTCAGGATGGCCACCCCATGGTCCCCGATGCTCCCGCTGAGAAGAATGCGGTCCCCGGGGCGCGCCAGGCTTCCAGAGATATCCACACCGTCGGGAATGAGGCCAATTCCCGTCGTGTTGATGAAGATTTGATCCGCCCCGCCGCGGTTGACCACTTTCGTATCCCCGGTGACGATTTTTACGCCGGCTTCCGCAGCCGTCTTTTGCATGGAGATTACAATCTTCTCCAGGGAGGCAAAGGGAAAGCCTTCCTCGATAATAAATCCTGCGCTCAAGAAGAGCGGGAGGGCGCCTCCCATGGCCAGATCGTTCACCGTTCCGCAAACCGCCAGCTTGCCGATGTCTCCTCCGGGAAAGAATACCGGGGTAACCACATAGCTGTCCGTGGTGAAGGCCAGTCGGTTTTCCCCGACCCGTAGTACAGCCATGTCGTCGAGGGGATCCAGGAAAGAATTAGTGAAAACTTTGACAAAAAGCGAAGCGACCAGCTCGTGGCTGAGCTCGCCCCCGCTACCGTGAGCCAGGAGAATTCTTTCCGTCTCTATGAGAACTTTTAAGCTCGATTCACGAATCATATTTATAAGCTGCAGCGCAGGACCCTTCTGAAGAAACCATGCATGGGCCTACCGGATTTTGAGGAGAACAACCCCTGGCAAATAAAGGGCATAGCTGCGGCCGGATCAAACCGCGGAGGACCTCTCCGCAGCGGCATGCCCCCTCTTCTCTGGTCGGGGGAACTTGAAGGTCAAAAGCCCGGGGAGCATCGAACTCAGCGAACTCCTGCCGTAAAGCTAACCCGGTCCCCTTGATTAACCCCAAACCACGCCATTCTACATCCGAGGGTTCAAACACCTGGCCCATGATCTGAAGGGCTTTAAGATTTCCCTCCGGATATACACCCCGCTTGTACTGGATCTCCACCCGAGATAGCCGGCTTTTCACCTGCTGCACCAATATCAGGATAGAATGAAGAATATCCAGGGGCTCAAATCCAGAGATCACACAGGCCAGGCCGTATTTTCCGGCCAGGAATTCATAAGGGTGGCTACCAATGATCGCGCTCACATGGCCCGGCAGTAAGAATCCATCCAGTTTTACTTCCCCCAGGTCGAGCAAGGCTTTCAAGGCCAGGGGGACAGTCTTATGTACAGAGAAGACTAAAAAATTTTTCACGCCATCCTTCTTGGCTTCCAGGACTGTGGCCGCCACGGTCGGAGCCGTGGTCTCAAATCCTACTCCCAGGAAGATGACTTTCCGATGGGGGTTTTCTTTAGCCATCTTCAAGCCATCCAGCGGCGAGTAAACCACTCGCACATCCCGGCCCCCCGCTCTCTCCAGCGCCAGGGTGGAATGGGAACCGGGGACGCGCATCATATCCCCAAAAGTGGCCACCAAAGCATCCGGAATACGGGCCATGGAGATAGCCTTGTCCAGCTCCCTGTTCCCGGTAACGCAAACGGGACAGCCAGGGCCGGAGATGAGTTCGATCGTTTTAGGTAGAACTTGGCGCAGACCGTATCGGGCAATGGATACCGTGTGGGTGCCACAGACCTCCATCAACCTCATCGGCTCGGTAGCTTGACGGTGAATCTCCTCGATCACTCGCCGGGCTTTCTCTCCATCTCGGTATTCATCGATGAACTTCATTTTTTTAAAATACAGGGTTCAAGGATTCGAGGAATTTTTTTTGTTTTTTCACTTGACCCCTTGAACCCTATTTTACTTGGCTTGCAGAGCTTCCAGCTCTTCGAATAGTTTCATTGTCTCCCGGGCCTCTTGCTCGTCGATGACATGGATGGCGAAGCCAGCGTGCACCAGCACATAGTCCCCCTTTTGGGCTTCGGGGGTTAGCTGGAGGCTGACTTTCCGCGAGACCCCGCCAACTTCAACTTCAGCCATGATTCCTTCGGTCGATTTGACCCTTGCCGGGATAGCAACGCACATAAAAATCCTTTTTACCGCAGAGATCGCGGAAAACGAAAAAAAATTGCCACAGAGCACACAGAGGTCATAGAGATAATAAAAAAAACAAAAATCGAAGAATAATCCGCAACCCTAAATGGCTTATTCACGTTAGACTTCATTAAAAATTTCTCTTCCGTTCCTAAAACCCTTGATTTTTTAAAATGTACTCTTAAAATGTCTATATTATTTTAAGTCTTTCTCTGTGTACTCTGTGATCTCTGTGGCTAAAAGATTTTTTTCCAATGACCCTTACCTTACTGGGCAACGAAATTGGCGATGACCGCCTGGCCGAGGGCAAGACCGCCATCATTGCATGGCACCAGACGATGGGTCAGAACCTCTAATCCCGATTTTTCCATGGCAGCCCTCATCCGCTCCGTGAGAAGACGATTCTGGAATACGCCTCCACTTAAGGCCACTTTCTTCGGCCCCCCCCGTTCGCCGATCTTTTGACAGATGGCAACGCCGATATTGACCAAGGTATTATGAAATTTGGCTGCGATGACGGAAGGCTCGATCCCTTTTCCTAAGTCCTTTAAAACTCCAGCGATGAGTGGCCGCAAGCGGATGATTTCTTTCCCTTCTTCTTCTTCCGTGAAAAAATCATACGCTCCGTCTTCTTCCGGGTTGGCGATCCTCTCCAGTTCCATGGCTGCCTGCCCTTCATAAGAGACCGATGGACAAAGTCCCAGCAGAGCCGAAACTCCGTCAAAGAGGCGGCCGCAGGAAGAAGTCAGGGGTGCATTAAACTTTTGGTCAATCTGCTGCAGAATGATGCGGACTTTTTCACCTTGAGGGAGGGCAAAGAGGGGCTGATGTTTCATGAACTCTTCTTTCCCCAGCAGCGTATAAACGTAACTCAGAGCCATTCTCCAGGGATGCTGAATGGCCGCCGCTCCCCCGGGCATGGGTATGTATTCAAAATGGGCTTTTCGTTCAAAGAACCGGAAATTTCCCAGGAGGAATTCACCTCCCCAGAGATTCCCGTCCGTGCCGTATCCTAACCCGTCGAAAGTCAATCCAATTGCCGGACCTTCCGCTCCATTTTCCGCCAGGCAGCTGGCCATATGGGCGAAATGGTGTTGTACCCCGATCTTCTTCCCGGTCAGCTGGAGGGCGTATTTGGTAGAAAGGTACTCCGGATGAAGATCGTAGGCCACCATCTCCGGCTGGATGCTGAATAGCTTTTGGTAGATCCCTATAGTGCGCTGGAAATGGTTCAGGGTTTCCAAGTTTTCCATGTCTCCGATATGCTGGCTGAGGAAAGCATACTGGTCGCGAGTAAGGCAAAAAGTATTTTTTAACTCAGCTCCACAGGCCAGGATCGGCTTCAGGGGAAAAGGGAGGCGAATGGGGAAGGGAGCATATCCCCGGGCGCGGCGGAGGATAGTGTTTTCCCCGGATACGACCGCAGTGACGCTATCGTCATACTGAACATAGATATCCCGGTCGTGGATGAGGAAGGCATCGGCAATGCCCTGCAGACGGGAAAAAGCTTCCTCATTATCTTTGGCGATGGGTTCTTCATTCAAGTTGCCGCTGGTCATAATCAAGACCAGCCCCGATTCCCGCAGTAAAAGGTGATGAAGCGGGGTGTAAGGAAGCATAACGCCGAGATATTTTTGCCCAGGGGCCACAAACCTGGAGATGGGAGAACTTTCTTTCCAGTGCAGAAGAACAATGGGACTCTCGGGGGCTAATAGGAGTTTTTCTTCTCCCTCATTGACCCAGCAATGTTTTTGCACCGCCGGCAAATGCGGCAGCATGACGGCAAAAGGTTTATGCGGGCGGCGTTTGCGCTGGCGAAGTCTTTCAAGGACCAATGGGTTTTGGGCATTGCAGGCCAGGAGGAATCCGCCCAACCCCTTAATAGCCAGGATTTTCCCCTCGCGGAGAAGAGCAATAGCGGAGGAGACGGGGTCGTCCACCCCGAGGGGCTTTCCTTGCTCGTCACAAAGCTCTACCTTAGGCCCACAGTGCGAACAGGCGTTGGGTTGAGCGTGGAACCGCCGGTTGGTTGGGTCGTCATATTCATGTTGACATTCTGGACACATGCGGAATTGGGCCATGGTGGTTTTAGGCCGATCGTAAGGGATATCCTGGATGATGGTAAACCGGGGCCCGCAGTTCGTGCAGTTGGTAAAAGGGTATCGATACCTGCGATCTTGGGGGTTGAAAACCTCCTGTTGGCAAGGCTCGCAGGTGGCGATGTCCGGAGAAATAAGCTGGTACTTTCCCGCCTCTTCCACACTTTCCCGGATTTCAAAGGAACGAAAACCCACCGGGGTTAAGTCCTCAAATTTTAGGGATTCAATCCGGGCCCGGGGAGGGGCTTGGTGGGATACTTCCCGGGTAAAATCTTCCACCGCTTCCATCTTTCCTTCGACTTCGATGAACACCCCTGCGGACGAGTTGTTCACCCATCCTTGCAAATTATTTTTTTGGGCCAGCCCGTATACAAAGGGGCGGAAGCCTACGCCCTGGACCACGCCTTTCAGCAAGAAACGTCTTCTTCGGCGTTCGGCCCCGGTCCCTACCGCCTTCTTGGTGAGTTCAGCAGGATTTTCCAATTCCAAGTTCATAACGGATGATTTAGCCACAGAGGGCACAGAAAACACAGAGTTTTTCATAAAGTAAATGAATAATAATAAATCAATTTTCTGGCCATTAAAGAGTCGAGGTTTCACCTTCTTTGTTCATTTTATTATTCTCTGTGGCCTCGGTGACCTCTGTGGCAATAAAATTTGAAGAGATTTCCTTTAAAACCATTTCCATTACTTGGGGAATCGATGCCTGAACTTCGGGGGACAGGTCTGTTCCCCAGGAGATTTCCTTGGGCTGGATACCGATGATGACCACATCTTCTGGGCAATGCCCTAAAGCCTTGGCCAGTTCCAGAACTTCCAGGAGGCCCACATCATGGGTTGAAAACTTTCCACCTCCACTCAGGTCCTTTACCTTTTCTGGAGTAAAACGCACGACCGTACCCGGCTTCAGGTTCATTTCAGCGGCATCGATCAGCAGCAGCTTAGAGGCTTCCCGGAAAAAATCAAGCAGTCCGATTCCCGCCACACCTCCATCGTAAACTTCAACCTCGGCAGGTAGGTCCTTCTTCTGCAACTCTTGGGCCACATGAACGCCTACCCCTTCATCCTTGAGCAAAAGGTTTCCCACCCCGATGATCAGAGTTTTGCCGGCCACCGGTTTGCCTTCTTCCTGCCAATCTCCGCTTTGGTGAAACTCGTACCCCGCTTAAACGAACTCCACCTTCAGGAGATGCGTAGAACACGAGATGCAAGGGTCATATGCCCTGACCAGCATTTCCAAGGACAGACGAATCTCCTCCTGAGGCCGGTCCAGAACCTGGGGAAGCAAGGCTTCCATATCCTTCTGGATGTTGGCATGATTTTGGTTTGTGGGAATGATGCAGTTGGCCTCAACACAAATCCCGTTCCTGTCGTAGGTGTAGTCGTGGAAGAGGATGCCCCTGGGCACATCAACGGATCCCACACCCCTTCCGGCCTTCAGCAAAATCCGCCGATCTTCTTCCTTCAATCCTTTATCCAGGAGTTCATCGATCAAGCGGATACTTTCATCCAGGGCGTGAACCACCTCCACGACTTGGACCACGGTGTTCATGAAGGGATTATAGCATGGGGCCTTCAGGCCTAACTCTTCGGCCGCTTTTTGGGCCCTCGCGGGGAGCTGGTCATGGTTGTTGTTGAACCGGGCCAGCGCTCCGACCATATAAGAATCCCGCACGTGTTTGGTGTATTTGGCCGTCGATTGCGGAACCAGGTACTCATTGGTCCAGTTCCGATAGTTTGCCACGGGGGTTGTGCCTGCATCCGTGGAGGCGATTACTCCCTCGTACAGAGCGTACTCTTCCTTCGATTTCAAGGATATGTATTCCGTCTCCCGTTGGAAATCAGGAATTTTGAGGGTTTTGAATAACGCCAGGGTTGCTTCCAGGTCCGGGCCAGCGGCCACCAAGCGTCGGCGTATTTCCTTGATATCCTTGATTTCAGGCAACTTGGTGAATCCGTTTACGGTGGGCGTAATGGGATGAACCGTACGGCCACCAAAAACATCGCAGAGGTCATTGGCCAGTTTTTTCATGCGCAGAGCCCGTACAACCACTTCGGGGTGGGTTTGCACTAAGGGAAAAACGCTAGGCGCCCCCACAAAATCCGGTGCGGCCAAAAAATAGGAGTGGAGCACATGGCTTTGCAGGTTCTCTCCCTGAATGAGGATGCGGCGCAAAAGCCGGGTCTGTTCGGAAATTTTGACTCCCATGGCTGCTTCCGTGGCTTGCAGGGAGCAAAGAGTGTGTCCGATCGAACAGATGCCGCAGATGCGGGAGGTAATATGGGCGATTTCCAGGTAACTCCGCCCCCGGACAAAGGCCTCAAAAAAGCGGGGAGCTTCTACAACTTCCCACTTACATTCTTCGATCTTTCCTTCCTTCACGTTGACAACAATATTACCGTGCCCTTCGACACGGGTTAGGTGATCCACGTTGACGTTGATATTTTTCATTTGGCTACCTCCGAATATCCTAAAAAAATGCGAAATTGACTAATGGCCTGCTCCACGGTGAGACCATACTTTTTGAGGACTTCCTTCTCCGCATTGGTGTTCGGATCCGGGACGAGCCCGCGGCATCCGGCGCAGTTATCGCGATACGTGGGACACCAGGCTCCACATCCGGCCCGGGTTATCGGACCTAGGCAGGTGAGTCCCAGCTCGAAAACGCACACATTGCCCGTCCGCTTGCATTCCACGCAGACCGGATAGGTGGGAATCTCCGGCTTCTTGCCCAGGAGCAGGGCTTTGGTCACCTTCACAAATTCATCCTTGTGGATGGGGCACCCGTGGATGTAATAGTCCACCGGCACCACGGCGTCGATGGGCCGGGCGGCGGAGGTTTCGTACCAGTCGGCCTTGTCCCCGTAGACATACTTGCGCACGTCGTCGAGGGGCTGGAAGTTTTTCAGGCAGTTCACACCCCCGATGGTGGCGCAGGCCCCCAGGGCCACGAGAACCGCGGCTTGGTCACGGATTTTTTTGAGACGGGGGATATCTTTTTCCCGCGTGATACTCCCTTCAACGAAGGCGATAGCGTAATCATCGCTCCTCTCAGTCATGGCCTCACGAAACTGAACGATGTCCACCGCGCCTACTACGTCGAGCATCTCCGCCTCCAGGTTGACCACCTGAAGCTGGCAACCTTCGCAGCTTGCAAAATCAAAAAAAGCGATTTTGGGTTTCATCAAATGGCCTCCTTTAAGTCCTTGATCTTGGCGTAACTGAAAACGGGGCCTTCCTGGCAGACGTATATGTGGTTGATCTGACAGTGGCCGCACTTGCCCACACCGCACTTCATTCGCCGCTCCAAGGAGACGATGATCTGGTCGTCGGGGATCCCCTTGACCTGCGCTTCCAGGATCGCGAAGCGATACATAATCGGCGGGCCAACAATTACGGCGATCGTCTTCTGGGGGTCGACGGTGATTTTGGGGAAAAGGGTGGTGATGACCCCTACATTTCCTTTCCATTGGCCGTCGGACCGATCCACGGTTTCCCAGTATTCCATATCTTTGCTTTGGCGCCACTTGGCCAGTTCATCCAGGAAAAGTTGCTCGGCGGGTGTTTTGGCGCCGAAGAGCACGAAAACCCGGCCGAAATGGGAGCGATTATCCAAAACATAATTGATCAGAGAACGCAGGGGCACGAGACCGATACCGCCGGCGACGAAAAGAATATCCTTACCCTTCATCTCCTCGATGGGAAAGCCCTTACCAAACGGCCCCCGGATTCCCAGCGTGGCCCCACGATTGAGGGTGTGCAGGGTTTTGGTGACGTTGCCCACGGCCCGCACCGCCAGCTCAAAGGAACCCTTCTTGGTGGGTGAGGAAGAAACGGAAATGGGAGCTTCGCCGATGCCGAATAAAGAAACTTCGACGAACTGACCCGGCTGGTGCCCTAATTCTTGGTCGTTTTGAAGTTTGATCTCGAAGAGCTTCTCCATCTTGGTCAACTGCTCCGTCCTGACGATTTCCGCCAAGCTGGGCAGGTAAATCGATGTTGGCTGAACCTGTGCAGCGGTCATCATCACTTGCCCTCCTTTAACCGGTTAAAAATCTCCACGGGGTTGGCAATGTCCGGCAGACAAGCAGAGGCGCACCTTCCACAACCCACGCAGCCATGTTCCCCGTATTTCTCATAGATATATTTGCCCTTGCGAAAGATCCGGTGCCGAATCCGCTCCGACCGGTCCTCCCGAAAATTCTCACCCGTAGCCACTTGGGCAAAACCTTCCAGCAAGCAACCGTCCCACAATCGGAACCGTTCTCCCTCGGATAGATTCAGGGCCATCTCGTCCTGCACATCGAAACAGTAGCAGGTAGGGCAGACCAAATTACAGGAGCCGCAACTAAAGCACTTCTCGGCTAACTCATCGAAAAGCTTGCTGGCGGCATGATCCGTGAGAAGCCTGGGCAACTCATCATAGGGCGTGGTCAAGGTATTCAAAGAAAACAGGTACGGGATTTTTTCTTGAATCTCAGACCGTTTGGCAACCTCCTCTTTCGTTGCTGCCCGGGAAGTTGCCCATTGGGCCAGGAGATCTTGGCCTTTCTGCGTTCCCACCGCCACTACGTACCCTTCTCCGATGTCGGTCAGGAAAAGGTCAAAGCCCTCTTGGACCGTCGTTGAGTTCATCGATTTACAGAAAGCATAGGGGGAGGACCTCCTGATGTCCGAGCCGATGATCACGGTGTCCTGCCGTTGCTTACGGTAGTGTTCATCCGAGTTGGCATCGGCAAAGATCCGGTCGAGCTGGGCCATGGCCTTAAGGTCGTAAGGATGAACCCCGATGATCGCCAAGGGTCTGCTTGCCAGCACCGCCTCGCAGCTTACCGTCTTACCCGTCCTGAACTTTAACAAAGTCTCCCGGGGGGGCAGGAAGTATTTTTTGGGGGAAAGGAGCGTAACGTCATAGTCCAAGCAGAGCTGGGACGGCGATTCCAGAAGGGCAAACTCATACTTTCCCTCTACTTTCTCCCGAACCCCTACCACTTCCATAGCCGGCATCAATTTTTCGATGAAAGGCGGGAAGTTTTTCTTTTCGATGGTTCGAAAGGTCATCTTTTCCTCCTTGGGCAGTTGAATTTCATGAAAAAATTTTTCACCAAAGAGACCACAGAGGACAAGGCTCAGCGTTCTCCGCGTGCTCTACGATGAACAGGAAACCGATTTTTCAAAGTAAAGTCATCCCGCTATCAATCTTTTTGGTAATGCGCCGCCCTGCCTGACTGCGGAAGGCCAGGCGCAATTCTTCCAGGCTGGCCTCGGCTAAAAGAAAAACGGTGTACGCGCTGCCGATGTCCTGCAAACGATGGGTATCGGAGGAAATAATCCTGGGAATAGATAAAGAAGTGGCGGCGATACCCATCTGCTCACGAAGCTTGCTCTGGCGGCTCATCTCTAAGGCCTCCAGTTCCAAATCCTCCGGAATCAATCCCAGCTGGCTGATCAAACTGAAGGAACCTTTGTTAAAGTGCGAGGGGATCATCAAGCCTCCGTGCTTTTCCACGCGATGCTTGACCTCTTCCAGGGAAAGGTCAAGGGAGTTTAAAAGCATGCGCTCCTCAAACTTTACAATATTCCCTTCCTCGTCCACAACCGGCTGATCCCCGAAAATTTCGGGATCGTTCTGCATAGGAGGGAGGTGGCGATAAACTTCCTCATCCCAAGCTGCGGTCGACGGCCAGTCGGGAAAGAGAGTAAGAAGATGGATTTCTTCTCGAGTTTGCACTTCCATCCCTGGAATGACTTTCAGCCCCCGCTGTTCTCCCAAGCGCATCACGACCCGTACGTTCTGAGCCGTGTTATGGTCCGTGATGGCGATGATGTCCAGACACTCTTTCTTGGCTCGTTCGACAATCTCCCGGGGTGAGAGGTCCAAGTCAGCACAAGGGGAAAGACAGGTATGAATGTGCAGGTCCGCGCAATATTCTCTCAACATCTCTGCTGGAGCTCGGTGAACTGCCCTTTTGGAATTGCCAAGAGTTAGATGACCAGTCCTTGCTCCTGAACCCTCTCTATTGCCGGCGAATATATATCTCCAGAAACGTGCCCTGGCCGACCACCGAACGGATATGAAATTCGTCAGAGTTCTTTTTGATGTTGGGCAACCCCATCCCCGCTCCGAAGCCCATCTCCCGGATCTCCGGAGAGGCTGTGGAATACCCTTCTTTCATGGCCAATTCTATGTCGGCAATGCCCTCTCCTTCGTCTTCCACGCTGATGTGCAACAATTCGGGATTTACAGCAAGGGTCAGAGTTCCTTTTCTGGCGTACCAAACGACATTCATTTCCGCTTCATAGGTCGCAATGGTTGCCCGCCGGATGACTTTATTGGCAACCCCCAATTCTTGTAAAATTTTCTTTACTCTGCTGGACACTTCTCCCGCATTGGTAAAGTCTCCCCCGCTGATAGGAAAGGTTTCTTGGAAGCAGGGCTCAGCGCCCATCAACCGCGCAACTCCCTTCCTCAGCCTCGGAACATCCCGGAAGCCCGCGCTGGTAGAGGCGGCCGCAGGCTTCATACATCGGCAAGTCCGTGAGCATTATGGGAATCTTTTTTTCCATCGCCAAAGCAATGGTTTCCCGGTCAGGCTCCTTACCCCGGACGAAGACCACGGCCTTGACGTTAGCCATCTCTGCGGTCCGGACAACCTGAAGGTTGGTCAGACCAGTCAGGAGCAGAGAGTCCTCTTTGGTGAAGGCCAAGACATCGCTCATCAGGTCGCATCCGCAGGCCATCTTGACGTCCAGCTGTAAGTCCTGGGGAGCGACGATCATCTGGGCATTAAGAATTTCTTTGACTTCCTGCAGGGTCATCCCCGTCACTCCTATTCTGGTATAATGCGTCGTTCTACCCCAATTCCCCAAGCTTCGGGTCGCGCAAGAACTCGAAAACGAGTTGAACGTTAGCACAGAAAAATACCTCTGTCAAACCGGGTATCTGGCCCAGCCCTTTAAAAAAAATATTTACCAAATGGCCAGTACCTGCGAATGGTTCACATCAAGGCCAGGATGGACTGCTTGGCCAGATTCAGGTAATGGGAGGGGGTAATCCCTATCTGCAGGGTGCCGAAAACAGCAATGATGAGGGCAATGACCATGGCCGGAGATGGGTCCAATCTGGCCAATTCCTTTTCCGGGTTACGCATATACATCATCACGGTTACGCGCAGGTAGAAGAAAACCGACAGGGCGCTGTTCAAGACGCCAATGATGGCCAGGCCAATGTACCCTGCTTTAACCGCCGCGCTGAAGATATAAAATTTGCCGACAAAGCCGGCCGTAGGAGGAATTCCCGCCAGGGAGAACATGAAAATAGCCATGACCGCTGCCAGCAGTGGGTATTTTGACGCCATCCCACTGTAATCGCTGAGGTTGACGTTTTCCTCACCCTTTCTTCCATAGAGAATGATGACCCCAAAGGCTCCCAGGTTCATGAAGGCATAGGCCAGGATATAATAAAGGACACTTGCCGTACCCAGTTCGCCAGCGGCCACCATAGCCACCAAGATGTAACCCGCGTGGGCGATGCTGGAATAGGCCAGCATGCGCTTAATGTTCTTCTGGGCAATTGCTACGATATTTCCCAAAGTCATGGTCAGTACGGCTAAAACCCAAAGGATCCAGACCCAATCCGTTTGCAGGGAGGATAAGGCGTAAAGGAAAACCCGCAGGAAAGCGGCGAAACCAGCGGCTTTGGGCCCCACGGACATGAAGGCTGTTATCGAGGTCGGAGCCCCTTCATACACATCGGGCGTCCACATGTGGAAGGGGACGGAGGCGACTTTGAACCCGAATCCGACAATCAGCAATCCCATACCGATGAGGAGAAGAGGGTCGGGCAGGGAAGGGATCTTGCGAACGAATTCGTAGATGCCCTTCAGATGGGTCGTTCCCGTAGCCCCATAAATTAAGGCGATGCCGTAAAGTAAGAATCCCGTCGAGAAGGCCCCCAAGAGAAAATATTTGAGGGATGCTTCGTTCGATTTGGGGTTGGTGCGGAAGAAACCGGCCAAGACGTAAAGCGAGAGGGAAAAAGTCTCCAGGCCCAGGAAAATGATGATCAGGTCGGCAGCGGAGGCCATGAACATCATACCCACGGCAGCAAACAAAACCAGGACGTAGTACTCGCCGTGATCGAACCCTTCCTCCTTCAGGTAGCGGATGGACATCAAGACGGTAAGGGCCGTGGTGATCAGAAAGATGATCTTGAAAAAGAGGGAATAATTATCGTTTACCACCATGCGGTTAAAGGCATATTCAGGCTTGCCCCAGAGGCTGAAGCAAAGGAGCAAAGCCACACCGATTCCCACCAGGCTGAGGTAAGGGATGACTCCTCGGGTGGTTTGTTTGGACACAACACTGAGAAGTAAAAGCACCATAGCCGTGATGCTCAGGGTTAGCTCTGGCCCGATTGCCGTCCAATTAATCTCGGGGATAACCACGTTCATGAAAAATTCCTCCACAAAAAATCAAAATCAAGAAGGCAGAAGAATAAATGCTGACTCCTGACTCCTGCATTTTGTCTCCGGTTTATCTTTTGGACTCCACCTGCGCTATGCGGATTTTGTCTCCTTCCTGAAGCTTTAACCCAGTCTGGTATTTGGTATTTACCTGGGTCAGATAACCTTTTACCGTCGGCTCTATGCGGCTGAGGAAAGTCTGGGGATAGATGCCGATCCAGAAGATAAACAGCGTAACACAGCTGAGAACCAGCACTTCCCGCGCCGAGAGATCTTTGAGAACCTTGTTCTCCGCCTTGGTCAATTCTCCAAACATCACTCGCTGGTACATCCAGAGCATATAGGCCGCGGCCAAGATAATCCCCGTAGCCGCAATCACGGCATAGATAGCTGTGGACTTGAAGGTTCCGATCAGGATCAAAAATTCTCCGACAAACCCATTGAGTCCCGGGAGACCAATGGACGAGAGGGTAACCACGATAAAGAAGGCCCCAAAGACGGGCATCTGCTTCCAGAGTCCTCCGAAGTCTTCGATCATCCGCGTGTGCCGGCGTTCGTAAATCATGCCCACGAGCAAGAACAAAGCGCCCGTGGAAAACCCGTGGTTGAGCATCTGCAGAATTCCGCCTTCAATCCCCTGCAGGTTCAGGGCGAAGAGGCCAAGCATAACGAACCCGAGGTGAGAAACCGAAGAAAAGGCAATCAAACGT
>Ga0299915_10001629_pt1 | contig 16554 bp, 12 predicted proteins | sample RVTome_13_FD_200263 | JGI IMG/M metagenome (GOLD analysis project Ga0299915, IMG submission 200263) | Soil microbial communities from uranium-contaminated site in the Upper Colorado River Basin, Wyoming, United States - RVT92D227 (version 2) ... | reverse complement strand
ACCCCTGCCCCTGACTGGCTCAGGACCCTGGGAGCCCGTTTTGATCGAACACCTGACAGAATGATCGGTGGACAGACGTTCAACATCGTTTCTGACAATTTCTATTCGGAGGTCAGCTATCTCCTGGTCGAGTATCTATACTCTTACTACAATGCTGATTCCAAGCGGGCACGTTTTTTCACATCCAACAACTTTGCTTTGCCGGCAGATCACTTCCATACGATAAATGGTTTTAACCCGTCCTTCCCCCGCGCAGCAGGTGAGGATCGCGAATTCTGTGAACGGTGGTTGGGTCATGGCTATTGGATGACCTATGCACCGGAGGTCCAAGTTTATCATCGCCATGCCCTCTCTCTCTCTACTTTCTGCCGCCAGCATTTTAGTTATGGTCGGGGGGCTTTTCATTTCCATAAGATACGGACGCGAGATCCTTCTGGAAGTTTCCGGACCGAACCTTTATCCTTCTATTTGAATATGCTGAACTATCCTTTTTCGTCCAAAAGGAATAGATTCGCCTTTCTCTTTTCCGCGTTGCTGTTCGTGACGCAGATGGCCAATGCCAGTGGTTTCCTATGGGAATGGATGAAACAAAAGAGGAAAAGATTCGGCCAGCCAGGATGAAGTTTAAAAAAATAGAGAGAAAACCATCATGACGGCCTCATTATCCATCCTGACTTTCCATGCTCTCGATCATAACCCTTCTGTCCTTTCTTTCCGGCCAGATGTATTCAAGCGTGGGTTGGCTAAACTGCACAAAAGTGGATATCGAACCATCAGTCTATTAGAAGCCATAGAATGCCTCCGTTCGAAGAAACCCTTTCCTGATCAATGCTTCGTCATCACTTTTGATGATGGTTACCAAACGGTCTATGAAGTGGCCTTTCCAGTACTCCAGGATTTGGGTATGTCTGCTACCATCTTTCTTGCGGTGGGAGAACGTGAAAGAGGGAAGCCTGAGGAGAGATTACCTTCACGCGAGGGCCGTCCGATGTTGAACTGGAAAGAGATCGAGGAGATGAAACGATGCGGAATGGAATTCGGCGCCCATACCCTGACTCATCCAGACCTGACCCGTATTCCTCAAAAACAAATGGAGGCAGAGATTTGTGATTCGAAGAAAATGATCGAAAACACTCTGGGCGCACCGGTTTCTTCCTTTGCTTATCCTCTGGGTCGATACAATGATCATATTCGGGATTTTATTCAACATCACTTTGCCTGTGCCTGTTCTGATCATTTGGGCCTGATGAGCGCAACGAGTGACCTTTATGCCCTTCAACGCGTGGATGCTTACTACCTTCGGACGGATCGATTATTTGATTTGATATCGACGAGATGCTTCCCTTACTATATCGGGGTACGCCGCATTCCCCGCTGGATTCGGCGCGCTGTGTTGAATGGTTTAAGATAATGGATCGCCCCCTTCGCTTTTGTATGATCACAACCTTCTATCCGCCTTACAACTTCGGTGGGGATGGAATTTTTGTGCAACGACTCGCCAATGAGCTGGCCCAGCGCGGACATCATGTTGAAGTGATCCATTGCATCGATTCGTATCGGCTTCTGGCCCCTTCGAAGACGCCAACCCCCTCTCTTGCAGGACAGGAGCCGGGGGAAATTTACCAGAATCACCCCAACGTGATTGTGCATGGTCTCAAAAGCCGGTTTGGCTTCCTCTCACCGTTGACCACACAACAGACGGGCATTCCCTTTTTTAAATCCTCCCAAATCCAGGAGATTTTAAAAAAAGGCTTTAATGTCATTCACTATCACAATATTTCTCTGGTCGGAGGCCCCAAAATCCTTCAATATGGTCAGGGCATCAAGCTCTATTCCATGCATGAGTACTGGCTCCTCTGTCCCACCCATACTCTATTTAGATTCAACCGCACGGTTTGCACCCGGCCGTATTGCTTCCTCTGTACCCTGATGTATAAACGCCCACCGCAGTGGTGGCGTTATGTCGGCCTCGTGGCATCTGCGGTCAAGCATGTGAACGCCTTCATTGCCATCAGTCGCTTTTCCCAATCGATACACCATCGCCTGAGGACTCACATTCCCATTCTTCACCTGCCCAGTTTTGTCCCTGAGGTGAAACTTGTATCCGACGATCAAACTTTAGAGAAACCCTATTTCCTATTTGTCGGTCGCCTTGAGAAGCTTAAAGGTCTCCAGACCCTCATCCCCATCTTCCGCCAATACCGCAAGGCGCAGTTATTCATCGCTGGTCAAGGCAGTTACGAGAGCCACTTACAGCAGTTAGCCGAGGGAAGCAACCATATCCATTTTCTTGGTTATCTCTCCGGTCAACAACTGCAAACACTCTACCGTAATGCCGTGGCCTTGATTGTTCCATCGATATGCTTTGAGATATACCCTCTTGTCATGATTGAAGCCTTCAGACAGCAAACACCCGCGATTGTACGGAACCTCGGTGGCATGCCGGAGGTGATTGAGGAAAGCGAGGGCGGTTTCGTTTACAACACAACAGAGGAATTAATTGCAGCGATGGATCAATTGCTGGCGGATCCTTCCTATCGGAATGATCTCGGACGACGGGGCTATGAGGCTTATCAAAGAAGCTGGACACCTGAGGCCCACTTGAAACAATATTTCAGGTTGATCCAGGAGGTTGAAACGGCTCGCGGAAAGAAGTTAGATTAGGATTGCATCAAAAGAGACCCTGTCTATGAATAAACCCCGCACCTTTATCTTTGGACTGGATGGAGCAACGTTCGGCCTTATCGAACCACTGGTTCAAAAAGGATTCTTACCGACCCTAGGTAAGCTCATGGCTAATGGCGTTTACGGCCCTCTTCAGACATTCCCGATTATGAACAGCGAAGCAGGATGGACCTCTCTGATCACCGGGTGCAACCCTGGCCAACACGGCATCTATCAGCTCGAGCGATGGGGCCACGGTGATCAGGTATGGGGTAAAGCGACGAGAGCGGATGTCAAAAAAGATCCCTTTTGGCGCCTTCTCAGTGAGTCTGGACAGTATGTAGGGATCATCAACGCCCCCCTCAGTTATCCAGCTGACCCAATCAACGGGTTTATGTTGAGTGGTATGCATACACCGAGTGTCCACAGTCCAGGAGCGATATATCCCCCCGCGATATACAATGAACTTCGCCGGCAGGGTATCGATTACATCATTGAAATACCCCGTCTTGCGGACTTATGTCATCGAAATCCACAAAAGGCGCTGGAGGAAGCCCAGAACCTATTAAACCTCCATTCCCGTGCCATCCTCTATCTGATGAAAACTCGTCCATGGAATGTGGTGTTTGCTATCTTTACTGTCACAGATATTTTACAACATTTCTTCTGGCCTGATGAGCAAACGTCCGTGGAGAGCGAGCATTGGGCGCCCATCCGAAACATTTACCAGCTCATTGATACAATCCTCCATGATGTGCTGGAACTTGCTGGAGAAAACACAACTGTATTAATCGTCTCCGATCATGGATTCGCTCCAGCACATCTTGGGAAAGAGTGTTTGAACCAAGTCTTTGCCCAACTGGGTTTGCTCCGTTTCTGTCAAGGGCAGGGCCAATGGAAAAATCGATTTCTGAAACATCTCCTCCAACACGGGCGGGAAATTATTCCTGACTGGCTTCAGGCCTATATGGTTCGGACCTTCCCTCGGCTATATGGCCATACCCTGCAGGAATCCAAATTTTCGGGGATCGATTGGTCCCATACTCAAGTCTTTTCCCACCCTTATGGAATGAGCGTCTACCTCAACCTAAAAGGGCGGAGAAAAAAAGGGATCGTTCCAACTGAAAACGAAGAGTCTTTATGTCAACGTGTCCAGGAAATTTTGTTAAACCTTTCAGACCCTGCCACCGGCCGGGAGGTCATTCGAAAAGTGTATCGGCGTAAGGATTTATATCATGGACCCTATCTGGGTCAGGCAGCTGACTTACTGATAGAGTGGAATGAGAAAACCCTCCGAGATAGCCTCTGCTATTGTGTCGCTGGGAATCCCCTCACGGCTCAGCCATTCAAAAGGTCTATGAACGATAGGCGAGTCAAAGGGCTTCATAATCCTCAGGGCATTTTCATTACTTGCGGTCCCAACATCAAAAAAAGAGCAAAAATCGTGAGTGCTCACTTATACGATATAGCTCCTACCATTCTCTATCTCCAGAATCACCCTATTCCTAATGATATGGATGGGAAAGTTCTCACCGACATTTTGAATGATGAATATTACCACCAGCACCCCGTGAAATATATTGGGCCCCAAAAGATTCAATGAAAGAACTGTTTTTCCATTGACTCATCCTCAGTTAAATTTTATAAATTGCAATTTGATTCAAAAGAAACTTTGTCCTGAAGAAATTTAAATAGCTTTTCTTAGACCCTGATTTAGGAGAGAGGGTTATCCCGAAATATTAAAAAGAATATTGAAAAAATGAAGATCCTATCGGATTTAAAAATGTATGGCCGCTTTGCCTGGGGGTTGCGAGATTTTTTACGCCATACGATAACGCTCGATGAGGCAAAAACAATTGTTCGCCAACGAATGGTAGAGCGAGAAGCAAATTTTCTTCTCGTTGTGAACCGAGGCATCTACGGTTATTTGAAAAGTCCGTATCTGCCTTTATTGAAGCTGGCCGGCTGTCAAATAGGGGACATCGAAGCCATGGTGCGGAATAAAGGGCTCGAAAGCACGCTGTTGGCCCTTCGTGAGTCAGGGATTTATTTCACTTTCGAGGAATTCAAGGGCCTTGAGCCAGTCGTGCGAAACGGTCGCCATATCCCGGTGAAAGTCCACGATTTCGATAATCCCTTTCTGAGACAATCCTACGAGGGCGAAAGCGGGGGCACCGCAACCGGCGCAGGAACACGGGTTCAAATCGAACTCAATCATCTCGTTAATCGGGTTCCATATCAATTGTTGAGTTCTGAAATACATGGCCTCCTGGGTGTGCCAACAGCCATCTGGTTCGGTGTCCTTCCAGATCCCTCTGGAATCAGTAATGTCCTGCGGGGCGCACATGCTGGAAATATTCCAGAGAAGTGGTTCTCACCCGTCCTATCCCGCGAGATCAGACCGTCTTTAAAAAATCGCCTTGCAAACCAAATGATTCTCACCGTGGGAAGAGCGTTTGGTACCCCTCTCCCTGACCCGGAACCCGTCCACCTGGACCAAGCGGCCATAGTGGCTCAATGGGTGGTTCAGTCTTTGAAAACTCATGGGGCGTGTCTCATTCGAACCCATGTCAGCAAGGCATTGCGAATATGTCTCTCTGCGCAGAAGGAAGGATTGGATTTCAGAGGGGCCACCTTTATGGGAGGCGGGGAAGTTCCCACCCCAACCAAGGTGCGTGAGATCACGCGCACCGGCGCCCGATGGATCCCCATATTTTCCTTTGCCGAGGCTGGTTCCGTGGGGATCGGCTGTGCCCAGCCACTCGATCCTAACGATCTCCACTTTCTTAAAGACAGTCTGGCCCTCGTCCTGTATCCCCGCCAGGTACCGGGCACGAAGACTACAGTCAATGCCCTGACATTGACGACACTCCTTCCCACAGCACCCAAGGTGATGCTCAATGTGGAAACGGATGATTATGGAGTGATCGAAACCCGTTCTTGTGGCTGTGGCTGGGAAACGTATGGTTTTCATGATCACATCCGTTCCCTCCGTAGCTTTCGCAAATTAACGGGCGAAGGAGTGACGTTAATCGGTAGTGAAATGGTCCACATCTTAGAGGAAGTGCTGCCAGCACGTTTCGGGGGAAGCCCACTGGACTATCAGTTAATGGAGGAAGAAGATGAAAAGGGGTTCACACGCCTCACACTCATCGTGAGTCCGAAGATCAACATCCCTGATGAGACGAAATTGAGTGAAGTGATCCTCGAGGCTCTGGGAAAAGGGAGCGATTCAGCCGATCTGTCAAGAGCGATGTGGAATCAGGCGAAAACATTGCGAGTCAAGCGAATGGAGCCGATCTGGACGGATCGAGGGAAACTGATGCCTTTGCATTTAGTCCACCATCCCAAGGAATCAAAAGGAGTATCAAAGAGTTGAGTATTTTTGCAGATCTCAAAATGTATGGCCGTTTTGCCTGGGGATTGCGGAGTTTTCTCCGCCACACACTCACATTGGAAGAGGCAAAAGCCATTGTACATAAGCGTATGGCTGAAAGGGAAGATAATTTCCTCCGTCTGGTGCGAAAAGGTATCTTTGGTTATTCAAAAAGTCCTTATCTACCCTTGCTTAAATTAGCACAATGTGAAATGGGTGATCTTGAGAATATGGTTCGAGAGAAGGGATTAGAAGGGACGTTGATGGCGTTGCGTGAGGCCGGGGTTTATATATCCTTTGAGGAGTTTAAAGGTCGCAAGCCCATTGTGCGAAATGGTCATGTTTTTTCAGTACGAGATCATAATTTTGATAATCCTTATCTTAGCCCCTCTTACTATACCGAAAGTGGTGGGACGACTGGTGCTGGAACAAGGGTTGCTTTAGACTTAGGTCACCTTGCCGAACAAGCTCCTCTGATGATGCTTGCTTATGATGCCCATGGCGTACTCAATCTACCCTCAGCCATCTGGCATGGTATTTTGCCCGATCCCAGTGGCATTACCAGTATCCTGCGAAGTGCGCGTTTTGGCCAAGTCACAAGGAAATGGTTTTCTCCTATCCAGCATCAAGACTTGAAACGATCTGTCAAGAATCGTCTTGCCACCCTGTATATCATCAATATGGGACGACTGTTTGGAGTACCTATCCCGAAACCCGAGATAGTCCATTTAGATGAGGCTGCTGTAATAGCCAGTTGGATAGCTGAAACTCTTAAGACATATCATGAATGTTTTATTCGCGCATCAATCAGCAAAGTGCTACGGATATGCTTAGCCGCCCGAGAAAAAGGGCTGGATCTCAAGGGGGCTGTTTTCACAGGAGGTGGAGAACCCCCTACCCCAGCTAAGGTAACCGAGGCTAAACGAAGCGGAGTGCGCTTGATTCCCAACTATTTTTTTTCTGAAATTGGCATTGCTGCCATGGGTTGCGTCCACCCAATTGATGAAAATGACCTTCATCTGTTTCGGGACATCTTGGCTCTTATCTCACATCCTCGACTTGTGCCTAACTCAGTCATGACTGTCAATGCCTTCTATTTTACAACCCTGTTACCGACAGCGCCTAAACTCATGATGAATGTAGAGAGTGATGACTATGGTCTTGTCGAGAACCGATCCTGCGGCTGTCCCTTAGAGAGTTATGGCTTCACTGACCATCTAAGGCACATCCGAAGCTTCGGTAAGCTGACGAGCGAGGGAGTCACTCTGGTGGGTAGTGAAATGGTTCGTATCCTTGAAGAGGTACTGCCAGCACGATTTGGTGGCAGCCCACTCGACTATCAACTACTTGAAGAAGAAGATGATCAGGGTTTTACTCAACTCAGCCTACTGGTGAATCCGAAGATTAAAATCGATGATGAGAGAACAGTGATCAAAGTATTACTGGAGACTTTAGGACAAGGTAGTGTTTCGGCAGACTTAACCCGCACGATCTGGAGCCAAGCTGGAAAACTTCGTGTGAAGCGGATGAAACCCATTTGGACCGCCCGGGGCAAGTTGATGCCGCTTCATATTGGGCATCGGTCTAAACGCTCAACTGGAATCTAAAAAATTTAACCAAGTCATAAGGATTGACAAGGGATTCAATCATGTTGAATTTTCGTAAATCGATCATCTGGTTATCTTTAATCTTCGCCCTTTTATTGCAAGTGATGGAATCCTTTGGACGTGAACAAAAAACAGGGCCGATAAAACTAAAAGTGTTATACACACCATTTCTATCCCAAGCCCCCCTCTTTATAGCCGAAGCGGAAGGATATTTTGCAGACCAAGAGCTTCAGATCAATTTTATCAGAATGGGTCGATCCACGGCAGCCATCCCAGCCCTGGTTCAAGGGGACCTGGATATATTGGCTGGAGATCTCAATATCGGCCTTTTGAACGCCATGGCAAGGAAGGCTAGGATTAGGTTTGTCGCTGAAAAAGGACATATTAATCCCATAGGTTGTGTTTCCCAATTTGGTTTCTTAGTTAGGCGGGATTTGGTCGAAGGCGGAAGGCTGAATAGCCCGGCCCAATTGAAGGGCCTAAGAATTGCCGTGAGTCGTGCGTCTCCCTCGGAATATTTCGTGGAGAAACTGCTCAATCCCGTAGGGTTAACAACAGACGATGTCACCCTTGTAGATATGCTAACCTCAACCTATCCGGATGCCCTTGAGAAAAAAACAATAGATGCTGCATGTGCATCAGAACCTTGGATTACTCGTGCCATAGAATCAGGACATACGGTCCTCTGGAGGTCGTCTCAACAGGTCATTCCAAACTTTCAGCGTGCATTCATTGTATATGGCCCAAACCTTATTGATCAAACTCCTGAGTTAGGGAGACGGTTCATGATTGCTTATCTTAAAGCGGTGAAGCAATATAATCAGGGGAAGACAGAACGAAACCTTCAGATTGTATCAAAATATACAGAACTTGATCAGGAATTTTTAAGAAGAGCTTGTTGGCCTTCTTTCCATAACGACGGGAAGATCAACATCGAAGGTTTACTTGATTTTCAGACATGGGCTTTGAAGAAAGGTTTGCTTGACAAGATGGTTTCTCCAAACCAGTTCTGGGAGCCCAGCTACATAGAATACGCCAACAAGGTGTTGAATAAATTGACAAAGTAATTTTAGAACAGATTGTTTAGGCTAAAAAGGAGATTAAAAATTTGACTGTCTTAGCAGACCTCAAAATGTATGGCCGTTTTGCCTGGGGATTGCGGAGTTTTCTCCGCCACACACTCACATTGGAAGAGGCAAAGGCCATTGTACAGAAGCGTATGGCTGAAAGGGAAGATAATTTCCTCCGTCTGTTGAGAAAAGGGATCTTTGGTTATTCAAAGAGTCCTTATCTTCCTTTGCTGAAATTAGCACAATGTGAGATGGGTGATATTGAGAATATGGTGAGGGATAAAGGATTAGAAGGGACGTTGATGGCACTGCGTGAGGCTGGGGTCTACATATCCTTTGAGGAGTTTAAGGGTCGTGAACCCATCGTGAGAAATGGAAAGACAATTTTAGTGAGACCTCATGATTTTGATAATCCCTATTTGGGTCGCCACTATTATGGTGAAACCAGCGGAATAACGGGAGCAGGGACACGGATTGAAATCGACCTTGACCACCATTTAGTCCAGACCCCTTCTGTGATGTTGGGCTATGATGCCCACCGTGTCCTTTATGTGCCATCGGCATTCTGGTATGGCATCCTTCCAGACATTACGGGAGTCAACAACGTGCTTCGCAGTGCTCTTTTTAATAATGTCCCTAAGAAATGGTTTTCTTACATCAGGAATCGAGACTTTAAACCATCTCTAAAAAGCCTCTTGGCTACGCAATATCTTATTGTCATGGGACGGCTGTTCGGAGTCCCAATCCCACGGCCCGAGCCTGTTCCTCTGGAGCAGGCTGGGACAGTGGCTCGCTGGGCTTTTAACATGATAAAGTCCTATGGTGCTTGTCTTGTCCGGACCCACACGAGCATGGCGGTTCGAGTATGTACTGCTGCAAGAGAGGAAGGATTAGATCTGACCGGAACAACTTTCATGGGGGGTGGAGAACCCCCTACTCCAGCCAAAGTTCGAGAAATCACACGTGCAGGGGCTTGTTGGGTTCCCACCTATTTCTTTGTCGAAGCAGGTGCCATAGGCTGGGGTTGTGCCAAACCCGAAGACAGCAATGACATTCATCTGTTCAAAGATCAATTGGCTCTGATTCAATTTCCACGTCAAGTCCCTGGCTCCGAAATTACTATTAACGCCTTCCACTTCACATCCCTTCTACCTACTGCCCCCAAGATCATGTTGAATGTGGAGAGCGATGACTATGGTGTGATGGAGACTCGCTCTTGTGGGTGCCCTTTAGAGGGCTATGGTTACATCGAGCATCTGCGTCATATCCGAAGCTTCCGAAAGCTCACTGGCGAAGGAGTGACTCTTGTGGGTAATGAAATGGTTCGTATCCTTGAAGAGGTCTTGCCAGTTCAATTTGGAGGTACTCCTCTCGACTATCAATTACTTGAGGAAGAAGATGAGAAAGGATTTACAAAGCTTAACCTATTGGTGAGCCCCAAAATTAAACTGGCTAACGAGGAGGAAATCATTGAGGTTGTGTTTAAAGCCCTCGAGCACAGCAGTGTTTCGGCTAGCCTCGCCCAGAGTATTTGGAGAAATGCAAAGACCCTGCGTGTGAAAAGAATGGACCCCATCTGGACGGACCGGGGAAAGCTGATGCCCCTTCATCTATCACAGTCCTTGAAGGAGATCTCCGAGAAAGGAGAAACGTGATGACCTATTTTCTTCGGAAATATACTCTATATCTCTTGCTTATCTCCACTCTACTCCTACCGATCAGTGTCTGTTTTGGGAGTGAACAGCTTCGGGGAGAGATGGCGAAGCTAAGAGTCCTGATGTTGCCCTTTCTATCTCAAGCCTCCTTCTTCATTGCTGAAGAAGAAGGCCTTTTTGCTGAGCAGAGGCTTCAAATCGAATATATTAGAATGTCCGATTCCGCAATGGCCATTCCTGCCCTCGCCCGGGGCGATCTTGATGTCATAGGTTCAATCCTCCGGATCAGCCAATTCAATGCCATATCCCGTGAAGGGAAGATCAAGTTCGTCGCAGGCAAAGGCTACCTCGACCCCACAGGCTGTTCGACCTACTCCACTTTCATTGCGAGGCGGAGCCTCATCGAAACCGGGGAATTAAAGAACCCGGCTCAACTGAAAGGCAAACGAGTGGAGATCAGTCCGGGCTCCTTAGAGGCCTATTATCTGGACAAGTTACTGAATACAGCAGGGCTAACACTCGCCGACGTGAAAACCACGGATATCCCTACCCCATTGATCAATGAAGCCTTTGAGAAAGGGATGGTTGACCTCACGGTGACAGCACAGCCAAGGGGGATACAAATACTAAAGTCGGGGCATGGCGTTTTATGGAAGAGTGTTCACCAGCTTTTGCCAGAATTCCAGTTTGGTAATATCCTCTATGGCCCTTCCCTACTCCATCATAACCCGGAGGTTGGTAAGCGGTTTATGGTCGCCCATCTCAAAGCAGTCCGTCAGTACAATGAGGGAAAAACAAAGCGTAATCTGGAGATATTGGCTAAACATACTCAGTTGGATCATAAGCTTCTTGAGGAAGTTTGTTGGCCAGCGATGAGAACGAATGGTCAGATCCATATCGACAGTCTGATGGATTATCAGGCATGGGCTTTGAAGAAAGGTTTACTTGACAAGATGGTTTCTCCAAACCAGTTCTGGGATCCCAGCTACATAGAATACGCCAACAAGGTGTTGAATAAATTGACAAAGTAATTTTAGAATAGATTGCTTAGGCTGAGAAGGAGATCAAAAATTTGACTGTCTTAGCAGACCTCAAAATGTATGGCCGTTTTGCCTGGGGGTTAAGAAGTTTTTTAAAGCATACCCTTACTCTAGAAGAAGCCAAGGCGATTATTAAGCAACGGATGGCTGAAAGGGAAACGAACTTCCTTCGTCTGGTTAAGAAAGGCATCTTTGGATATCCCAAGAGCCCCTATTTACCATTGCTGAAGTTTGCCGACTGTGAATACGGAGACATTGAGAATATGGTGTGGGATAAGGGGCTTGAAGGGACACTCCGAGCATTGCGTGAAGCGGGAGTCTATGTAACTTTTGATGAGTTTAAGGGCCGTGTACCAATGGTGAGAAAGAATCAAGTCTATTTTGTTCGAGATCATGACTTCGACAATCCTTTCCTCAGTCATTATTACCTGGGGGAGACCGGTGGGACGACAGGTGCAGGAACACGGGTCATGATCGAGCTGGACCACCTCGCTGCCCAAGCCCCCCTCATTATGTTATCTTACGATATCCATAATGTTCTCCATGTACCGATGGCTATTTGGCTTGGCATTTTACCAGATGCCAGTGGTATCAACAATATCCTTCGATGCGTCCGGTTTGGTAAAATCCCTCAAAAGTGGTTTTCACCTATTAGCCGTCGGGATCTGAGACTATCTTTGAAAAACCACCTCGCAACCCAATATATCGTTTATATGGGGAGATGGTGGGGGACCCCTATTCCACGGCCCGAGATAGTCAGCTTGGATCAGGCAGCTGTCGTGGCTCGTTGGGCAGCCAAAGCAGCTCATGTTCATGGTGGGTGTATGATCCGCACCTTAGTCAGTACACCCATGCGCATATGTATTGCTTCACAAGAGGAAGGGCTAGATCTTACAGGAGTTACCTTCATCGGTGGCGGGGAACCCCCTACATCAGCCAAAGTGAACGAAATCATCCGCACCGGCGCACGCTGGATCCCCATCTATCCTTTTAGCGAAGCAGGACATGCCGGCATTGGTTGCGCAAATCCTGTGGATTTCAATGATATCCATTTTCACAAGGATATTTTGGCCCTGATCCAGTATCCTCGTCAGATGGCTGGTACGGAGATCAGCGTTGATGCTTTCTATTTCACAACCCTTTTGCTCACAGCGCCCAAGTTGATGCTAAATGTCGAAAGTGATGACTACGGTATTATTGAAAAAAGATCCTGCGGTTGTCCTTTTGAGAGTTACGGCTTCACAGAGCATCTTCGTCATATCCGGAGTTTTCGTAAGTTGACCGGTGAAGGGGTAACATTGGTCGGCAGTGAAATGGTGCGAATCTTAGAGGAAGTGCTTCCGAGCCGATTTGGAGGCAGTCCTCTGGATTATCAGTTGCTGGAAGAAGAGGATGAAAAAGGATATACCCGTCTTAGTCTGATCGTGAGTCCAAGAATTGAGATTATGGACGAGAGAGCGGTGATTGAGGCTGTCCTCGAGTCTCTGGGAAAAGGCAGTGATGCTGCTGATCTCGCTCGGTCCATCTGGACCCAAGCTAAAACATTGCAGGTGAAGCGGATAGATCCTATCCAGACAACAAGAGGCAAACAGATGCCTCTGTATATGGTAAAAAGTTCTGAATCTTCGAAGGGAAGTCCGAATGGCACAAAGAATCACTAACTTCTCGTAAATCAAGTATGACTTAAAAGGAGTCCTATCAGATTGCGAGAAAAAGAGGAGGGTCTAATTCGTTGTCTTAGGAGGAGAAAAATGGGCATCATCCATCTTCTGAAAAAAACACTATACATACTGATCGGACTTCTTATCTTAGTCTCGCAAGCCTATGGAAAGAACCTGGATCATTCAAAACAGGTAAAATTGAAGGTGGTTATTCTGCCTGTCTTATCCTTTGCCCCTTTCTTTGTCGCCGAAGAAGAGGGATATTTTGCTGAGCAGGGACTACAAATCGAGTTTATCAGGATGAATAAAGCGGCACAGGCAATTCCAGCCCTTTCTCAGGGGCAACTGGATGTAGTGGGAGGTGGTGTCAGCTTTGGGATTCTAAATGCTTTAGTACGAGGTGCAAAAATCAAGTTTGTCGGGGATAAGGGTTATTTCGCGTCAAAAAATTGCTCCTTTCTCACCCTGATGGCCAGGCAGGATTTGGTTAAATCTGGGAAACTTGAAAACGTCGTTCAAATCAAAGGGCGGCGGATCGTATTAGATCCGACAAATTTTGAGGGTTATTTTATAGAAACGCTAATCAGTAAAGTTGGTCTGACTCTTGCAGATTTAGAACCTGTGGATATGCCAGATGTACTACTGCCTGAAGCATTGAAGAAGGGGACAATCGATCTTGCCGTGACGGCAGAACCTTGGGTGACCCGCATCCTTCAAACGGAATCTGCCATGAATTGGGTGCCAAGTCACCAGGTGCTCCCAGACTTCCAATTTGGATTCCTTGTGTACGGCCCATCTCTTCTTGAAAAGAATCCCGATGCAGGTAAAAGGTTCATGGTGGCCTATTTGAAAGCAATCCGACAATTCAATCATGGGAAAACAGCGCGGAATCTGAAAACGATCTCTAAATTCACTGAGTTGGATCAAGATTTTCTAAGAAAAGCTTGTTGGCCGTCTTTCCGTGGCGATGGCCAAATAAACATTCCCAGCGTCCTTGATTTCCAGTCCTGGGGATTCAAGAAAACCCTTCTTGACAAGGTGATCCTGCCCGACCAATTCTGGGACCCCAGTTTCGTCAAGTACGCTAATAAAGTGTTAGGTACAACCCATCGGTGATTTCGATGATTTCTACGGGATTTGATTGCCACCATATTTACAAAGGGTATCCTACCCGGAATGGGGTTGTGATGGCCTTGGAGGATGTAACGTTCAGCGTCAAGGATCGAGAATTTGTCTGCATTGTCGGGCCCAGCGGATGCGGCAAAACAACACTTCTTAAACTCATTGGTGGGCTCTTAGAGCCCACTTCCGGTCAAATCCTCTTTGCTGGAGAACCTCCTCTTGACCGCCCTCGAACCGCCATGGTCTTTCAAGAGCATGGCCTCTTCCCCTGGATGACCGTACTGGATAATGTGGCCTTTGGATTGGAGATGAGAGGAATAGGCCGGCAGGAACGTCATGACCAGGCGCGGGTCTTCGTCGAGAAGGTCGGTCTATCTTCTTTTGCTAACAATTATCCTCATGAGCTGTCCGTCGGCATGCGTCAACGCGTGGGGATCTCGCGGGCCTTTGTAGCCGATCCGCAAATATTGCTGATGGACGAACCCTTCGGTTCTCTAGATGCCCAAACAAAGTTAGTGCTTCGTCAGGAGTTACTAAAAATATGGAAGGAGGAGCAGAAGCTCATTCTCTATGTAACTCATGATATTGAAGAAGCAGTGACATTGGGAGATCGCGTGATCGTGATGACAGGCCACCCCGGGCAAATTCGCGAGGAGATCACTATCCCTGCCAAACGTCCTCGAGGCCTATCACCCCGAGAAGAGCCAGACTTGATGGAGATCAAATGGCATATTTGGAAGATTCTCGAGGAGGAAGTGCGGAAAAGCTTATGGATAAACGCCTAAAATCGGATTCCGTTCTGGTCGGACAACAGCGGGAGGGGTGGTTTATTGTATTAACAGTGATCATCACGATAATGGTTTGGGAATCAGGAGTCCACTTGAGAGTCATTTCTCCTCTCTTCTTTCCTCCACCTTCGGTAATCCTTCTCACCTTTATCAGATTGGCAATCAATGGGAAACTAACGATCAATGTGAGCGCCAGTTTATGGCGGGTCATTTTGGGCCTTGTTTTGGGTGGCGTGCCCGGGTTGATCTTAGGGCTCATCATGGGTTGGTCACCCCGGCTCTACCGCCTGATCAACCCTTTCATCGCAGCCACGCACCCTGTTCCTAAGATCGCCATTCTACCGTTGATTATGATCCTTTTTGGGATTGGCGAATCTTCCAAGGTAGTGGTCGTGGCGGTGACAACCTTCTTCCCGATGCTCATTAATACGGTGACAGGCGTCCATCAGATCAGTCCTATTCATTTTGAAGTAGCCAAAAGTTATGGTGCAAACCTGTCCAAAGTATTCACTCGAGTGATCTTGCCCGGAAGCCTCCCCCTGGTACTTGCAGGTTTACGTCTTGCCTTGAACATGGCCCTGCTAATTACGATTGCTGTTGAGTTGGTCGCTGCCCAGGAAGGTTTGGGAGCAATGATCTGGTTATCCTGGCAGACACTTCGTACCGAGGAGCTCTATGTTAGCCTCGGCGTCATCGCTGCCTTAGGTCTTATTTTCAACTTCTTCCTTCAGCGCATAACAGTTTATTCTATCCCCTGGCAGGTAGAACAGAAAGTTTGAATTTGTCTTAATATCGCCGATCGGCTCCATGGAGAGTGATGATTCACGAGGCCCAAATCACGCTTCGAAATGTTGGACTGCTTCTGGCTCAGAGGAACCTCCACTTCGCCGGTAATTTCCTCTTTGCAGCCTTAGTGCCCCGACTGATGGGACCAGGCGACTATGGCCGATATGCGCTGCTTACATCCCTTGCCATCTGGTTTTCGCTGTTTAGCCATTTTGGTTTCCAGGAGATGATGGTGCGATTTCTTCCCCAGTTCAAGGCTGAAGGGGATGAAAAGAACCTCAAAAAGTTATTTAACAACCTGGTCACCGTGAGTCTGGTGACCGGTTTAATGACGACAGGGTTGTATCTGCTCCTCACGGTTTTGTGGTTGCGCGATCTGGACGTTCTCTTGCTCACCACAATGGCCAGTACGGTATGGGTTAGGGGGGTGGCTCACCCCTTTTTCACACTCTTCCTGGGTCTTAACCAGGCTGCACGATGGGGAATGGCAGAAATCTTTCGACGCTGGTTTTCTATTGTCTTTCTAATCTCTGGTTTTTATCTGAACGGCCTCCTGGGGGCTTGCTTAGGGTTATTGTTGACTGAATTGGTGGTATTATCGATCGGTGTCTGGTGGGGGAGATTCCACCTCTCTTGGTCAGAAATGCGGCTGGATCTTTCTTACCTTACTCCCTATCTTCAATTCGGTCTCGCCTTTTTCACGATCAACCTTGTCCTAACCGCCTTTCAATACAGTGGAGAGATATTGGTGCGTTCTTTCCACATGGATTATATCCAAATCGGCT
>Ga0299915_10001628_pt1 | contig 16556 bp, 17 predicted proteins | sample RVTome_13_FD_200263 | JGI IMG/M metagenome (GOLD analysis project Ga0299915, IMG submission 200263) | Soil microbial communities from uranium-contaminated site in the Upper Colorado River Basin, Wyoming, United States - RVT92D227 (version 2) ... | reverse complement strand
GACCCGGATCTCGCGGAGCGGCTCGCGGTAGCCGGCCGCGACCGGGCACGGACCTTCTCCTGGGACTTGGTGACCGATCGGCTGGAGGCGATCTACCGGGACGTCACGCGCCCTCTAGCGGGGGGCGTTGCTAGGATGGCCCCGTGATCGCGTTGTGGATCGTGCTGGGGGTCGTCGCGCTGGTCTTGCTGGCGGGCGTGTTCGTGTTCAACCGGTTGGTCGGGTTTCGCACCCGGGTCGACAACGGTTGGTCACAGATCGACGTCCAGCTCCGGCGCCGCTACGACCTCATCCCGAACTTGGTGGAGACCGTCAAGGGATACGCGGTGCACGAGCGCGAGGTGTTCGAGCACGTCACGCAGGCCCGAGCCGCCGCGATCGACGCCCGGGGAGTAGGCAGCCAGGCGAAGGCGGAAGACCAGATCACGGCGGGCCTTAGCAGGCTCATCGCCGTGGCGGAGAACTACCCGGAGCTCAAGGCGAGCGCGAACTTCCTGGCGCTGCAGGAGGAGCTATCGGGCACCGAGTCGAAGATCGCCTATTCGCGGCAGTTCTACAACGACCAGGTCATGCGCCTGAACGCGCTGATCCAGAAGTTCCCTTCGAACGTCGTGGCGGGGATGTTCGGCTTCAAGCCGCGCGAGTTCTTCGATATCGAAGAGCCGGTCCGTGAGCCGGTCCAGGTCGACCTCACGTAGCGCCCGTGTACGAGCAGATCTCCTCGAACAAGCGCCGGTCGGTCCTGCTGGTGGTCGGGGCGCTCGTGCTCCTCGGTGCGGTCGGGTACGCGATCGGGTACCTCTACTCCAGCGGTCCCGTGGGCTTGGTGATCGCGCTGGTGGCCGCGGCCGCGATGTCGTTCGCCTCCTACCGGTACGGGGACCGCATGGTGCTGGCCAGCGCACGCGCCAAGGAGGTCTCGCCCGAGGAGCAGCCGAGGCTCCACAACATCGTCGAAGGGCTGGCCATCGCGGCGGGTGTGCCCAAGCCCCGGGTCTATGTGGTGCCCGAGCAGGCGCCGAACGCCTTCGCGACGGGCCGAAACCCGGAGCACTCGTCGCTTGCGGTGACGCAAGGGCTTCTGGACGAGATGAACCGGGTGGAGCTCGAAGGGGTCATCGCCCACGAGATGTCGCACGTCGTGGATCGCGACATCCTGCTCGGAACCATCGTGGCCACGCTCGTCGGCGCGGTCATCCTCATCTCGGAGTTCTTCATGCGGAGCTGGTGGTGGGGAGGGTTCGGCGGCAGACGCGGCAACGACCGGGGCGGCGGACCGGCGGAGGCGATCATCTTCGCGGTCGGGTTCCTCCTGCTCATCCTGGCTCCGATCTTCGGACAGATCATCCGCTTCGCGGTTTCGAGGCAGCGTGAGTACCTGGCGGACGCCCAGGGGGCGATGCTCACGCGCTACCCTCCCGGCCTCGCCAACGCGCTGCGGAAGATAGGCGCGCACTCCAGCGCGATGCGCTCGGCGAACAACGCCACCGCCCACCTCTGGCTGAACCAGCCCTCCCGCGTGGCGGGGGAGCAGACCAGCGCCTTCGAGAAGCTGTTCTCCACGCATCCGCCGATCGCGGACCGGATCAGGCGCCTCGAGGAGATGTGATCGGTCCGGGCGCCGCAGGCACGGGGGGTACACTGAAGTTTCGGGGAGCCCACCGAGGGATAGCGCGTCGAGGAGGCAGACCGTGGAACGCGAGACCGGCACCTTCCGCGTGAAGTCCGGCCTGGCCGAGATGCTCAAGGGTGGCGTCATCATGGACGTCACGAATGCCGAGCAGGCCAAGATCTCCGAGGACGCGGGAGCCTGCGCGGTCATGGCTCTCGAGCGCGTTCCGGCGGACATCCGCAAGGAGGGTGGAGTGGCGCGGATGGCCGACGCCACGAAGGTCGAGGACATCATGCGGGCCGTCTCGATCCCGGTGATGGCGAAGGCCCGGATCGGGCACTTCGTCGAGGCGCAGATCCTCCAGGCTCTGGGGGTCGACTACGTCGATGAGTCGGAGGTGCTAACCCCTGCCGACGAGGAGCACCACATCGACAAGTGGGCCTTCACGGTCCCGTTCGTGTGCGGCGCCCGAGACCTGGGCGAGGCGTTGCGCCGGATCGCCGAGGGCGCCGCGATGATCCGGACCAAGGGCGAGGCGGGCACCGGGAACGTCGTCGAGGCGGTCCGCCACGAGCGCACGATGCTTCGACAGATCGGCTGGTTGCAGACGCTTCGCCCGGAGCAGTACGTGAGCGCCGCCAAGGAGCTCGGCGCCCCGGTCGACCTCGTGCGGATGGTCGCCGAGCGGGGACGGCTCCCGGTCGTGAACTTCGCGGCGGGCGGGATCGCCACTCCCGCCGACGCCGCGCTCATGATGCAGCTCGGCGTCGACGGCGTCTTCGTGGGATCGGGCATCTTCAAGTCCGAGGATCCCGCGACGCGCGCCCGGGCGATCGTCGAGGCGACCAGCCACTTCAACGACCCCGACGTCCTTGCCAAGGTGTCTCACGGCCTCGGTGAGCCGATGCACGGCATCGACATCAAGGAGCTCGGCGAGGAGGGGCTCCTCCAGACCCGCGGCTGGTAAGCAGGTCGTATGAAGGTCGGCGTCCTCGCGCTCCAGGGCGACTTCCGCGAGCACGTCGCAGTGCTCGCCGATCTCGGCGCCGCTCCGGTGGAGGTGCGCACCCCCGAGGACCTGGCGAGGGTCGTCGCGCTGGTGATCCCCGGAGGCGAGTCGACGACGATCGGCAAGCTCGCCCGAAGCGCGAGTCTCGTAGAGCCTATCCTCGAGCGTGCGCGGGCCGGCATGCCGATGCTCGGGACGTGCGCCGGCATGATCGTCATGGCCCAGCGAGTGGAAGGAGGGGAGCCGCTCCTTCCACTGGTCGACATCACGGTCCGCCGCAACGCCTACGGGCGCCAGGTCGACTCCTTCGAGGCCGATGTGGACGTCGAGGGTGTCGATCATCCGGTGCGGGCGGTGTTCATACGCGCGCCTGTCGTGGAGGGTGTGGGGCCCGCCGTGAAGGTGCTCGCGGAGCACGAGGGTCACGCGGTCGTCCTGGAGCAGGGCGGTCTGGTCGTGGCATCCTTCCATCCGGAGTTGGCGGGGGAGACCAAGTTGCACGAATACGTTCTCGGGAAGGTGTGAGGGATGTCCGGCCACTCGAAGTGGGCCACGATAAAGCGCAAGAAGGGCGCTGCCGACGCCAGGCGGAGCAACCAGTTCGCGAAGCTCCTGCGGGCCGTCGAGGTGGCCGTGCGCGAGGGCGGGAGCGGCGACGTGAGGGCGAACATGACGCTCGCGTCGGCGGTCGAGAAGGCGCGAAGCTCATCAGTCCCGGCCGACACGATCGAACGCGCCATCAAGCGAGGGACCGGGGAGCTTGAGGGCGGGGCGAGGTACGAAGAGGTCGCTTACGAGGGGTATGCGGCAGGCGGCGTTGCCGTTTTCGTGGAGACCCTGACCGACAACCGCAACAGGACGGCGCAGGACGTTCGGCACGCGTTCGCGCGCCAGGGCGGCAATCTCGGGGAGTCGGGCAGCACGGCCTGGATGTTCTCGCGCAAAGGCCTCATCCAGATCGAGAAGCAGGCGGCGCCCGACGAGGAGGGGCTCCTCGAGCTCGCGCTCGAGGCGGGCGCCGAGGACCTGGGCGATGCCGAGAGCACATGGGAGATCACGACGGACCCAGCAGCGTTGCGGGAGGTCACGGACGCCGTCGCCGCGACCGGGATCGCGATCCTCTCGGCCGAGCTGACGATGGTTCCTCAGAGCACCGTCCCCGTCGAGCGTTCGCAGGCCAGACAGGTGCTCGCGCTCCTGGAGACCCTCGAGGACCTCGACGACGTCCAGAGCGTCTACGCCAACTTCGACATCCCCGAAGCCGTCATGGCCGATCTCGGCTGAGGACCGGCCTCCTGGCTCTCCCGCCGCGGTAACGGGGTCGCGTGATTGCCCGCCACCCCGCCGCCCCCTAGACTGAACACATGTTCGAATCGCGTGTGCTGGGGGTCGATCCCGGGGTCGCGAGCGTCGGGATCGCGGCCGTCGAGGTCCGGGATCGCCGTCCGAGCCTGCTGTGGGCGGGCACGACACGCACGCAGCCCGGCCTGGCCGAGGAGGCCCGCCTGCGCACCATCCATGAGGCGATCGTCGCCGCCATCGCTGAGCACGACCCAAGCTCAGTCGCGGTAGAGCGCGTGGCATGGAACACCAACCAGGTGAGCGCGCTCGCGGTCGCGCGCTCGACCGGCGTGATCCTGCTCGCCGCATCGGAGGCGGGGCTCGCGGTCGAGGAGTACGGGCCCCTCGAGGTGAAGATGGCCGTCACCGGGGTGGGCAATGCGAGCAAGGCGCAGGTCCGCGCGGCGCTGACGCGGCTCCATGGCCTCGAGGGCGTGCCCCGGCAACCCGACGCAGCCGACGCCGTGGCCGTCGCCCTATGCCACATGCAGCAGTCGCGCTTGCGACGGGTCTCGAGGGCCGCCCGATGATCTCCTTCCTAGAGGGTGAGATGGCCGAGAAGGCCGGCGGGCGGGTCGTTGTCTTGGTGGGCGGTGTCGGATACGACGTCCTCGTGCCGGCCCCGACCGCGGGCAAGCTGCCGCCGGTGGGCGGGAAGGCGCGCCTGTTCACGCGGATGCAGGTTCGAGACGACTCGGTGGTGCTCTATGGCTTCGCCACGCAGGACGAGCGCGGTCTGTTCGATCTCCTGGTGACCGTGACGGGGGTCGGCCCGAAGGTCGCCCTTTCGTTCCTGTCGGTCCTCGCTCCCGATGCCCTCCGACGCGCCGTAGCAGCGGGCGACGTCGCCGCCCTGACGATGGTGCCGGGCGTCGGGAAGAAGGTTGCGCAGCGGGTTCTCGTCGATCTGAGGGACAAGCTCGGCGGCGAGGGCGCCATCTTCGGGGGGCCGCTCGCCGACGTCAGGGAGGCGCTGCTCTCGCTCGGCCTGTCGGCGCAGGAGGCGAGCGAGGCAATGGCGGGGCTCGTGGACGACGGCAAGGGAGACCGGCCGATCGAGGAGCTCCTCCGCGAGGCCCTCCGCCACGTGGGGCGAGGGTAGGGTGTTCCCGTGACCGAGGACCGAATCATCGAGCCGGAGCTCTCCCCCGAGGAGCGCGAGTTCGACGCCGCGCTCCGGCCGAAGAGCCTGAGTGAGTTCGTCGGGCAGGACCGGATCAAGGAGCAGCTCGGCCTGCTGATCGAAGGGGCGCGCGCCCGCGGCGAGACCGTCGATCACCTCCTGTTCTCGGGACCTCCGGGGCTCGGGAAGACCACGCTAGCCGGGATCGTGGCCAACGAGCTGGGTGTGAGTCTTCAGCCGACCTCGGGGCCGGCCCTCGACAGGCCCGGGGACCTGGCCGCCATCCTCACGAATCTCCAAGGGGGCGACGTCCTGTTCGTCGACGAGATCCACCGGATGCCGCGCGCCGTCGAGGAGGTCCTGTATCCGGCGTTGGAGGACTTCAAGCTCGACATCGTCCTCGGCAAGGGCCCGAGCGCGCGGAGCATCCGCCTCGACCTGCCGCGCTTCACGCTCGTCGGCGCGACCACACGCCCGGGGCGAGTCACCCTCCCGTTGAGGGAGCGCTTCGGGTTCTCCCCGCGTCTTGACTACTACTCGGTCGAGGACCTCGCGAAGATCGTGAGGCGCTCGGCGGGGATCCTCGGCGTCGGAGTCGACGGTGTCGGGGCACTGGAGATCGCGCAGCGCTCTCGCGGCACGCCCAGGGTCGCGAACCGTCTCCTCCGTCGGGTTCGGGACTTCGCCGAGGTCCGCCACGACGGGGTGGTGACGGGCGAGGTGGCCAAACGAGGCCTGGAACTCTTCGAGGTGGATGAGGAGGGCTTGGACAAGCTCGACCTCGCGATCCTGCACGCGGTCGTCGGCAAGTTCGGCGGCGGGCCGGTCGGCCTGTCGACGCTCGCCGCGGCCGTCGGGGAGGAAACGGACACGGTTGAGGATGTGTACGAGCCGTATCTCCTCCAGCTCGGGCTCCTCAAGCGGACTCCTCGGGGGCGCGTCGCTACCGAGCGTGCCTACAAGCACCTCGGCGTTACGGCCGAGGGGGTTCTCCCGCTCTCCTGAGAGGCGGCCCGGGACACCGGGCGGCAAGGAGCGCGCGGTAGCCTGTATGCTGCGGGTCTGTCCCGCTCAGGAAAGGCATCAGCATGATCGTGATCCTCGCCGTGCCATCGCACGGCAGCGACTTTAACGTTCTCGGGTTGATCGGCAGCATCGCCTTCATGGGGGCCATCCTGTACTTCCTGATAATCCGGCCGCAGAAGGCCGTCAGGCGCAAGCAGCAGGCGTTGGCGAACGCTCTCGAGGTTGGGGACGAGGTCATGACCACCGCCGGCATCTTCGGCACGGTGATGGAGATCGACGAGGAGGCCGACACGGTCACCGTGGAGATCGCGCCGGGCACACAGGTTCTCATGGTGCGGCGAGCCGTCGCGCAACGCTTCGTGGAGGAGTTGGACGAGGACGAAGGCCAGGACGAGGACGAAGGCCAGGACGAGGACCGCTCGGACGAGGAGTCCGGTGGAGAGGAGGCCGGCAGCCAGCCGTGAAAGGGGCCGCGGAGCAGTCCCCGAAGGCGTCGCCTCGGATCGTCGCGCCGCCCGAGGGTAAGGAGGAGCCCGCCGCGGAGGCGGAGGAGCTCACGCTCGAGAAGGTCCAGGACAACCCGGAGCTGTCGGCGTTCATCACGGCGGCCGACCGGGTCATGGAGGGCCTCGGGTACACGGAGCACGGCTTCCGGCACGCCAACCTGACCGCGCGCATCGCCTTCAACGTGCTCAAGCGATCCGGTTTCGAGGAGCACATGGCGAACCTCGGCTCCATCGCCGGGTACCTGCACGACGTCGGAAACATGCTGACGCGGGAGGCGCACGGTCAGACCGGGGGAGTGCTCGTCTACCACGCCCTCCGGGACAAGGTGCCGACAGCCGACCTCGCGACGGTCGTGGCGGCGATAGCGAACCACGAGGAGGAGGACGGCTACGCCGTCTCGCCCGTGTCGGCGGCAGTCATCCTGGCCGACAAGTCCGACGTGCACCGAAGTCGGGTGCGCAAGTCCGCCCAGATCCAGTTCGACATCCACGACCGGGTGAACTTCGCGGCCGAGCAGTCGTTCCTCCGGGTGGACTCGGTGGCCAAGACCGCCACGCTCGAGCTCACCATCGACAACGAGATCAGCCAGGTCATGGAGTACTTCGAGATCTTCCTCGGGCGAATGCAGATGTGCCGCAAAGCGGCGCAGGTCCTTGACTGCCGGTTCAAGCTCATGATCAACGGTGCGGAGCTCGCGTGAGGTCCACGCGCAACCTCTGGCTCTCGATCGGCCTTGTGGCGATCCTGGTGCTCGGGTCGATCCTGGCGTTCGTGGCCGGCACGAAGCCGGTCCTCGGCCTGGACCTGGAGGGTGGCGTCTCGGTGATCCTCCAAGCACCGGCCGGAACGTCCAGAGACGTCATGGACCGCGCGCTCGAGAACATCCGGAACCGCGTCGACGCGTTCGGCGTCGGGGAGCCGTTGCTGTTCGTCTCGGGCAATACGATCGAGGTACAGCTTCCGGGCCTCGCCCGCGGCACGATCGAGACGCGGCCCAAGGACCAGTACTGCCTGCTGGGCGCTACCGGCGCGGACTACGGCTGCTATCCGACGCGCTCCGCGGGGCAGAGCGCGCTGGACGCGGTGAAGGTGACGGCTGTCGCGCAGCAGGTGTGCGTGACCGGACTCGCCCCGTCCGTCAACATCTGCTACGGCTCGAAGAAGGACGCGAAGGCCGCGATCAAGGCGATCACGGTGGTCCCGGCGGCGCAGGCATCGCCCGCCCCCTCTCCTTCGCCGTCCACCGGCTCAGGCCGGTACTGCCTTAACGGGACGGGGCTCGCGTCGCCTCCCTGCTTCGACACGAAACAAGAGGCGGCCGCTGCCCTGGCGGCCATCGGCACGCAGACGACTTACCAGTACTGCCTGGAAGGCTCGAGCGGCCAGACCCTCCAGGACACCACGGGCACCGCGGCGTGCGCGGGCACCCGGCAGGAGGCGCGAGCGACTCTGAGCGGCATCCAGAGCAGGCACGAGACGCAGCAGTACTGTGCGGTCAGCTCCGGGGGCAGCAGCCTCGGGTGCTTCGTCACGCGGGACGCGGCGCAGGCGAAGCTTCAGCAGACCGGGCAGCAGCGGCTCATCCAGGTGATCGGGACGACGGCGCGCCTCGAGCAGCGCCAGGTGCTGGAGATCCTGGCGCCGAGCAGCGCGGCATACGAGACGACCCTCGCGCAGTGCACCACGCCGGACGAGCGCCAGACGCCCGAGTGCTCGTTCGCGGCTATGAGGGATCAAACGGTCGTCTTCATGGGATCCGACGGAACGACCAAGTATAAGCTCGGCCCCGTGCGCGTCACGGGCGACATGATCAAGAAGGCCACCGCCGTCTACGACACGGGCAGCCAGACGAGCGTGGGCACCGGCTGGAAGATCACCTTCACGGCGACGTCGGCCGGCGCGAAGGCCTTCGAAGCCGTCACCTCGGAGCTCCAGCAACAGAGCGGGGTGCTGAGACAGCTCGCCATAGTCGTCGACGACACGGTCATCTCGGCCCCGACCGTCCAGGGCACGATCACGACCGACGGCGAGATCACCGGCAGCTTCACTGCCAACCGCGCGAAGGACCTCGCCACCCAGCTGAACGCGGGAGCCCTGCCCGTGAACCTCAAGACCCAGCAGGTGCTCACGGTGAGTCCCACGCTGGGCAAGGCCTCGCTCCGGGAGGGGTTGATCGCGGGCATCGTCGGCCTGGTCGTCCTCACGCTGTACCTGCTCTTCTACTACCGGCTGCTCGGTGTCGTGGCGTTCCTCGGGATGAGCATCTGGGCTCTCCTGGCGTTCGCCATCGTGTCCCTCGCCGGTCGTGCTTTCGGCTACGCGCTGACCCTCGCCGGCGTCGCGGGCCTCGTGATCTCACTCGGAGTGACCGCGGACTCCTACATCGTGTTCTTTGAGCGGCTGAAGGACGAAGTCCGACACGGCAAGACGCCGCGTTCGGCCGTCCAACCCGCGTTCAAGCGCGCGTACAAGACCATCGTTGCGGCCGACACCGTCACCGCGCTCGCAGCGATCATCCTGTACGTGACCGCCATCAGTTCGGTGCGAGGATTCGCCCTGACGCTCGGTGTGGCGACCGGCCTCGACCTGTTCGTCGTCTACTTCTTCAAGCGTCCGGTGGTCTTCCTGATTGCCCGTAACGATCGGTTGGTGAACCTCCATGGCTTCGGCCTGACGAGCGGGGTGGCCGGAGAGCCTTTGCCCGGTGAGCCCCTCCCGGTGGCGGGCGGCTCGAAGTGAACTACAGCGAGGCCGTCGCCACCTTCCGGGGCCATCAGGTTCCGCACCTCCGGATCATCCCGAACCGCAAGTTGTGGTTCATGGTTTCTGGCGCGGTTCTCGCACTGTCGATCCTCGGGCTGGCCGTCAGGGGGCTCAACCTGTCGATCGACTTCAAGGGCGGCTCGCAGATCACGTTCGAGGACCGTAAGGGCATCAGCGTCGAAGAGATCCAGTCCCTCCTCGCCGGGAAGCCGTACAACCTCGGGGATTCCGAGGTCCAGCTGGTCGGCGGGAACCAGATCTCGATCCGCACCAGATCGCTCACCGAGTTCACGGCGAACGAGCGAACGCGCCTGATCGACGCGCTCGCCGAGGCCGCGGGCGTGAGCGCCGACGGCGTGAGCGTGAAGGTCGTCGGTCCCACCTGGGGCGGCGAGATCTCGCGCAAGGCCGTCCAGGGCCTAATCGTCGTCCTGGTCGCGATCACCCTGTACATCACGTTCCGGTTCGAGTGGAAGATGGCTATCGGCGCGATGATCGCGCTGGTTCACGACATCTTGATCACCGCCGGTGTGTATGCGCTCGTGGGGCGAGAGGTCACGCCTGCCACCGTGATCGCGATCCTGACGATCCTCGGTTTCTCCCTCTACGACACCGTCGTCATCTACGACAAGATCAAGGAGAACACCGAGTCGCCGGCGATGCTCGCGAAGGACTCGTACGCGGGCGTCGTCAACACCTCGCTGAACCAGGTGCTGATGCGCTCGGTGAACACGTCGCTCGTCGTCGTCTTCCCGGTCCTTTCGCTGCTGCTGTTCGGCGGGGAGACGCTGAAGGACTTCGCGTTCGCGATGTTGATCGGCGTGATCACGGGTGCCTACTCGTCGATCTTCGTGGCCTCGCCGATCCTCGCGGTCCTGAAGGAGCGCGAGCCGAAATACGCACAGATCCGAGCCCGAACGTCTGCTCGCGAGGCGACCGGACGGGCGCTCCGCGCGGTCCCCGCGCTCGAGGCACCGGCCGCGGAAGGCGGGGACGCAGGGCAGGAGGCCGTGGCCACCAGCGTGGGTACCGCCGCGGCGACGAGAGCCACGGCGCGCTCCGGGGGGCCGCGCCCCGCCCAGTCGCGATCGCGCTCGAAGGGCAAGAAGAAGGCCCCCGCCAAACGAAAGCGGAGGTAGGGATGGACATCCAGCAGATCAAGGCGCTCGTGCGCGACGTCCCCGATTTCCCCCAGAAGGGAGTCGTCTTCAAGGACATCACACCGCTGCTCGCGAACGAGATGGCGTTCTCGACCGTGATCGATCTCATCGTCGTGCACTTCGGGCGCGGCAATATCGACAAGGTGGTCGGCATCGAGGCGCGTGGGTTCATCCTCGCCTCGCCGGTTGCCTACCACTTCGGAGCGGGATTCGTCCCGGTCCGCAAGAAGGGCAAGCTGCCGTGGGCCACCGAGGCCGCGGAGTGCGAGCTCGAGTACGGCACGACCACCCTGGAGATCCACAAGGACGCGGTGAGCCCGGGGGAGCGGGTTCTGATCGTGGACGACGTCCTCGCCACCGGCGGGACGGCGAAGGCGTCGGCCGACCTCGTGGAACGGATCGGCGGCAAGGTCGTCGGAATCGCCTGCCTCGCCGAGCTCGACTTCCTGAACGGGCGGAGCAAGCTCGACGGCTACGACCTGTTCACGCTCCTCAACTACTGAGCGGGGTGTCCCGGCTACACTGGCCTTTCGAGGAGGCGTGCCGTGGACGGTCGTGAGCAGGTCAAGACCGAGAAGCGCGGCGGACTCCTCTCGCGCTTGCGGCCCGGCGAGCCCGAGCCGCCCCGAGACGCTTTCGACTCGCTGCAGCGGTCTATCAAGAGCTACAACGACAAGGCGGATCTTCGAGAGATCGAGCGCGCCTACCGGTTCGCCGCCGCTGCTCACGAGGGTCAGAAGCGCCTTTCGGGCGACGACTTCATCACGCACCCGCTGTCCGTAGCGCAGATCCTCGCCGACCTCGGACTCGACACGACCACCCTGGTGGTGGCGCTGCTCCACGACACAGTCGAGGACACGGAGGTGACTCTGGAGCAGCTCGACGAGGGATTCGGACCGGAGGTGACCCGTCTCGTGGACGGGCTGACCAAGCTGGAGCACATCACGTTTCGGAGCCGGGAGCAGGAGCAGGCCGAGAACGTCCGGAAGATGATCGTCGCGATGGCGGGCGACATCCGCGTCCTCCTGGTGAAGCTCGCCGATCGCCTCCACAACGTGCGGACGATCGCGCCGCTGTCGCCCGACCGTCAACGACGCGTCGCGACAGAGACGCTCGAGATCTACGCGCCGCTCGCGCACCGCCTCGGGCTCCAGCAGATGAAGTGGGAGATGGAGGATCTCTCGTTCAAGACGCTGAACCCGGGCCCGTACCGCGAGATCGCGAACCTCGTCGAGAAGCGGCGCGGCGAGCGGCAGGAGTACATCGACGGTGTGCTGCAGTCCGCGCGGGCGCGGATCAAGGAAGCCGGTCTTCGCGCCGAGGTCGAGGGGCGCCCGAAGCACCTCTACTCGATCTACGAGAAGATGGTCCTCGGGGGCAAGGAGTTCAACGAGATCTACGACCTTGCCGGCATGCGGGTCCTCGTCGACTCAGTCCGCGACTGCTACGCAGCGCTCGGCGCGATCCACTCCCTGTGGAAGCCCGTGCCCGGGCGCTTCAAGGACTACGTCGCGATGCCGAAGTCGAACATGTACCAGTCTCTGCACACCACCGTGGTGGGCCCTCAAGGCCGTCCAATCGAGGTGCAGATCCGCACGAGGGAGATGCACCGCACGGCTGAGTTCGGAATCGCTGCGCACTGGCGATACAAGGAAGGACGCGAGGGCAAGAAGGCGAAGGAAGCCGCCGACCTCGCGTGGCTCGGCCAGATGCTCGAGTGGCTGAAGGACATGGCCGACCCGCGCGAGTTCATGGAGGGATTGAAGATCGACCTGTACGGCGGCCAGGTCTTCGTGTTCACGCCCAAGGGCGACGTGGTCAACCTCCCGGCAGGGGCGACGCCGGTCGACTTCGCGTACGGGATCCACACGGAGGTCGGCCACAGAACGATCGGGGCGAAGGTCTCGGGAAAGCTGGTCCCCCTCGACTACGAGCTGCGGACCGGCGACACGGTCGAGGTCCTCACGTCGAAGGCACAGGGCGAGGGACCTTCTCAGGACTGGCTCAGGTTCGTCGTCACGCCCCGCGCTCGGAACAAGGTTCGCCAGTGGTTCTCTCGCGAGCGCCGGGAGGACGCGCTCGAGGAGGGCCGGGACGCGCTGCACAGGATCATGCGGAAGCAGAACCTGCCGTTCAAGCGCCTGGCAACGGAGGCCTCCCTCGTACAGCTCGCCGAGGAGATGAAGTTCCCGGACCTCGAGTCCTTGTACGTCGCCGTGGGGGAGGGGCACGTCTCGCCGCAGTCGATCGTGGCGCGGCTCACCCGGATCCTGTCGGGGACCTCAGATGGCGACGTCACAGAGGTTCCACTCGCCCGGCCGGTGCGGCTGGCGGAACCAGACGTCACCTCGGGAGTGATCGTGCCCGGCTCGGTCGATGTGTGGGTCCGCCTTTCTCGTTGCTGCACGCCCGTCCCCGGGGACGAGATCATGGGGTTCGTCACGCGGGGCCGAGGCGTCTCAGTCCACCGCACGGACTGTCCGAACGCCAAGGCCCTCGCGAAGGAGCCGGAGCGGCTCATCGACGTCTCCTGGCGGACCGGCAAGCCGACGTCCTTCGTCGTCTCGGTCCAGGTTGAGGCGCTCGACCGCACGCGCCTGCTCTCGGACGTGGCGACGGTCCTGTCCGACCACCAGGTCAACATAATCACGGCCACCTCGGTCGTGGGGCGCGACCGGATCACGACCCTCCGGTTCACCTTCGAACTCGCCGACATCGCGCACCTGGCGCAGGTCCTCGCGGCCGTCAAGAAGGTCGAGAACGTGTACGACGCGTACCGTGTCGTCCCCAGGTAGCGGATGCGAGTCGTCCTGCAGCGCGTGGCCGGCGCCCGGGTGCGTGTGCGGGGCGAGAAGGTGGCGGAGATCGGGCGGGGTTTCCTCCTCCTGGTAGGAGTGGGTGCCCACGACGCGTTCGGGGAGTACGACCGGCTCGCGGAGAAGGTCTTCAACCTGCGCGTCTTCGAGGACGAGCAGGGCAAGATGAACCTCTCGCTCAGTGAGGTGGGGGGCGAGATCCTCGTCGTTCCGCAGTTCACCCTCTACGGGGACGTGCGCAAGGGGCGACGTCCCTCCTGGGCGGGCGCAGCCCCTCCTGAGACCGCCGCCGATCGCGTCGAGGCCTTCGCTCGGGCGCTCGAGGCGAGAGGGGCGAGGGTGGCCCGGGGTGCTTTCCGCGAGCACATGGAGGTCGAGCTCACAAACGACGGCCCCGTGACGCTCGTGATCGACGCCGTCGACCTCTAGCCGGGGGTCGGGACGGGCGATGCTCGTCAACGGATAAGATTGCCGCCCGATGTACCTGGACGCCCTCTCCGACAACTGGGGCCAGACGAACTGCTGGCTGATCGGTGCCGACGGGACCGACGACGCGGTCGTCGTCGACCCGGGATTCACTCCGGAGCGGGTGCGGGCCATGCTTGACGCTGAGGGCAAGCGGCCGGTGGCCGTCCTCGCGACGCATGGCCACATCGACCACATCGGTGCGGCGGCCGAGCTCTGCGGCGATGAGCTGGCGCTCTACATCCACGAGGCCGACGCGCTCGCGCTCACAGATCCCGAGGGCTGGGGTGCGGGATTCCCGACGCCCCCGGTCCCGGTAAGGGACGTTCGCACGATGGCTGGCGGCGACGTCCTCACGTTCGCCGGGTTCCGGATCGAGGTCATCCACACACCGGGACACACCCCGGGAAGCGTCTGCTTGCTCACGGACGGCTGGGTGCTGTCGGGAGATCTTGTCTTTGCCGGAGGGATCGGGCGGAGCGACTTCCCCAACTCGTCGCCCGGGGACATGGTCCTGAGCTTGCGGCGGTTCCTCGAGCTGCCCGATCCCCTCGACGTGTTCCCCGGCCACGGGTCGCAAACGACGGTCGGCCGCGAACGAGCGCGCAACCCGTTCCTTCTGGAGCTGCAGTAGATGGACCTGACGCCGCCTCGTGGCACGCTGGACCTGCTGCCTCCGGAGGGCGGCCGGATGCGTGCTCTATATGACCTGGCGGCAGAGCTGGCGCGGCGCTACGGATACCGCTACGTGGAGACGCCGGTCTTCGAGAGCACCGAGCTGTTCTCGGCGACGTCGGGACAGACGAGCGATGTCGTCTCCAAGGAGATGTACACGTTCGAGGACCGCGGGGGAAGGTCTCTTTCCCTTCGACCCGAGAGCACCGCGCCGGTGATGCGCGCCTACCTCTCGAAACGCAGGCGCCGCGATGCGCCCCCGCCGTTCAAGGCGTACTACCTGACTCGCATGTACCGGTATGGCCGGCCGCAGGCCGGGCGCTACCGAGAGCATCGCCAGTTCGGAATAGAGGTGCTGGAGGTGGCGGAGGCCGGCGCGGACGTCGAGGTGGTGGTGATCGGCGACGAGTTCCTTCGCTCGCTCGGGCTCACCCGCTACGAGCTCCAGGTGAGTTCGCTCGGCGACGAGGTCTGCCGGCCCGCATACCGTGAGGAGCTCGTCGCGTTCCTTCGGGCTGGCCGCAAGCGGCTCCGCGACGACCACAAGGACCGATTCGAGGAGAACCCGCTTCGGGTCTTGGACTGCAAGGACGAGGCCTGCAGGGCGATCGCCGCGAAGGCTCCGAAGATCACCGACCGCCTTTGCGACCCATGCCGCGAGCACTTCGACTTGGTGCTCGCGGGGCTCGAGGCGGAGGGGCTGAAGCCCGTGGTGACCCCCACGCTCGTTCGTGGCCTCGACTACTACACGCGCACGGCGTTCGAGTTCGTCAGTCAGGTGCTGTCGCAGGCCCAAGCCACGCTGTTCGGCGGCGGGAGGTACGACGGCCTCGCGGAGGCGCTGGGGGGCCCGCGCGTGCCCGGTGTGGGTTTCGGGATGGGTCTAGAACGTGTGCTGCTCGCGCTCGGGGACGAGGGCCTCGCCCCACCCGAAGAACCTGTGTTGGAAGCGTTCGTCGTGAGTTTCGCCGAGGGAGGCCGAGCGAAGGCGCGTGACCTGCTCCGGCTTCTGCGAGCGGCGGGCGTGGCGGCGGACGCCGCCTTCGAGGAGCGTCCGCTCGGGGCGCAGCTCAAGATGGCCAACCGAGCGAGGGCGAGGTGGGCGGTGATCGTTGGGGAGGAAGAAGCGGCCGCCGGGACGATCACGCTTCGGCGTCTGGCGGACGGATCGCAGGAGACCGTCCCGCAGACCGAGGTGATCGACCGGATCCGGAGGAAGGATGGCTGACCTCTCCACGTCGATGCGAACGCACGCGTGCGGTGAGCTCCGCGCCGAGCACGCCGGGATCCCCGTCACGCTCTGCGGGTGGGTGGCCCGGCGGAGGGATCACGGCGGCGTGACGTTCGTGGACCTGCGAGACCGCGAGGGCTTCGTCCAGCTCGTCCTCCACCCGAGTGAAGCGCCGAAGGCGCACGCCGCCGCCCAGCATCTGAAGACCGAGTGGGTCGTGCGCGTGACCGGCGAGGTCCGCCCTCGTCCCGAGGGGACCGTGAACCCGAACCTGCCCACGGGCGAGGTGGAGGTGGTTGTGAGGACCATCGACGTGCTGTCCGTGTCGGAGACGCCCCCGTTCCCGATCGAGGACCGGATCGAGGCCTCCGAGGAGCTGCGCCTGCGGTACCGCTACCTGGACCTTCGGCGCCCGGAGATGACCCGCATCCTCCGACTCCGACACCAGATCAGCCACGTCATCCGCGACCACATGGACGCGCTCGGCTTCCTCGAGGTCGAGACTCCGATGCTCACGCGCAGCACCCCCGAGGGCGCGCGCGACTTCCTCGTGCCCTCGAGGCTTTGGCCTGGCACGTTCTACGCGCTGCCGCAGTCGCCGCAGCAGCTCAAGCAGCTCCTGATGGTCGCCGGACAAGACCGCTACTACCAGATCGTGCGGTGCCTGCGCGACGAGACCCCGAGGGCCGACCGCAGCCTCGAGTTCACGCAGCTCGACGTCGAGATGTCGTTCGGCTCCGAGGAGGACGTCTTCGCCGTGATCGAGCCCCTGTACGCGAGGATCGTCCTCGAGACGCAGGGCGCGAACGTCTTGGTCCCCTTCCCGCG